>Ga0123341_1001133_pt1 | contig 19193 bp, 16 predicted proteins | sample Turbeapinknodule_FD_89959 | JGI IMG/M metagenome (GOLD analysis project Ga0123341, IMG submission 89959) | Root nodule microbial communities of legume samples collected from Mexico - Turtle bean Mexico pink nodule | ecosystem: Host-associated > Plants > Roots > Nodule | place: Mexico: Nepantla...
ACTTATAAAATATAATTATATAACAAATTCATATTACAGTAGAATAATGCTATTTTAAACCTAATTATAAAATTACACCGAAGCAATTATAAAGTGTGTATATAAAAGTCATAAAATCAAAACAAAAATCCCTATGGAGCGTTTTTAGATAATTTTGTTTTCAGCTCCGGCCACCGAGAGCAGTTGCACCACCGACAAAGACAGCGCGTCGGAGAACGGAACCTCAGCGACCACCGCCGTCGCTGCCGGAATATTTTCGACGGTAATCGGCGGCGCTAGGGGGAAAATTATCGTCGCCGGATTCAAAAACAGTGTTTTTATATTCACATTTAGTTATGTGAATATTTATTTATTTAAAAATTGGGTGATTTTGACTTTTAGTTACTTGCTCTGTGAACTGAACACGAAACTCTCAGAGGTTGAGACATTAGGGAATGGCGAAGGTTGAAAGCAGCATGGCTCGGGTGATTCTGGAGCCACACGCGCAGTTCGACCTCACCGCCCACTCACGCGCCAGTTCCATTCGATCGCTCGCACTCGCCACACTGCCGCACGCGAGACGGCACCGTGCTGCTGTCCTCTATGTCGGCACTCACTCGGGAACCCTCTTCTCCCTCTCCGTGGACACCGACGACGGTGACGGCGCCCCGAACGACGCCGTTCTGCGGAAGCTCTCGTTCCTACGGAGCGTTTCGGTGAGCGACGCCGCAGTGGAGTGCATTTCGGTGATCGAGGAGTGCGGGAAGGTTCTGTTGCTCTCCGATGGGGCTTTGTTCTTGGTGGACTCGGAGCTCTCAAATCGCGCTTCGAAATTGAGTTTCTCGAAGGGAGTATCGTTGGTCACGAGGAGACGGTTCAGGAACGGCGAATCCGAGGGTGTGGGTTTGGGTTTGGGTTCGGGGCTAGGTTCGGGGTTAGGGTTGTTTCAGAAATTGAGACTGAACTCAGTGAAGGAGGGTGAAATGCAGAGTGAGGGTGGTTGTGTTTTTGCGCTTGTTGTTGGGAAGAGGTTGATTATTGCGGAGCTTGTCTTGGGGAATAGGAATGGGAAAAGTGAGAGGGATGATGGTGGTGGGGGCTCTCTTGTGGTTTTGAAGGAGATTCAGTGTGTGGATGGGGTTGTTAGTGCCATGGTGTGGCTTAATGATTCTATTGTTGTTGGTACTGTGAATGGGTATAGGTTGATTTCCTGTGTAACTGGGCAGAGCAGTGTGATCTTCTCGCTGCCGGATGTGTCGCGGCCGCCAAGGTTGAAGCTTTTGCACAAGGAGTGGAGGGTGCTGTTGTTGGTGGACAATGTGGGGGTTATTGTTGACGCACATGGGCAGCCAGTGGGAGGGAGTCTGGTGTTCCGGAATGGGTTGGATTCGGTTGGAGAGATTGGTTCTTATGTGGTTGTGGTGAGTGATGGGAAGATTGAGTTGTATCATAAGAGATATGGTGGCTGTGTTCAGGTTTTGCCGTTTGGTGGGGAAGGAGTTGGGCGATGTGTTGTTGCTAGTGAGGAAGATAGGGATGGGAAGCTTGTTGTTGTTGCCACTGCTACCAAGGTATGTTCTAGTTTGAATCTAGTGACATGGTGATAATAAATTAGATTATAACCATTGATTGATCATATACTTGTGATACGAGCTTGGATGGTCGGTTTGCTGGTTTTTTGGTATATTTGGAATAATGGATTGTTGAGGTAATCTGAATACGGACTAGTTCATAATAACGATGGATTGCAATTTTACATGCATGCTTCTGTCTCGTAGTTTGCTGTGTTGTTTTTTCACAACTTAAAGACTTGGATACATCATAGATACACATATAGGTGAATTATATGAGAATATTTGTATGGGATGCATAAACAAAATGCAAGTATAGGTGCTTAATAGCTTGTAATTGATTTTAATCCTAGGTTAAATTAACGAATTTAGTCTCATTAAACATCACATTACATTGCTTAATAAATATATAAAAAGGTCAACATATAAAATACATAATTTTAATATAGTGTAAAATTAAAATGTCACCTAGCACAAAAATAGGCGTGTGGCTGATGAACAAAGCAAAACGTGAACATAGACACCAATACAAGATCAGAACAGAGGCAAACTTGAAGGCTTCAATGTGGGCATGGTTGAACTAGGTCAGAATAGAGGAGAGATCAGATCAGAGAATGCTCAAACACAGGATAGAGCTAAACATTAAAACAGGGTTTAGAAGTTAGAGAACATAGTGTGCGATGGGAAACTCAGCTTTGAGAGTTGGGAAAGGAGTTGAAATTGGTTGTAAGTGTCTTCCATGAACAGATAGTCGGGAGACGGGAAATTATGTGAAAAAAGGCATCCACAAAGGAAATGTAATAAGAAAAATCATTAGAAGAGGGAACAGGGGAAGGTCGTCACAAGTCACTATACACTATTCCAAAAGGTGATTCATAGGTAGTTAAGGAAGCTTGAGAAGAATGTTTATGTGCTTTGCCCATGCACTATGCTGAACAAAAAGGCATAGAACTTTTACTATAAAATGGGATATCCTAATCTAAGATGCCAAGTATGTAGTACATTGAGATTATGATCTCCTGATCTAAGATGCCAACTGTAGGCACTGCTTGTAGTACAATTATTGGAAGTAGTGGTATTAATACAACTAGAACAGATAACAATATTCAGATGCATAGCATAAACTGAAGACTTGAAAACTGAAAGAGGCTTACCGGGTCCAACATGTCCATGAAGAAGAACATCATTGGATTTTTGAAATTTGACAAAGCAATGGTTGGAAAAAAAAACACAAAATAGACATTGTTATCTTGAGCAAACTTGCTCACATTAATTAAATTCTTGTTAGTTGAAGGAACCTGTAAAAGTTTATCGAGAGTTAAGTGGATTTTCAGATTAAAGGGTGAAGAGAAGGTAGTGGAACCAGAAGAGTGTCTGTGTAGACCTTGCCATTGCCTACAAAAGTCTGATTAGATACTTCAAAGGAGCATTCTGTTGGATGTTTTGAGCGAAATTTGTTACATGATAGGAAACACCTTAATACGGAAATCAGGTTTGAGATGTAGATGGTTCAGTATTTGTAACCATAGCCTGTGGTTGAGTGGGATGAATATATTGATATGGAATGTTAGATGTCTGAGGCCAATGTAAAGTTAAAAAATGACCAGGAGTGGCTGCTGAGAGGAATTCGCTCAAGGCACAATAGATGTATGGGTCACAGAAGAATATTGATATTGTAAATTAAACTTGTGAAGATGTAAAAGGGCAGTGTGACCTTATTTGAAGCAAACATGGCACTACATAGAACTACAACCTCCATGGCCTCTTCCTCAACAGCAATAGCAACCTCCTCGTCCTCGTCTAGAACCACAAAAATCTGTATGTTAAAACTGAGTATTTTGGTCAATGTTGTTATGTTGATTTTGTTGATCATGATGAATATGTGAGGAATGAGCCAATGGATCTTAAGCAATATTGAGAGAAAGAGTAGAATATGATCCTTTCTTATACTTCCGTAAATGCAATTTTTGCAAGAACTAAACCTTCAACTTCTTCAATAGTAATGGTATCAATTGCTTTCAATAAGTGCAATAACAAAATCATATTCTAGAGGAAGTCCTTCAAGAATGGAATCCATATGTTCCTTTGAAATTCTCCAACTGAACAAAAGAGAGTCAATAAGAGACTTGAGATGAAGAAGAAATTGAGTAACAATAATTCTCCAAAAATGAGTTGCTGATGTGACAAACAATGATTTAATCAACATTTGTGACACGGGTTTAATCGAGTGACGTGATGGAGGTTAGAGAAAGAGAGCCTTAGGTGAGTTGGTTAGTCAGATGGAGGTTAGAGAAAGAGAGCTTCGTGTTCTTTTGTGTGTTTAGGACCCGAAGTGGACATTTTCATTCAACAAAAAATTATTAAACTTTCAAAAAATTATGTCACTCGGTTAAATTCGCGTAACAAATGTTGAGTACACCATTTACTACATCAATGACATCACTAATGCTGTCTAATCCCAGGGACTAGAAATATCATTTTGCGAAATTGGACGACTAAAAGATGAAATTTTTTAATTGGTGGGCCAAAAGAAACAGTGCCCCCAATTTGGAGGACTAAACATATTTAAGCCAACTAGATATTACAAAGTCATAGAAAAGTATATCTCTAACAAAAGAAATAAAAAGAAAAAGATAACAAAAGGAAAAGAGATGACTTCAAATAGAGTCCTTGGATTGGAGGTCACTTGAGAGGGGTGGTCGATGGGGGAAGAAGGGTTATCGTGAGAGAGATTGCTGAAGTAGACAATGTATGGTATGAGTGAATGTTTGTGGTTGTTGGTGTTTTATTATAAGTTGTTTAATATAATAAAATAAATTAAAAAGACAAAATACCCAAATACAAAAGGATCATTAAGTGAGGTTATTTAAGAGTTTTCATAGGTTTTCCTCTTGCGGAAGCGAATGTGATTTTTGGGTGTTCTGTGCTCCAACGCGTCTGCACCAGGCATGATTGTAAACACCATGCAAAATAGAGATGTTGTGACACAAAGTGATATTGCTTGGTTTTTTATTATTCTATTACTTGTAGTTTTATTATTGTCATTTAAAAATTTTAACTGTTGATCATGCCTCAATTAATTATTAGATCCTATGTCGTGTTAGTTTATTCTGTTGCCAAATTAAAATTAATTTGAACAGTCGTAGTCCTAGCTCATTGAAGTATATTCAATTTTTTTCCCATATCTTTCTAGGTAGTGTGCTATCAGAAATTACCTTCTGTAGAACAAATAAAAGACCTTCTGAGGAAGAAGAACTATAAGGGAGCCATATCCTTGGTGGAGGAGCTTGAGTTAGAAGGGGAAATGTCAAAAGATTTGCTCTCGTTTGTTCATGCTCAAGTGGGATTCCTCTTGCTTTTTGACTTGCATTTTAAAGAAGCAGTGGACCACTTCTTGCTTTCTGACACTATGCAACCTTCTGAAGTATTCCCATTTATAATGCGTGATCCAAATCGATGGTCCTTACTGGTACATTGTGTTTGTCTCTATTTATATTACTGCCTTAAGTTTTGTTTCAAAATTGTGTTTTTTTTCATTTTGCAACCTTTTGTTTTAGTTTCGAGACAAGATAGTGTTTTTGGTTTGACCGTTAGTTTTTAACTATTGTTTGGATTGGCAGTTTTAACTGTTGTTGTCTAGAGCCTTACTTTTAACCACTGGATCTTTATTCATATATCAATTTCTAATCTCTTCTAATCAAAATTTAGGAGAAGAAAAAATATTCAAAACTGGATATATTATAATCAAGATTTATTTTCTGTTCAAATTTAAACAGAGATATTTGAAGCAAAATATTTTAGAAACTAGACAAATAATTTTAATGGATAGGAGTTCTTTTATCAAGTAGGTTTGATATTAAAATAAGCTAGTCAAATGAGCCTGAAGCTAGCTTAAAAAGCTTTGCTTAACACACTTGTATTGGTTGAAGTTCATTCACTTTGTGATACCTTGGGCTATTTGATGTGCTTGATGATTTTCAATTAAATATACTAGATTAACTACTATTTTTTTTATTAGATCATGTGCTATATTGTGAAATGTGGTACATGTCCTTAATACATTTAAATTATTCAAATATTTAAATTTTTTGCTGTATGAATGTGGTACGGATTTTCAAACTGGTTTTTGTAGGTTCCTAGGAATAGGTATTGGGGTTTGCATCCTCCACCAGCCCCTCTTGAAGATGTTATAGATGATGGTTTGATGACAATCCAAAGAGCTTCTTTTCTGAGGAAAGCAGGTGTAGAAACAATGGTAGATAATGATCCTTTTCTCAATCCAGCGAATAGAGCTGATTTGTTGAAATCAGCAATCAAAAACATTAGTAGGTCTGACTTCAATTTTGTTGTTATTCACTTATTTGTTTCAACTTTGGATGTTGATTATATTTCTGCAGACTCAGATAATTTGATACAATACAGATACCAACAAAAAGTTCCTATATCCTGTATCAGGACTTTTGGCAGATTATAAAGGAAAGTTTGGGTGGAGAAAGATAGGAATATACTTGAAAGTTGAAATATTTTGGGTTTCAGTGCCATTTCAAAATACCATTGTAAATTAATATTGTTTTGTGGAGGCTTTCTTATGTCTGTTGTTATGGTCTTTGATTTGTTTTTGTAACCAGCTTTGTTGATCAATGATGTGTTTAGGTATTTGGAGGCCTGTCGAGAAAAAGACCTAGCAGAATCAGTCAGGGAGGGAGTTGACACTCTACTAATGTATCTCTATAGAGCTCTAAATTGTGTTGAGGACATGGAGAGGCTGGCGTCTTCTACAAACTGGTGTGTTGTGGTACGTGCAAATTACTGTTATTGTGGCTTCCATATTTTTATTTTACATGAGCTCTGAGTTCTGGATGTTATTATTGTTGAATTTAAAGGGGAGAAATAGAGGGTGGCACGATGAAATTGTTTAAGTGAAATTGACTGTCTTATTGAATGATGCTTAGGTTATGCAGAACATTTGTATCTATAATATGATAGTAGTTCCTAAACACTCAATGATAGGTGCTACTTCCAAAATAATTATTCTTAAAAGTTTTAAGCATTTAACGGATTATACATGAACTGAACATTTTCTAATGCGTATTTAATTATTTGATTGTAGTGATTTTGATACATTTTCGTAACTAGCAATGTAAAAAATATGTAGTAAATGAAATTGTAGATATTATTTCTAAGTAGATTTGAGGAATTACTTTTTCTTGTTCCTGGTCTGATCATTTTTGAAGCTCTATGGAAAGAAAATAGCATTAATAGCAAAATGAAAACAAGAAACCAAAAACCTAACCTACTTTGAATGTCAACCACAAGCATGAACAGGAAATGACAAGATTCCCTTTTCTAAATCTATGCTGCCTTTTAATGAAAAATTAGGTTGCTTGAAATAATGGGAATTACCTGGGTTGCTTTAAAAATGACCTTATGAAATACTTTTTCCTTGCAGGAGGAATTGGAACAGATGTTAGAAGAGTCTGGGCACCTACGGACACTTGCCTTCTTGTGTGCAAGTAAAGGAATGAGCTCAAAAGCTGTGCTTATTTGGCGCATCCTAGCGAGAAATTATTCATCCGGCCTGTGGAAAGACCCTGCTTTGGAGAATAGCACGCAGGATAGTAGGGAAAGCCTCATTTCTGGCAGGGCAATTGCTGCAGCTGAAGCTTCAAAGATTCTTGAGGAATCATCTGACCAAGAGTTGATTCTAGAACATTTAGGATGGGTATGAGTGTTTAGAAGTTCGTTGTTCCAACTTGATAATCTGATTAGGTCATTATTCTTGTTTTGAATATTTTCATTTCAGATTGCAGATGTTAGCCAGGTTCTTGCAGTCAAAGTTTTAACTTCAGAGAAACGAGAGATCCATCTTTCTCCTGGTTGGCCTTGATTCTATAAGCATTTTGTGCTCGTTATTTGGATTGTTATTATGCTTTGCTACTTTTTATTGAGAGAAATTTTGACTAGTTTGGACTACTTGCTTTAATGAATATTATACAATGCCTAATATACTCTGCCAAAAGGTTCTCTGATATGATAGTCAATGTTATGTTTTTATTTCTGTTAAGTTTGTTTTATTTCTGACACCAGTGATGTGTTATTCCTTTCACACTACAGATGAAGTTGTAACAACCATTGATCCACAAAAGGTAGAAATTTTACAGAGGTATGTCACTGTGTTATCTGTCTGCAGTATACTTCTCAAGCTTAGAAGAAAATAATTTCTCTTATTCAGTCTCATCACTTACATCTTATATATATACATACATTGATTTGATAAATTTGGAAACAAGCACTGCCTATTCTAGGAAACAAATCCCTGAGATTGTGGGATTGATATGCTAGTAATAAAAACAAAATACAACCAATATACTGAATTAAAAAACAATAGGAATCAAATCTGAAAGTTCCTAAAATATCTCGACACTCCCCTTCAACCTGGTGAATAAGTGTTCTCCATTCCTAGCTTCGATATAGTTCTTTCAAAGTTACTGCGATATAATTCTTTCGAAGTTACCGCTGTTTAGCCCCTTGGTAAGTATGTCTGCAAGCTGTCCTTGAGTATACACATATGGAGTGCAAATCATGTCACCGTCAAGCTTTTCTTTGATACAATGTCTGTCCACTTCAATATGTTTAGTTCTATCATGTTGCACTGGGTTGTGAGCTATGCTGATTGCAGATTTATTGTCACAATATAACCTCACAGGTTCATCCCACTTTATCTTTTAAGTCCTCTAATATAATCTTCAGCCATAATATTTCACATATTCCTTGAGCCATTGCCCGAAATTCTGCTTCAGCACTAGATCTACCTACCACACTTTGTTTTTTACTCTTCCAAGTTACTAGGTTTCCACCAAGGAAGGTACTATATCCAGTAGTTTACTTATTCCCAACTGAACTTGCATAATCAACATCAGTATATGCCTCAAACTAGCACTCTTGTTTCTTTTGAATAAAATTCAATTTCCTGGTGTTCCTTTCAAATACTGACAATTCTAAGAGCAACTTGAAAATGTGCTTCCTTTGGTCGATGCATAAATTGGTTGAGTAGACTCACAACAAATGCAATATTTGATCTAGATTGAGATAGATGAATAAGTCTTCCCACAAGTTTTGGTACATTTCTTTATCGACAACAACATCATCCTCTGCACTTCCCAACGTTAAATTTGGATCAACACGTGTGCTTGTTGGTTTGCAGGTTGTTTGACCTGTTTCTTGTAACAAATCAATAATGTATTTTTGTGGAGATATGAAGATTCCTTTCTTGTAATGGGCAACTTCAATTCCCAGAAAATATTTCAACTTTCTTAAAGTCTTGATTTCAAATTCTTTGGCAAGACATTGGCTTAACCTTTGTTACTCCTTTTCATCATTCCAGTAACAATGATATCATCCACATAGATAGACCAATAGAATTGTTACTCCCCCCGAATCATAATGCTTCATAAACAAAGTGTGGTCCACTTGACTCTGTTTGTATATACGGCTCATCATGAATTTGGTAGATCTCCCAAACCATGCTCTAGGTTTCTGTTTCAACCCATATAGTGCTTTTCTTAGCTTGCAAACTGTGTTGGCCTTAATCTGCCCTGTTTACCTAGGTGGTACTTCCATGTATATTACTTCTTTAGGATCTCCATGTAGAAATGCATATTTCACATCAAATTGATGCAAGTTCCAATCATAGTTTGCTGTCAAAGACAAAATTACTTTGACCTTGTTCATATTTGTAACTGGTGCAAAGGTCTACAAGTAATCCACTCCATAAGTTTGAGTGAATCCTTTAGCCACCAGCTTGACCTTATACCTCTCAATAGTCCCTTCAGCCTTGTATTTTATTGTGTAAACCCACTTGCACCTGACTGGGTTTTTTCTTGTGGTTATTTTTTTGTCAATTAATGCCTTAGATACAGAAGAAGGTATGGTTGTGGTATTTAGGCTTGTAAGAAAGGTTCTATGGGTGAGTGAGTATTTTTCAAAGGATAGATCACTTGCTATCGAGTAAGGTGGTTTAGTGGCTCTGGTTCCTTTTCTAAGAGCAATCGGGAGATCTAAATTCTGTCTACCCGTGCAATAGGTTCTGCAGTAGGGAGTTCATTACTAGTAAGATCATCACATTTAGTAGAATTAAGATTTATAGGGTCAGACACATTTACCTTATGTAATGATATAGGGTTGAACTCTTGAGCACGTTTTGATCCTGGAATAACCTTTCCTCGTTGGGTGTACACCAGTTTTTTTCCAAACTTTGTATCATCATGTGGTTTAATAACTGGTATTTGGAATATAAAAGGCTCATCATCTTCCTCTCTTAAACTCTCCCCCTGAAGACGAGGACACCTATTTTCTGTCCCATACAGTTTTTCTCCTGGTCTTGATAAACCATAAAAAATGTTCTTGTTCTAGATGGTTTTACTGCAAAATTTTGTTTTGATTGAGCCCGGTGGTGTTGGTTGATCCACTTACCAAATTTTATTTGATAGAATAACTCTAGGTTGTTCTTGCCATCACAATATACATTTTTCTTTTATTTATTAAAATTCTGATTCTTCAGTTTACACATGGTTCCTTGTATTTAGGTATCTCCAGTGGTTGATTGAAGACCAGGACTGTAATGATACACAGTTGCATACGTTGTATGCCCTCTCACTTGCCAAATCAGCAATTGAAGTCATTGAATATGAAAATATCTCTGAGAATCTAAATGGTGAAAATATGGAGACAAGAAGTTTGGCTGCTTTGAAGAACTCAATCTTTGACATTCCTGTCAGGGAAAGATTGCAGATATTTTTGCAATCCTCGGACTTGTATGATCCAGAAGAAGTTCTTTATTTGATTGAAGGATCAGAATTGTGGTTAGAGAAGGTAATTTTGAGACTTTTGACTTTTATCCTAAATAATGTTTATCCAATGCTGGCATAAGTGATACCAAAATGGTTCTCTATAATTGTTGAGAGATAGAGAGAGAAACAAGAGAGCATAGGATGAATTCCATGTGTTTAGACCACAACAAAGCTATTGAGTTTATAGGGGAGAAAACATAATTACAACATATTGAAGATATAATTACAGAATATTCAGTTATCCTATTTTAGGTTAATAATATAAATATACAAAAAATTGAATTCATTCTAATATCTACTATTACTATATTTACAAGATTCTAGCACAACTTAAAGTAATGATCACATAGAGATCTCTAGAATCTTCTAACAGCTTATAGTAGTATACTTAATATCCTACTAATGGCAAACAATAAATTGAAGGGGGCTGTAGGGACATAAAAGATATTATGAGTAGAAGGAGAAGGAAGATGATGGATAATACTAACACCTCAGGACTATGTTTGAGAACTATTTGCCATGGTGATAACAGCTAAATAACCAGAAGTAGAAAGAGAGGAAATATGATTTATTACACCCCAAAATCAAGGACCAAAGGGCCCAAAGAATGAGGGATGCCAACAAAGGAATTAGCAATGATGCCAACAAATGAATTACCAATGTGTACAGTAGCAGCAGTGGAGCCCAAGGTTTGACAATCTTCATACCATATTAGGAAGTTGTCATCTGAAGGTGATGAGACTGGATCTGAAGGCAATGGAGAAACGGAAGCTGAAGGTGGGGCAGAACATTGAACGACCTGGGTAGTGCGAGGCCAACCATGCTCAGTCCAAAACTTATCAATTGTGTCCCCGATGACAATGTTCACACTAGGGTCGTCCTTATGTGGTGGTCTATTGTTTTTGGGAGAGACCAAAGCAGAATAATCAACATCCATCAGCTTGGACGAGAGAGATGCAGTGATGTGGCTGGTAGAAATTTGAGTGTCAGAATTCACAGTGGCTTAGGTAGCCATTGGTTAGCAAGAAGAAAGAAAATGCCAAGCAGTATCCTAACAGTAACAATGGCAGAGAGCAGGACAAAATAGTGGCAAAGGGATATTCAAACACTGAGCTGAGACCAAATATGTGTAGAGGATAGAGAGGCGAGCAAAGGCCAGCTAATGGGGGTAGGAACAAAAGTTGAATGCAGCACCGCACCCTGTGGACATGAGCAGTGTGTGGGAGAAAATCCTAGAGAGACAGAGGGGCAGCACATGAATCCTTTGATGGTTGCTAGACTGATGATGAGGATAGGCCAGTCTTGAGGAGATGATGTTGATGGTGTGGGTTCATCTGGGATATCCTAAGCCTCTTGTTAGGCTCTAGATAACATATTGAGGGAGAGAATCAAGAGAGCATAAGATGAATTCCGCATGTTTAGACCACAACACAGCTATTGAATTTATAGGAGAGAAAATATAATTACAAAATACTGAGGTCATAATTACAGAATATTCAGTTACCTTATTTCTGGCTAATAATATAAATATAATCAGTCTAATTAATCCTAATATCTATAGCAGTAATAGTAGACTTTTGCGAGGGTGCGGTTATAAGCCCCCTCAGGTTCAAATGGATGTCTAACATTCTTTACTTTTTCTTTTATTATTTTTTCTTTACTTGACAGGCTATTCTGTATAGAAGACTGGGGCAGGAGACTTTGGTCCTCCAAATTTTGGCTTTGTAAGTGTTTAATTAGCTTCAGAAATTGCACTAGCTTTCATATAAATTCAGTCAAAGCTGTGGCAGTACAAGTTAAACCCATACATAAATGAGCAAATAATAAGGTCATAATGCTAAAACTCTAAAGGTTAAACAAGTCAAAAACTTCAAAATTCAAGTGTAAATATTTTAAAATAAACTAGCTTACTCATCATCTTGTAGGATGACATGCAAACAGACTCTTAGAGATTAGAATACATAATTATTTTTATTTTGAACTGCTAATAACCGTCTCCTCAGTTCTAGACAGACAAGTAGTTTAGGTATATATACACATTATTTTCACATACAATGACATCTGCATGCCCTGGATAATTTATCAAGTAAGGTGTATATTCATGAACTTTGCTTAAATGTGATATTATGTTGTCCGAATTAACAAGCCACTAGTGAACTGGAATCTTACTTATTATGTATCCTATTTATAATTATTAAGACTCATTTCAGAAAATTTGTTATCCCTTTTTATAATTTATAAGACTCCTTTGTAGTTGAATGATGCATTAACTATTTTTCCTATAATGCCCTTAAGTAATTGACATGTTCTTACTTAATAAATATTTGAAATGAATAAAATAAGGTTCGTCTCTCCTATTCTGATTTGAAAATATAAGGACTCACAGATATCAAAGTCTCACTCAACTACTTTGGCTTTAAATATAACAAGGTTAATTTTGGAACAACAATACAAATTATTGACCAATTTATGAAAGGGTCTTATAAATAGGAATGAAAGGAGTAATAGCAAATATAGAAACAACCAACACCCAATAGACCCAAGCAAGAAAGCTCTAGTAAATAGTGCTGCTTTTGTGTGCATTTTTTAGGATATAAAATAGTAAACAATGAGAACAGAACCAAAGACAAAAACAGGGTAATTTGTTGCAATAGAAGTGGGTGATAAGTAGACCAAAAAAGGCAAGAAAAAACCTGGGATTTTCTCGTGATCAATTGCCCATGGACATTCAAAGAGCAATATTTTATATTTTTTGAACTTTGATTCCGTCTTAGACTGCAATATCTTTTTGGAGCAGGGGGAGTTTTGAGCCCAAAGGCTGTGCTTTTGGAATCTTGATTTTATTATGTACACTAGGAAGAAATGTGACTAGAACTGGCCTTGCAATAATTTGATTTATTGAAAAAATTGTTTTTGATTGGGGTGAAAGAAGATGCTTTATCCATATATTTGACTGTCCTCTTTAAGTGGGATAAGGCTTGGTTGTTGTAGACAAAATCGAAAACATGAATATGGATAACTTCTTTAGCAAATATTTATCCTTTTAGGGTGTCAAGGCTTGCAGTTTCCAATAATATGTAAAGAAAAAAGCCTTTAAAAGTATTGGTGAAATATAAATTTACCATATTTTGTGCAGAGTAATGTGATTGTCTAAAGTTGGGATATCTGCAATCAGCATGGTTACATTGGATATGTATTTTAGCAGACAATTGAATTTCTCAAATTCTCATAGTTTTAGGATAGTGAGGTTTAATGTGAATAACATTAAACACGCAGAAAAACCAATGGGCATACAATGTGTTAATCACCAACAAGTAGTTTTTTTTCTTTATTATTAATTTATTATTAATATTATTATTATATGTTGACTCCCAGGAAACTAGAAGACAGTGAAGCTGCTGAGCAGTATTGTGCTGAGATAGGAAGGGCTGATGCCTACATGCAGTTTGTGCCCATTTACCCTTTTATTTTTTTTATGCTGGGGTTGTTTAACAAGTTTGTTTTAATGCTCTTTTGTTTATTGTCCTCAGGTTGCTTGAAATGTATTTGGACCCACAAGATGGGAAGGATCCCATGTTTACTGCTGCTGTTCGCCTACTCCACAATCATGGAGAATCGTTAGATCCGTTGCAAGTTTTAGAGGTACTAAACTCACTATATTAAGTTTTGAAGCAAATTGTTTGCAACATCTATATTCCACTGCAAGAAGTACATATTTTGCACCCTACTCCACAGTAAATGAATAAAGGATCTGTTAGCATGAAAATATGTGTACCTGTTAGGATAATTCCTAACAGAGAACGCCATGATTTTTATTTAATTAGCAGTGAAGGAAAAATATAAAGATGAATGTGAGCAATGCTCTCCCCCAAGACAGAAGATATTTGGACTCCAATCAATTCCCAATTCCACAATTTCTCCTTCAGTTCTGATTCCCTCCCCTATAACAGAATTCTCTCTACTTGAACTCTCCAAAATAGCTAATTCTGAATAGACACTATTTTCCTTTTGGGCCTACGGGTATAGAACTTGAAAGACTTCTCTTAATTGGGTTGATTCCTATGATGTATTATATCGGTGAGTTTTACATTGGCAAAATACCTTTAGATTACTAATATAAATAAATAATTACCCCACATAAAAATCAGGTTTTAAACTTGTTCAGCCCTTTGGTAAGGATTGAAGAGTTGTATTACCTTCTCTCTTATCTAATGTTATTGTCAATAACCTCTTAGGTGAAGGCATGTAGATGGTTGTATTAAAGGTTCCTGCTTATGCAAGATGATTTGGGTTTGATATTGGGATATTGAACAATGCATGGTACAACTCAGATCATGTTGAAATTCAAAACTAGTGTTGAAAAATAGTGGTTGCAACAAATGAATTCTAGTGTTTGTCACGGGGTCTTTAATACCTCAAACTATTAGGTGATGTCTCATGAATAGTTTTATTACTTTTTATGAAACAGTTATATTATAAATTATTCAATGAAGCTGCAAAGCAAGCCACTCCATGGGCATTTTGAAAATGCTAAGTTTTATAATTGTCAGTGTTGGATATATCTCTCTGCAATCAAAGACTATCTATTTACATGCAGTTTGTCATTTTGTGGTTCATAAATTAAATTTTGTTGGCTTTATAATGCAGAAACTATCTCCAGATATGCCACTTCAACTTGCTTCTGATACTTTACTAAGAATGTTCAGGGCCAGAGTTCATCATCATCGTCAAGGCCAGGTACTTGCATCTTTTTTTTTCCGTGTGATAGAGAAAAAAAGAATTAAAGTCCACTCAGGGTGTAGTGGCTTCTGTCAAGAATAATCAGTAATCCTAAGTTATGAAACTTCTCTTGAAGTTAGGTTTTTAGACCAGTCTGCAAGATTTTGGCAAATATAATTGTTTTTTAAATACTTATGGAACAATGTGTGTGTATGGTTTATATAGTAAGATACTTTTGGTATAGTCTTTACAGTAGCATAGCACCAGTTTATATGGATGTAAACCACCAAATTCATAGTAATTTCTGAAATGAAACTAATTTTACCAATAACTCCTATGTGGTATCTTCCCTAGATTAATTTTTCTTTGTCGTTTCAAGGTTGATTGCTTCTTTCTGTTGACTATCAAGTATTATGGGCTTGTGATCTTAGTAAGAAATTCTTTCAGATTGTGCATAATTTATCTCGTGCTGTGGACATTGATGCAAGATTATCAAGATTGGAGGAGAGGTCAAGGCATGTGCAAATTGATGATGAGAGTCTATGTGATTCATGTGATGCACGCCTTGGTACGAAGCTATTTGCAATGTATCCTGATGACACTGTTGTATGTTACAAGGTTAGTTACTCGAACTCTTCTCTCAATTCATGCCTTAAATAGAATTTTTGTCCCAACCTTCCATGTCTCACCACAATCTTGCTATGCTTTTGTCAAATGTTTGATTTTAGGACACTTGATCTTTATTCCTATGTGTTAAAATAAGAGAGAGGCATAGGCTGAATCCCTATTGTGTATTTGTAAATAAGAAATACAAAGAGATGGGCCTAAGCTCGTTACATCTAACATTCTTCTTCAAGCTGGTGCATATAAATCGTATGTATCAAGTTTGTTACAAATATAATCAATTCTAGTTCATCGTTGTAATTTAGTAAAAGTATCTGCTAGTTGATCATTAGAATTAACAAACTCAGTCTTAATATTCCTAAATACAATCTTTTATTGAATAAAATGATAATTAATCTCAATATGCTTGGTCCTTTCATGAAAGATGGGATTTGAGCTAATATGAAGAGCAACTTAGCTGTCACGTATGAAGACCTCTCCAAATTGCAACTCTTTTAAGTAACTATTTAAGCCAAATAAGGTTGTAAATAGTTGATACATAGTTCTATATTCCACTTTCGCAACAGATCTTGTCACAACATTTTGTTTTTTGTTCTTCCAAGAGATCAAATTATCATCAACGGAGGCATAATATTCGGAAGTGGATCTCCTATCAGAAGGATAACCTGCCAAATCAGCATCTGAATACCATACAATTTTAGTGTGATTATTGTGCTCATATTACAAACCTTTTCCAGGAGAATCTTTAATGTACTTCAATCTATGAATGACAACATTCCAATGATTTGCACATGGAGAATTAAGGAATTGACTCATGACTGCAAAGGAAATGTCAGGATGAGTACATGTAAAATAGTTCAATTTCCCAAGTAATCTTCCATACTTCTCAAGAAAGAATGGCTCCCCCTGATTAGGTAGATAGGAGTTTGACATTGGGATTCATGGGTGTGTCAATAAACTTCGAATTCATTAACCTAGTTTCTTCTAAAATATCCAATACATACTTCCTTTGAGAGATAAGGATTCCATTGTTGGACTCAATCCCCAAGAAATATTTGAGTTTACCAAAGGTGTTCCTTTACTTGTGAGTGTCGTGGTGATCACTGCTTGTAAGTACAATATCATCAACATAAGATGAAAATTATAGATTCAGAAAAAGGATGAAGAGACGAATCTAAGACTGGTGGTTGCCATCAAAGGGGAAGCCGGATGTGTCACCACACACGACAGGAAGCAGGGGTGGTGGCAAGGGTGACGCGATTTTTGCTTTGTGGTGGTTACCTGGCCTTGATGATCACAACACTGGTGTCTTCAGACCAAAATGGTGGCGGTGGTGGCAGAAGTCTCTATAGTGGTGGTGAAAACAAAGGATGAGGCAGGAACCCCGGGCAACGTGGCTGGAGTAAAGCTGAAAATTAGAAAGGAACAATTTTTGAAAAAATATAATAAAAATTTAGCGTATGCGGGTTCACGGTGGAGGCAAGGATTAAACCTAACTCTAGATACCATGTTAAAATAAGAGAGACATATTAAAATAAGAGAGAGACATAGGTTGAATCCCTATTATGAATTGAGCATAAGGGTTATGTATTTATAAATAAGAGAATACAAAGAGGTGGACCTAAGCCCATTACATCCAACACTGCAACACAGTAAATGTAGCTGCTAAACTTATTTATCCATTTCTTTATAGAACTTTTTTGAGCTCATCGATTTCATTCTCGAAGTATTGCTCCGTCATTTTGGTAATTAATCTGTTTAGTATGATAATCCAGCTAGATTTTTTCAAAAATTCATTGTATACTATTCATGCTTTGAAGGAAGAAAATTTTCCATAATAACATTGATCAATATTTGTGATTGACTTATATTTTGTTTATTTGTGTTTCTTCCTACCACTACTTGAAGAATTTAATTTTCTCACTTATGCTTTTAATCCTTTGTAGTGTTACCGTCGTCAAGGTGAGTCAGTGTCTGTCTCAGGCCGTAATTTTAAGGAAGACATCCTATTTAAACCAGGTTGTCTCGTGAGTAGATGATCTTTAAACTATGTCGTCACTAGATGCCACTGTCACTTGGTTGAATCCCAGAAGCAGCTTCCATTTCTTATACCACTCCAAATTCTTCCAAAATTTGGAAAAAGAAATGCGTTGATGATGATTGCTCGGGTTAGAGTAAAAAGCTTTGAGGATCAGCTTCTAACCTTCTTCACTAAAAGAGTAAAAGTTGATATAGTTATTATCCCATGATGGTACTGTAAATATCTGTTGAGTTCTCCACTGTACCAACATACCTTCATCCCACTTCGGCAAATTGCTTTGTAAATTTGATTGTGTAAAATGTAAATTTTTGCATATAATAATCAGCTCTTTTCCGTTTTAGTTCATTGCATCTCTGATACAGACAATGAGTTCTCTGAGAGTATCTCATCGTTCACTCTTCAAATTAGTGGACAGATGAGAAAAAAAAGTGTTTCCTTTGAAGTGAAGGAAAAGCAGTTTTGAGTATAAAGGAAAATAGTAACTGTTAATTACAAAACAGGTTATTATAATTATGATTAATTTTAAATTGTTTTAAATGTGTATTTCATTTTGTTACAATTTATTGAGCTGATTTTCTAACACACACAATTGTGGTATTTTATGATAACAGTAGAAAGTTTGTTTTAGAATTGTTTCCGGTACTTTTCAGTAGGGCTGAATGTTGGCCTCTACTGATTGAAATAAGTTTCCCATTTAATTTAAAGATTAATAATTTTTTTACAAAAATAATTTTGTAGAAAAATTATAACAAAATTAAATTATAATTTTCACTTATTTTTAAATGATTGTAAAAAAAGTTTTAAACATAATACAAGACTTGAATTCTTGTCCATCAACATTACAAAGTATTAAAAATTACATAAAAAGTGACTTTATTAGGTTAATTTTTTTATCAATTAACATTAAACAATGTTTTTTAATTGCTTAAAAATATAACTAATGTCTAAAAAAGTTGCGTAATAAGATAAAAAAAATAGATATCTAGAGAAGTTTAGAAAATCTTTTAATTCATAAATATGATTAGAATAATTAATAATATGTTTTAATATTGTTAGAAATTAATCGAGACAATTTGTATGAAATAAATATTATACTCCTTGGTCACCAACCATTCTCACTATTTTATTTCTTAAACTCACAATTTATATTAATAAAAAATATGAATTATTTAAATAAGCCACCATTTTAGTTTTAAGATAGAAATTTACGAGACACAATTGCAACGCCCCTCTTTTTTGGTAGTATAAGTGAGATTATGTCTAACAAAAATTGGATTACACAATATTTCTATAGAAAACTGTTTTACTTCAATATAATTGATAAAAAAATTCCATAAAAAAAAACCAGTACCATTATATTAATAATATTGTAATCATACTTCCAATATTTTTTAATTCAAAATACTAATA
>Ga0123341_1001136_pt1 | contig 19183 bp, 14 predicted proteins | sample Turbeapinknodule_FD_89959 | JGI IMG/M metagenome (GOLD analysis project Ga0123341, IMG submission 89959) | Root nodule microbial communities of legume samples collected from Mexico - Turtle bean Mexico pink nodule | ecosystem: Host-associated > Plants > Roots > Nodule | place: Mexico: Nepantla...
ATATATATATATATATTTAATTATATAAATTACATTTTTATACAACATACTAATAAATCACCAAAACTTAGAGTGAGATGAAAGAATTTTTGTATGATAAATGACTTCAAAGAAAGTGATAATAAATTTGATTTTGAAACACAAGTTAACATACAAAATAATAAAATTTGAGTGATTTATAATGAATATTTTTTTACATAACTGTTTATTAAGTGAAAATATATAGAAACCACTAATGTAACAAATATATTTTTACTGAAACAACTAAACAAATCCAATACACAAATTGTTTAAGCTAATTCAAAGTGAAAACTATTCAAATTAAATAATAATGCTAATTTTGATTCTTCTAATCTAGCCCATTAAGATGGTAAGAAATCAATATAAACTTCAAAATTCAACAACACAAATCCAATGCATTAATCATCTAATCCAATCTAAGAACCAACCTTCTCATTCAACAATAAAAAACAATAATTTTTTTTTTACCTGAAATTATAGCTATTCAAAACAAAATTAAAAAAAAATCATTGGATTTAACATAGAAAGCTCAACATGTTTACAAAAAACCCTACCATTAAACCAAAGGCACCACCACTAAGATTCTAAAGTGGCAAATATTTTGTCCACAAAAAGTCAGAACGTGTAAATCATCCAATATGCAACCAACTAAAAAAAACAATGAGATGATAACTTTTAATTAAATTGAACCATTAATAATAAAGTGTTTATATTTATAATTTTTTTAATTTAATTTTCATTTCATTTAAACAATTTCTATTATTAAAGACAAATTGTACGTTAAAAAAGTTACCAATCGAAGTAATTGACATATCATAAATAATTTAATTAAATAAACATTGTATGGATCATATTTTTAATAAAAATAAATAAATTGACAGATTATTTTTTCCTGGTGCACTACTCATCTTAAAATTTATCTAAACTATCGTATTAACCCATTTAAATTTAAGGAAACGTCTTTGTTAATATATATTATTACCCATTATACTCCATTAATGGTTTTAAGAAGATAAGTGTGTAATTTTTTTGTAAATTAAACAATCTGAATGTTACATTGTTACTATTCCATTAGTTTTTTTTCATAGAAAGTAATTCAACAACATTCTGCTAGTAATTTTGTGGGTTATGAGTTACCTTTATCGTTCTCTTAGCATAATTGGAAGGTTTCACAATTAATTGAAATCATTGAGAGGTTACTCACCATTCACAATTAATTGTTACCAAAGAGATATTACTTACCATTAATTGTTTTTATTATTTTTGTCTTCTAGAATCACTATATATAGTGGTTTCCTTCAAGCAATGTAACACAACAAACATCAACAAGAATTCATTTTACTTCCAGTACCATTATAGTAGAAGTTTTGGCTCTCTCGTCCCTCTATTTAAAGGGGGTTTCCACCTAAAAATTTCTGGTATCATTCTCATTTTAGTTGTTACTTTAATTTCTCATAATTTTTAGTTGAAATTATCACGCTTCCACACACTATATTTCTACAAATTCATATTAGCATGCAAGAAGATAAAAAAATTGTGAATGCAATTCATTAATCACATTAATCTATTCTTTCCATATAACAAAAAATAAGTGATAATGTTAATATTTGTTTATTCATTGAAATAAAAATAAATGGTTAAGTTTATGAATTTATACGAAACTTTAAAAAATCATTTTTAATATAAAATCAACTAATAATAACATGTAATGTAATGCAATGAAAGATAGAAAAAAACTTCTTGAAGAATACTACTAGTAATCCTCCAAAATTATATAGTATAAATACAAGGATTATCACTTAAAAGCTTGAAAAAAATAATTCCTGCAAAACATTGTACACAATTAATATTAAATTTAGGGTTAGTGTGATTTTTTTTCCTTTAAGATATATAAGATTCGATTTTATTTCTTCATCTTTAATTTAGTTTTATCACATAAGGAGATGAAACAAGGGATCTATTAACAATATAAGTTGCATTTATTGATAGAAAATTATTTATTGAATTATGTGGTGAGTTAAATATTTTTTGTTCTTAACAAATTTTCAAAAATTGTTTTAATTCTATAAAATTTTAGTTTTGATTTTACTTTCATAAAATTTAAATTTAAATTATAATCATTAATTAAAATAAATTTAGTTGATTTTATAAGATTGATTTAAATAAATTCACTTTTAACATGATATCAAGTTTATTTTAACAATAATTTATTGGACTTATGTGACAAACCAACTTCTTAATACTATTTTATTAGTTGCTTTGTATCTGACTTTGAAAAACATCAAAGATAACTAAATAAGACTTTCAACATCTAATTCAAACTCTTTTTTTCATTATTATAATGCAACACAAATCAAAATATTTCACAACCTTTCAGTCATTTTAATAAAGACAGTGTATTTTACAAATATGAAAAATCCTACACAATTTTTCCTATTTATAATTAATATTGCATGACAGTAATAAAAAAAATGGATGTTTATTATTGTAGATTTCATCTTACAAGTAGTCAACTATTGTTTTCCAATCAGATTTAAAATGTCACCTTGACAATTCACATTGATTATTTAGTGAATCTTTCATTAATCAAAATTAAAAAATAATCTGAATGTAAATTTTTCACACAAAAAATAATAATATTGCAACAGAATCCTGTGTTGAACTGAGGAAAAGACACCTAAAGGTTGTGATCAAAGTGGTGCTGCCACTTCAATAAATAAGGCACGCAATACAAAACTAAGTGGTCACCAACCGCATTAATATGGACTAATACAAGTTACTGCTACCTCCCTTTCTTTATGCTCTCAAATTTCTTTCTCCTTTCCTTTTCCTTCTGTTCTTGGTTGAGTTCATGTTGTGTACATTTGGTATGGTTAAAAAATAGGAACTTAGGATCATTGGACAGTTGAAGACATCATGTGTCAATAGTTCAATTCTTGTACTTACTGGGGTAAGTGTACTAACAAATATTCTGTGTCAATAGTTCAATTCATGTGTCAATAGTTCAATTCTGTCATGTTTTTAGTTTGAGTGTATGTGCTGAAGAATACTCTCAGCTCCAAGCCTAACTGTGCCTTCACTCCTTATGGCTCTCATTGGTTCTATTAGATTAAGCACATGTTTATGGTTTCATTTGAGATTGAGAGTGAGTTAACTTTTCCTTAAATTGAGCCATGTTAAGAGGAGATACAGCTAAGAAAGGTGAGGCTATCATGTTTCCACCTAAGTAATTCCATCTCAACAGTAAATTTGGTGCCTTATCCAAGCATGCAACCTCTTTTTTCTAAATTCCTGAAACTAATAATGCAAATAGTGTTTTTGAAGTTACAGGAATTTTGACAGTATATTGACTTATGTTATACAATACCCTTTACTTAAGTTGGAGCATTAATGAAGTTCTTGGAAATGCAGCCTTATTCAAAGCAAGCGGCTAGAGTCAGATTATCAGTTCCCAAAACTGTAATCCATCTTCAGAGCTGCTTTTTCTGTTGTGTGTTTTTGCATGAACAACAAGAAGCTCTTTGCTGAAGGGGTATTGAAAAGTATGGGGTATTATTCAAGGTCCTTCTTGGCTTTTTTTCTTCTTTCTTTGTTGCTCAATGTGATCAATGGGCAGCCTCTGGTGCCTGCATTGTTCATTTTTGGGGACTCGGTTGTTGATGTGGGGAATAATAATCACCAAATTACTGTTATTAAAGCAAACTTCCCTCCTTATGGAAGAGACTATGAGAATCACGATCCAACAGGAAGGTTCTGCAATGGAAAGCTTGCCACAGACTTCACAGGTACCATTACTTTTTCCTCAATTCCCCATTTAACTAAATATCTTTTTCCTAAGCTCTATCACTCATTTTTTTGAACTTGGATTTGATCTTTGTTCCATTAATTCATTCACTGCAGCTGAAGTCCTTGGATTTACCTCTTCTCCCCCAGCTTACCTCAACTTAAACACCAAAGGAAATAACCTCTTAAATGGTGCCAACTTTGCCTCAGCTTCTTCTGGTTACTATGAACCCACAGCCAAACTATATGTAAACACTTTTAGAAGTTTTAGACTATATCTCATTGTTTTTTTTCTTCTTCTTTGTTTAACATCATATAATTGGTAAATGCTGTTGTGTGTTTTCATGGTTGTAGAATACAATTCCATTGAGCCAGCAGCTGGAATACTACAAGGAGTGCCAGAACAAATTGGTGGAAGCAGCAGGGAAATCAAATGCTTCATCAATCATATCTGATGCTATATATCTTGTCAGTGCTGGGACCAGTGATTTTGTTCAGAACTACTACATAAATCCTTTGCTTAACAAGTTTTATACAATTGATCAATTCTCAGACACGATCTTGCAGAGCTATTCAGACTTCATCCAGGCATGCATTTCTCAACCTTCACATCTTGTCCTATAATGCCATGGATTGAAACTTTCCAAAAAGAAAAGGTGAAGTTATTTTATTTTGCTGATTATGATTTGCATTTTTAATCATGCCTTTAACAGAGATTACATTCACTGGGAGCAAGGAGGATTGGTGTGACATCATTGCCTCCAATAGGTTGCTTACCTGGAGCCATCACTCTCTTTGGTTTTCAGAGCAACGAATGTGTGGCCAGTTTAAACAGTGATGCAATTAACTTCAATGAAAAGCTAAACACCACATCTCGTAACTTGAAAAATATGCTTCCAGGCCTCAATTTGGTCATCTTTGATATCTACCAACCTCTCTATAACTTGGTCACCAAGCCTTCTGAAAATGGTACAACATCTAATTAGATAACTTCTGATTCAAATTACAATAAAGTTCTTAAGAAAAACTGCATTCATGTTTTGTCCATAATGACTAGTGAGCTAAACTAATGTCTAATGGATTATAAACCAGGAATGTTAACTGTCAACAAGCCTTCTGAAAATGGTAAAAATCTAAATGGATAAAATTTAGATGTAGTTCCTTAGATGCTTTAAGTAAAGTTTGTATTAAGAAGTGGACTTCAAAACCTAATAAGGCCGATAAACTCTCCTCTTAGTTCTAGATGACTAGATATCACCACATTAAGAAATGGACTTGTCTAATTCAATCTTACAAAATCGGCTTATAAGATGAAGTTTGCACTCACTTATATATTATGAAATACTTTTATCTCTAGTTGATGTGGGATTTTCAACCGTTTGCATGAAGCATCAAATGATCATCAACATTGAATCGAAACTCTAATTCTGATTGGAAACAATACACAAAGTACTTCAGAATCTGCATCTAAGTTTTATCTGATCTAAGTATAGTGAACTAGTGATCCAAGCATTATGAACCAGGATTGTTTAACTGTTTCCTATGTGTCATGCATTGTGTCATCACAGGATTTTTTGAAGCAAGGAAGGCTTGTTGTGGAACTGGGTTGATAGAGACATCTATCTTGTGCAATAGGAATTCCATAGGAACATGTGCCAATGCATCTGAGTATGTATTCTGGGATAGCTTCCATCCCTCAGAAGCTGCTAACAAGCTTTTGGCGGATAGTTTGGTTGCTGCTGGCATCTCTCTCATATCCTAATCAAACACTTCATGGTTCATACTCTGGGTTTTCTACACTTCTTGTTGCTGGCGTTGTACGAAGATGCTTATGTAAAAGACTATAGGAGATTCTATATGTTAAATTGCATAGATCAATGTATGCTTTTACATTCCTTGTTAGTACTGTCTCTAAGCTTGGTGTGTGTGAACCATACTTTTTTGCTCAACTATGCATATTATGGTGCATGGTAGCAACATAATAAAATACTCCATTTAGAAATTTGTTTTGTAGTCACAAAGATAATCAGAAACTTTGAGGAGTGTAAACTCTGGTGAAATATGAAATTGGGGAATGATTTCGACCGAAATCGGAATTCAATATATACTGTTGATAATAATGAGAAAATTTACACTTATGGCATATGAAACATTAACCTATTCAAGCATAAAAAGCTGTGATTTTTAATAACGAAGATATAGTTTTAAAATAAAAAAAGTTGATTGCAAAATTGTAGATTTGACATTTTCAGTTAAAAACCTTGAATAATGCATTTGTTAAGATTTAAGTTTCTCTCACATTCATTACGAATGTATACAAGGAAGAAGATTCACCTTAAGTATTTTGGATTGAAATCTTGATTTTCTTATATGAAATGATGATGGTTTATTGGATTTTGGTTGAACATGATATCTTAGACTTTTTTTTATACGAAATGTTGATGATAAATTGGTGTCAAATCTTTTTCGAAATATTTAAGGAAGGCAATTTCTTCCTACATCATATCATTTATGACATGCATTCGTAAAATTTAAAATTCAACATTGTCTTTGATTTTATTTTGCTTAGGGATGCACAAATCGAGAAGTGATTTTTATACATTTTGAATTTCGAAATTCATAAGTGATTTTTATATCTTTTGAATTTCGAAATCCAGAAGGTCATTTTCATATTTTATTTAAGCTTTCGGATGGTCATATTCAAAAGTGAGTTATGAGTTATGAATTTTCAAATCCAAAATTATGTGTTGTAAATGGTGTTGAGAATTAAGATCCATGACTCATTTATGTTTGTTTACAAATATTGACATTTAGAAGGTTATTTATATTCTCCAATTAAACTTCTGGATGATAAAATCTGAAAGTGACATTAATTTGTATATTTGAAACTTTGTGATTTAAGATACGGATATAAATATACGGAAAGAGAAAAAAATTTAAATGAGATAGCCTTTGTAACGGACGGAGAGAAGAGAGAGGGTAATGGACTATAGCTTGGCAGCGTTGAAGCTTTTGTGCTCACAGCTGAAGGAGGCGGGAGAAGTAGCCTCTCAAAACAGCTTCACGCTTGGTGGCCTCCTCTTCCAGCGCGCCTGGTTACAGGTTTCGACTTCCCTCTCCATTGCCATTCCCTAAACGCTGCCGTTTTCCTCGTCTTTCATTTTTGCCTAATTTCTCAGGGCGTTATTGTCTCCGCCTCCGACACCGGCTCTCTACTTCTCGACGACGGCACCGGCCTCATTGAGCTCTCCCTCACCGGGGAGTTTCGCCACCGTGGCTGGCAACTCGGTAATCTCCACCTCTCTGCATTCGATCAATTAATCTTAGAATTTGTATGACTCCAACTCCTGTAAAAAACCAGCTTGTAACATTAAGATTACTCCACTTCGATATTTTAATCTGAGTCTTCTCGAGTATAATTTGTAAAGCAAAACATCCTGCCACAGTTAAATTGATCGATCTAGTGTGTGACAAAGTGGAATATATAAGGAGCAAGTAACTAAATAATTATTTTCTTTAAGATTTTGGATTGAAGGTGAAGTAATATTGGTGCCAAATCATCTCGGAAAAAAAGAGTAACATGTTGGTTGTGGTAAATGGTGGTAGAAGTAAGGGTTACCACTTAATATATAATCCTGCAAACTTCAGATTTGAGATGATTAGATACTAGTATATATATATAGAGGATGACCCTTCCCTTCCTTTATAAATTGTTTTGTAGGATTGAATTAGATTTAAATTCTACTAACGGGTTTTCTCAAAATTTCCTACTTGATGTATTTCTTCAAATAGCTCACTCTATATTTTAATTTATTTACTTTGTCAGGGATGTATGTAATGGTGGTTGGAGGGTATGTTGCACGTGCGGGAGAACTTCCCATGATCAAGGTAATAATATTGTACACGTATGTTTATCATTTGATCTGAGTTAGAGGCATTTCCAACCCACAAAGTTAAGTAATGGCGTTTGTTTTGGTGATGTTCAATAAATGTAGAAAATCTGATTTTCAATCTCTGTCTGAGGGAGAGCACTTCTATATGGCTGTCCATATTGCACTCAGATTTGGGGGATGTTGTGGGAAAGAATATTTTTTAGGTGTTTTTTGTGCTGCTCAACAACTCAGCAGTATTCCTACAATAGTGAAAACTGTTCTAAACGTACTTTTGTCTAAGGATACTGGGCATTCCTGTAGAACTAGGTTTTTTTTAATGAAGGTAGAACTAGGAATAGAAATTATTCGAAGAACTACAAAACTTTAGGGATTCCAATTGTGAGAATAGAATCCGAAGAATTGTATTGATTTGGAGAGAAGATTTCAAGATGTGTTTGATTGAATTTCTGAATGTCGCAGCTCATTTACAGAGTTTGTTATTTATAACAATGCAAAAGCTAGAATTCATAACAGAATTAGACTGGTTAGCTGTCACGTGACTGCCTCATTTTATTAACCACCTACATCAATTCGGGACCTTGAAAAAAATCCTTGTCCTCGAGGATTAAAATTGGGATGTTTCTACTTCAAATCATAGAAGAGTTCCCAAGTAGCATCTTCTATTAACTGGTGCTTCCACTTGACTAACACCCAACATGTCTTTTAAGCTGTGAAACATGAAAAGCATCATGGATTTTAGACCCCTATGAAAGTTTCAGCTTGTAGGCTAGAGCTCCATTTTTATCTTCGAGCAGGAATGGCCCAAAATATTTAGGTGCTAGCTTTGCATTAGATCTGAATGTGACTGAAATTTGTTTGTATGGTTGTAGCTTGACATACACAAAATCACCAATGTCATAAGATCTATCACTTCTCTTCTTGTCGGCTAGTTGATTCATTCTTTCTTGGACCCTCTTCATATGGAATTTTACAAATCTTAATGCCTCCTCTTTTTTCTGCAAACTTCGATCAATTACCTCCACCTTGGATTTTCCATGCAAATAAGGAAGGTAAATTGGATGAAGCTGGCCAAACATAACTTCATAAGGACTGCACTGTATGGAAGTATGATGGTTAGCATTGTACCACCATTCTACTAGAGAAAGCAATTTAGACCACTCGGGAGGAGCATCACAACACATACATCTCAAAAATGTCTCCAAGCATCTATTCACTATTTCAGATTGTGGATGGTAAGCTGAAGATAGTTGTAACTGAACCCCTTGAAAGGTCATCAAATCCCTCCAAAACTGGCTGACAAATATAGGGTCCCTATCACTGGTTACAGATTCTGGAAACCCATGTAACTTGAACACATTGTCCAAGAAAGCTTGAGCAACTTCAGTAGCAGTGTAGGGGTGTGTTAGGGCCATAAAGTAGGCAGCCTTACTTAATCTGTCAACTCCCACGTATATCACCTGTTTGCCCATGGAATTTAGCAGTCCTTCAATAAAATCATTGTTATATGCTGCCATATCCTCTCAGGAACTGGTAAAGGTTGTAGCAAACCCAGATAGGTAGATTTGTCATACTCACATTTCTGGCAGACTTCACAATTCAGCACAAACATTTTAACATCCTTGGTCATGCCTCTCCAATATACAACTGATTTCAACCGTTTCAGTGTGGCTTCCTGACCAGAGTGGCCACTAGTAGGACCAACATGTATCCATTGTAACAAATCAGTCCTTAGGGCAGCATCTTTCCCAACTACCAGTCTTCCCTTCCTTCTGAGTTCATTATGATGCCAAGTATGATGCTTATGTGAACAAGCAACGGTTTTTAAGTCTTGGATCAATTTTTTAATGTCAGGATCAGCCTGCCAAGAGTCTATGATTCTGTTCAACGTATTGCTTTCTGGTATGATAGGTGTCATTGCTTGACAGTCTACTGCTTCCAACCTTGATAAAGCATCTGCCGCACAATTTTCTCTCCCCTGTTTGAACTCAATTGTGAAGTCAAATTCCATCAATTTCACCAGCCATTTCTGCTGGAAGGTTGTAGTCAACCTTTGGCTCAAAATATACTGCTGGCTTTTGTGGTCTGTTCGAATAATAAAGTGAGTATTCAACAAATATGCCTCCACTTCTGAACTGCAAAGACCACTGCTAACAGTTCCTTTTCATATGTGAAAAGGGATTGTTGCTGCCTATTAAGAACTCTGCTAATAAAAGCACTGCCAATCACAAACTCCTTTGAAAAGTCAGGTAATGCCAATACTGGTGACTGAATCAGACTATCTTCAAGAGACTGGAATGCAGCTTTCGCTTCCTCAGACCAGTGAAAATGGTTTTTCTTTAACATATTAGTTAAGGGTCTTGCAATAGCACCATACCCTTGAACAAATCTGTAATACCCTGCAAGTTCCAAAAATCCCCTCTGCTGCTTCAAAGATGTTGGTAGTGGCCAATTCTTGACAGCCATGATTTTTGCAGGGTCAGTTGATACACCATTTTTTTTAAAATGAAATGACCTAAATACTCAGATCTTTCTAAACCAAAGTAGCATTTGGATTTCTTAGCATATAAAGAATTCCTTCTCATAGTCAACAATACCATCCAAATGAGAAGATGGTGTTGCAAAACCTTGCTGTATATTAAAATGTCAAAAAATACCAGCAAGAAACGTAGCAGATATTTGTTAAAAACCTCATTCATGAGACCTTGGAAAGTGGCTGGAGCATTGGTGAGGCATGACCAGATACTCAAAGTGGCCCCCACGTGTCTTAAATGAAGTCTTATGGATGTCATTTGCCTCCATTTTCACTTGATTATATCCTGACCGTAAATCAATTTTTGAAAACACCTCAGCACCATGCAGCTCATCTAAAATGTCATCTACTAAAGGAATAGGAAACCTTTCCTTAATTGTTTGCTTATTAAGGTCTCTATAGTCAACACAGAGTTTCCAAGAGCCATCTTTCTTACCAACTAGGACAACAGGGCTTGCAAAAGGACTGTTACTTTTCTGTGTTATCCCCGGACTTCAGATAATCCTGCACTAACTTCTCAATAATATCTTTCTGCTGCTTAGCAAATCTGTAGGGCGTCTTATTAACAGGATTACCCTCTGCAACCAACTGAATTTTATGATCGTGTCCTTTTCTCTTAGGTGGTAGTCCTGTAGGTTTCCTGAAAAATATCATCAAACTACAATAGTAATTACTCTATAGATTTATGAATAATTTGGCTGTCAGCTAGTATCCTTGTCACACAATTGTAGCATGGATAAATGCACACCAGAAGCAATTATCCTCTGCAACTATTTTTTTCCTGGCTGTCTTAAGTCCCTCACCTGTTGCCCTCTCAATACCAGCTTCTTACCTTGAACAAAAAATTGCATGGACAACTTATCAAAGTTCGATGGAATGTCCCCGTGAGTAACTAACCAATCAACTCCGAGCACCAAATCACAACATCCCAATAAACTTTAAGTAAATCCAGTATTTTGAATTGTCCAGGGAAACTGCTTAACAGAAGAAGTAATAGCTACTCCAGCCCCATCAGCGACTACCACGCTTAAGGTAGGAATATTGGTTATATGACAGCCCAATTTCTTAGCTGCTTCCTCATCTAGAAAATTATGGGTACTTCCACTGTCAATGAGTATATGCAAAGGTTTCTTCTTATAGTAACCAGTTACTCTAATCATTTTGAAGATGGCTATACCTGTCAGTGCATTCACTGAAATTTGAGGGTCCAAAGTACTACCATCTTCTTGAGTGACATCAAACTGATCTACATTTTCGTCATCAGTATCACTCTTCTCCATGTCATGAATCTCAAGCTTTGTGTGCCAAAGCATGTGCAGGACTATATGGTTCATCACAAAAATAATAGAGTCCTCTAGATCTTCTCTCAGCCATAAAAGCAGGGGTTAGTTTTTTATTAAGCTGTCTTTGGTTTGTACTGAGGTGAAGTTGTGAATCCAGAGCTTTGTGTATAGGATTAGTAGTGGGCAAAATAGCTGTTGTAGTAAAGTGTGTTTTCTGGATTTTAGGAAGGATTTTGGTATATATGTTTGAACTATAAGTTGATTCATACAATTTAGCCAACTGAAATGCCTTCTTACATCTGTAGGCTGAAACATTCTGACTGTCATTTGAATATCCTTCTTTAAACCTCCTAAAAAACAACTTAATTAGTGAACATCACTTAGGTCTAGTCAAGAAGTGACTGCATCAAATTGATCATGATACTCCACCACAGTTCCCTGCTGCCTCAAGTTATAAGTTTAGACATTGGATTGTCGCACTTCACCAAATCGAACAATTAATATTTGTGTAAAAGAGGTATGCCACTGGAGTGCCTTCCCTTCGAAGTGAATTACCACCAATTTCCCTCGAATATCCTCCAGAGTGGCATCACTTGTGAAATACATTTCGCATTGGTAGATCCATTGCTGAATCGCATCACCAGCAAAATCAACTTGCTCCAACTGTGTTCACGAGAATAATTGGAATTTGAATGACGTGCTCCTCTCTGGATAGTATCAGACATTCGCTGCTCAACCAAAAAATCAATTGCTTCCCGAATTGAAGATGCAATCTCAATTAAATGTGCTTCGAGTTTCATGGTGATTGATTCTGTTCTCTAACCGCTCCTCTTGTCATGCATCACAGCTTGATTACGAGTTGCATCTGCCATAACTGCCGATGGAAGGTCCAAGCTGATACCACTAATGAAGGTAGAAATAGGAATAGAAACTATTGGAAGAACTACAAAACTTTAGGGATTCCAATTGTGAGAATAGAATCCAAAGAATTGTATTGATTTAAGAGAGAAGATTTCAAGATGTGTTTGATTGAATTTCTGAATATGGCAGCCCATTTACAGAGTTTGTTATTTATAGCAATGTAAAAACTAGGATTCATACAGAATTAGACTAGCTGGCTGCCATGTTTTATTAACTTTCACAATTTGTTGACGTTTGTCTTTTCAATAAGTTGTTTCATAGTGAGCATGTAGTACTATGTATATATTTATAATGAACAGGTTTAGATGTATCCTAACCGTGAATAACTTATAGCCTTTTCTGTATTCTAAACATCCTGAGAAGGGTGCGATGATTATCTGAACTAACATGAAATAAGCCGAATTTGTTCTTCCCAAGGTTTAATGCTAGGCAGCTCTCCTTAGGCACTCGTTTTATCACCGTTTGTTATTGGGTGTGAAATACTGGTCTCACAAATAAAGAAAGGGACACAACTCTAAAGTTAGTGCGTTGTGTTGTTCTCTAATTAAATTAGAATTTTACATCACCAAGTCAAGCAAAAAAGTTGGGTATTAGAGGCTAACGTGAATTAATGATGTGAAAACTTCAATTTTGACTGGAATCGAAACACATATGATGCTGCCTCTAATTCATAAAGAACGAACTCGGTTAACTTACGCTGGATTTCACCCTAATAACACTTAAAATTACTGTTTTGAGTGTCTTCTCAGTTTGTCTTATGTGGTTTGTCTTCACACTCTGTCTGCATGATAAAGGCACCTAAACTTCCCATGTTAAAGGAAATAATAGAAGACATCATAGTATTGTTCTCTATAGTGGAAACAATAAAGGAATTGTGGGGCAAAACATTCTAATTTAAACTGATAATTGTAACAGATTCACAAGATTGTTGATCTTTCATCATCTCCTGACCGAGAGGCTATGTGGTATCTTGAAGTGATTGAGGCATACAAAATGTTCTATCAGCCTCTTGTTGAAGAATTTACATGATGTGGGTATCTGATTAAACAGAGATTGGCATTATTGAGGTTGGCATCTGATATCGGGAAGTTCCCTTCTTTTGGCAAGTTAGCACACAGAACTTTCTAAGATTGAGTTTGTATTCAGATGTATATATATTTATTCCGAGAAATCCACCAACAAAGTGCATTGCAAAATGACTGCTGCATTGGTCCAATTAGGTATATTTGGCATTTTAATCTTGATTTTATATTTACGGATTTTATTTTAATTTAGGGTAATTAGTATGCATTACCTTTTACACTTGGTTATCCTCATCTTACGTTTAGGGATTTAATTTTTACTTTGTTGGTCATACATAGACCCCCCCGAAATATCTAAATTGAGTAAAAATGGTATTCCACACCTAGATGAATACCCTAGGGTTTTCTTTCTTCCGTCACATTGTCTATGACATATACATATTTGTAATATAACTCTTGATTCAGAAATCTATGATTCAGTTGTGATTAAACACATGCAATGGAAATTTATAGGAAAAAAGTCTGATATGGACAATTCAGGAACCATTTCTTTTACTTTTGCACAATCCATACCCCTTAAGCACGGTGTTTTCGGAAGATGAAAATATAATCCTGGGAAATTGTTCCGACAAACTCCAAAAATAACAATGTTAATGGATTAAAAGGTTAGTTAAACTATATTTAATGGATTAACAAAGCTCATTCACTACCATTTTATTTATAGCGTTGTGGCACCCTGTCGCTACCAAGGGTCATCGTTGTGGGAATCCCTAATCTTCTAAAGTTTTTTGTGACTTACACTTAGTAATTCAAATCCAGGAAAATATTCAATCTCTTTTTTTTATATACAATGAACAGAAACCAAAGTTAAATGTCCCACAAACTAAGCATGCAACAAAGGCTGATGCAGAGAAATCAAGGATCAACTAATTTAAAATGTACAATTGGACAACCCTCCTCCCTCCTCCCCCCTCACAAACAAGTATTGCGTTTCGGAAAGACACAACTCTAATATAGGAAGAAGTTTCAAGCACAAAAAAATCATAGTTTGTATAACTTAGCACACTTGATCCATTGAATTGAAGCTACACCTACACCTGTAATGCTAGTAAAGGTGAAAGAAGTTATGTTACAACAATACAGCAGAAACCCAGCAGTCTTGGCCCAGAAAGAGCTTCCTATGTCAGAAGCTCCTCGTCTGACCTGCATCGCATATAATGCCCCATGCAACAATTCCATGGATATCAAGCTCAAAGGACCAGAAAAACGTATCCATGAAAACAAAACAGGTTGCATATAACCCCCAGACAAGCCAATTTATATCTATTTGGATGATTTTAGAGGTTGGGAATCTTTGAGAGGCTCAGAAGTTCCTTTAATGGCTATGTTCCTCAAACCAATTTCCACTGACTCCTTTTCAGCAGCTTCCCTCTTCCTTCTTTCAGACAATTCCTCATTCATGGCATCAGGTTGGGCGGTAGGTATTGAGGGCTGAAGAGTACGAGGACCTGCATTCATCCATGGATGACTAAGGCACTGCGCAGCAGTTGGTCTCATTTCTGGGACGAAATCAAGCATTGGAACAAGGAAATCAACCATGTCCTTTGTGTCTTGCTCACTGAAATTATACTTGTCCATCAGCACCTTATTCATTGGCCAGAATCTCAAATTGTTGATGTGCCTCAAGTCACCATGTCTATTGAAAAATTCTCGAGAATAGCGGCCACCTAGTGCAATCTGAAGGGCATATTTATATAAATTTTGCAATATCAACATTGACCAATTTTGAAAATGAAATACAGTAAATTACCCTATTTTTCAGTTTTTTTAAGTAGAAAAAGTCATTGCAAGTAAAATTCACAGCATGACGATCTGGAAAATAGTCTGAAACGAAGTTTAAATTTGAATATTGATTCTTTAATATACAGAATTAAAAAGATACCAATAAACTTCAAAATTTCCTGGAGGAGATAACATCCATACCTTCGGAGGCATCTTCCCGACAAGCTCCATCATCAATGCCAGATGGTCCTGTAAAACAAACGACCAAATAACACCAAAACAATACATTAATTGAAGTTTAAATTTAGGTAGACAGCATTGTTTTCAAATATGGTTTTCCACTAAAATAGATGTCAAAATTTCCGGTAAGTATAAAGCAAGGAAAAATATATAAGTTAACACAGAACAACATGGGAATTGAGTCCCATTGATTTCACTGTATATTTTCTTTCCCACAATTTGTTTAACGATTTCATAAATTAGAACCAAACAAAGAAGAATAATGAAACCCCCATTCTAACCAGCAGTGTAACAGCAAAACATATTAAAAATTGAGAGTAGGCCAATTAATGATTTCAAAAAGCTACGCTACGGACACAAGAAACTTTCTAAAAGAAACGTCAAGATCCTCCATTTCATCCTTCAGAAGATAAAAACGAGTACAGAGAGTTAAATATCCTTAGCAGGAAAGAATCGCTCTTTGACTATTATAAGTATTCTGCACAAAAGTTAGCAACGTTCCCAATGAATGTTTTTCTTAATTTTCAAATACAAATTGAATTCCAAAGAATGCTGATATAAATGAAAAAGAATTAAGGCACAAGCATGATAATATTATTGATCCAGGGAGAAGAAGAGAAATAATCTGTTTAGGAGGGAAGCTGCTCTTCAACTGCCATGGGCATGTCCTTTGTATTATTGTTCCCAACCCCCAGGGCCCATAATATATTTCCCATTGTCAAATTAGAAATTACAAACTCTATGGTTTAAGCAAGGCTTTCAGCAACATAATTTTTAAATTTCTATGAGAAAGAGTATATTTTACCCGGCCTTCTCATTGCATATAATTGTTTCCAAAAGATAGCATTTGCCTTTTTTCCTTTTAAAAAAACAGATATTTGTTCAAAGTATGAAGAACTATGCTCCTCTGCATTCACCCGCATGCAACAAATGCACAAAAAGATACAGAATTGAATTGTATTAGCATAGCAACCAAACCAAAAAGTTTAAGCACAAGAAAACTTCCACACTGTTAAGAAAAGACTCCATAGAAAAAAGTTCATGATAGTTGTAAGCATGATGGTGATACTTGACAGCACAATAAAGCCAACCAGCTGGTTTTTAGCAGAAAACAGGTGCAATTACCTCATCTCTATCATAGTTGTCACCACTGTGAGGATCAAAAAGAACATCACCAGTGGCAAGCTCAAAGCAAATGCAAGCAAAGGACCACAAATCTGCTGGGGTTGAGTATTTGGATCCGAGAAGAACCTCAGGACACCTATATTGCCTTGTCTGAATATCATTTGTGAATTGCTTATAAGTCCAACAAGCACTACCAAAATCAACCAGCTTGCACCTAAGATCAACAGCTGCCAGCAACTTCTTTTTCATGGAACGGCTGCTACTCATATGACTATGACTTCCTTGTGAAACATCCTTTTCAAAAGTCTTTGTTGATTCATCTTTACTCAAAGAACTATCAGGTTTATCTTCAACAGATTCTACACTTGATTTTACATCATTCCCACAATCTTCTTGCTCGGGTCCTTTATAATCTTCAGCTTCCTCTGAAGTTTCCTTCCCAACAAAGCCTTGAGCTACCTTAGCCTTCCTCTTTATTTTCCTTTTCTGGTTCTTCAGTGGATCTCCATTCAAAATTTTATTTTCTTGGTGAGTCCCATTATTAGACGCAGCATTATCCTTCGTATTAGGAAGGATGAGTGAAGCACCCGATTTCCTAGGATCTTTGGATGCATTTATCAGTGACAGAAGCAACACATTTTCTGGCTTCAAATCAGTGTGTATAACAGAAAGCTCACGATGCAAGTAATCTAAGCCCACCAAAATATGAAAACAGATTTCTTTAACCATGTGGAGAGGAACCCCACGATAGTCAGTATATTTAATAAGGGTGAGAAGATTGTCACCCAGGAATTCGAAAACCATACAGACATGCTGTCCATTAGGCCCCGAATGCTTAAAATGATCCAAAAGCTTCACAACACATTTCTTATCATCCAGGTCCCCCTCGGCTATTTGTTTGAGAATCTTTATTTCATCCATTGCAGCTTCAGTGTAATGTTGCGCACTCTTCTGAATTTTAAGGGCTACAAAACGCTACAAACAAAAATGTTTCCTATCAGCAAGAGAGTTCAAACTCCAAAGTTCAAAACTTACAAACAGCAACAAGTGAAACATGGTGGATGTTTGTTTTGTTAATTTGTGTCACTTCATTTTCAGTTTACAGGTTTCCACTGATAAAAACCACAGTAAATACTGCATGCACAGACAGTATAAAGGCATCCAATAACAACTAATATTTAGTAACTTTGTTGAGTTATTCCGAAACTTAGTACAAAGCTATACTCAACGCGACATCTGATTAATTAAGAGCGTAAGTTTTATACTGACTAATCCATTAAGTAAGAGAGTCTCAGGCTTCAGTACCATATTTTAGGACTCTAACATTTTCCTCTAAAAACCCGTAGTCAATGGTATCCTTTCACTACTCCAACCCAATGATGGTCCATTTCCCTTTCACCGCTTCACTCACCTATACTCACTCAATGTGGGACTCCTAAAAATAGTGTCACATAATTTTCATTTAGCTCCCTAAGTTCAAGGTTTTAAAATTGTAACATTCTCATAATCATTACTAGAAAAACATCACCCGAAATGAAAACAGGGAAGCAACTAAACGCAACGGAGTTCCCGAAAAACGAGGAACTAACAATTCAACGTAGTGAGTGACCAAAGTCCAAAAACATCAACAATGCATAAAGTTGGCAAAGATAAGATGAAAACCAAAGAGCGTTGAAAAGTGGAGGCACCGAATTGAGAGTGTCCCAGGCGAGCCAGACGGTGGAAAAATGGCCCCAACCGAGCTTGTTCTGCACGACGTAGCGGCCATTGTTGAAAGCATCGCCGATTCGAACGGCATGGTAGCCTCCACGCCGATAATCCTCCATGCATTCCTCCTCTGAACTGTAATTCTCGTTCCTCTCCATTAAATGCTTCGGTTAGAAATCCCAATTTGTTTGAGTCGGAGATGGGGAATCGGAGTTAGGGTTTTTGAACTTTACCGGGAAAATAAAACCAACGGAATTTGAGAATGAGTGTGAGAGGAACTCTTATTATCGTGGCTACCATAAAGGAATTAAAATTATGAAAATGGAAAAATAATAAAAGAGTCTACACTTCTGGAATTTTAAATTAATATCCATCTCCAAACTTCATGTTTTTTTATTACTCCTTCTGTTTTCTCTGTACCAGTTACATTTTTTTAAAATTTCTGACAGTTATTTTTAAAATTTAAAACAAGATAACTACACCAACTAAAACCAAATTACGTACAAATTAAATATAAAATATAAAAAAAATATAATAGAGTTTTCAAAAATTAGTTTATATATATATATATATATATATATATCATTATTCTATCACACACCAGTGGTACAAAAGACATTTTATATCCTTATATCTTTTAAGAAAAAATATAATGATAGTTACATAAAAAAAAATTAATATTTTATAGTGCTTAATTGCTTTTTAACATATAAGTAACTTATATTTATTTTTAATAATTTTAAAATATAAACATAAATAATTCATATTATATATTAACTATATGTTTATTGCATTAAAATATATATAGTTTTATTTTATTTATAATTTATTATTTTTATGATTAATTAATTAGAATATATAAAATAATACAATTTA
>Ga0123341_1001141_pt1 | contig 19148 bp, 14 predicted proteins | sample Turbeapinknodule_FD_89959 | JGI IMG/M metagenome (GOLD analysis project Ga0123341, IMG submission 89959) | Root nodule microbial communities of legume samples collected from Mexico - Turtle bean Mexico pink nodule | ecosystem: Host-associated > Plants > Roots > Nodule | place: Mexico: Nepantla...
GGATAAATTTATTATGATTATAAAAATAAGAAATAAATTATTTTGAACCAGTCATGAGAAACATCTTTCTGCTAAAAAAAAAAACTAAAACATACTTATGAACATAAATCTTTATTATCAATGTATATAATTCACAACTATATAATATATAGATAAATTCGTGTTCTTATGTTCTACATTTTAGCATTTTAAAAATTATATGTATCTTCATGTTCACATTCATATCATATAAGTGTTGAAGATGACAACACCAAGTACCCTGTCAAAATGTTGAGGGTGTTTCTTCTTGCATCCCAAATTTTTTTTCCTACACCCATCAATTTCGAAAAAAAGTATTTTATCAATTTTTAAAATAACTTCTGCATTATTTTTTTGAAATATTTTTGGAATATGAATTCATAAAATATATTTTCGAAAAACGTTTTCTGGAACAGAATCTTCATAATAAACTTTTTGGAACGTATTACATATATATATATATAATATGTTTTTTAATAATTTTTTTAGAATATATTTTAGAAAAAGCTTTCCAGAATGATGACGAATTAAATAAAACATTTTGGTAATTTCACTCCATTGATAGGATTTGGGATAATTAGGAAAAAAAAATTATGGGGTGCATGAAGAAAAACCTAAATGTTGAATTGAATGTTTTCGTTTTAGTGCACTCAACTTCTTCTGACATGAGATTTGATGCAATGCAATTTGGGCACTTATACATAGAATCACTTATAATTAGCCTTTAATTATGCTTTTTAATCCTTACAAATTAGAGTAAATATAGCTTGAATCCCAATTTTAAATAAGTTTTAATTAGAATTTCAAAACTAATTTTTTTCAGAAATTAAAATGAATTGGTTAAAATGTAGGATTTAAGATTTAAGATTTAAAATCTGGGTTCAAGATTTTTAAATTTAGTGTTGAGAAACTACAGTTATATTATATTATATTAAATTTGATGGACTAAAATATTTTTTTTCTTAAATTTGAGATACCCAAAAAAAGGTATTTCAAATTTCAAGGACATAATTAAACTAATACATAATTCAAGAACTAAAAAAATTTGTAAGAAGATTAAAAATAATTAAAATTGCATGGGAAGAAAGAGAAAGTATGTAATAACTTGGGAAAGGTTTTTAAAAGTAAAAGAAAATAAAAAAAGCACAAAAGTAGCAAGTATGTACGTGGAAAACAGGCTTGTTTGTGTGTTTCTCTTTCCCTCACGACATGAGAGGTTTTTGAGACATCTTCCTCAAATTTGTTCAAATCCTCCATCATCCTATTTTTCTTCTTTCTGTCATTTTCCTCAACTTTTTACTTTGTGTTTATAGTATTCAATTCAATCCTTTCCTTTGGGATTCTCGCAATTCCACACATACAACACATTGTCTTAATTTTCCATGCCCTGGACGGTGACACCTTTTTCCAACGCTATTTACCCGTTTCTCCTCCGAATTCTTCATTTTATGCCATTTTTTTCAAATCTTTTTGGCCAAGACTCAATCTTTCTCGTGCCCATTTGAAGCTTTGCTTTGTTTTTGAAACAAAGTCCGGAATTTGTGAAGGAGGTAAGGGGTGGTTGATTTGTTTCTATTTGGCTCTTCTCACTTGCATTGGGTCAGTGAGGCTAAAGATGAACGAGCATGGAAATGAAGAACGTGTTTTTGAGATGGGGGTGGTGATTCCTAAGAGAGTGATTCAGGAGGAAGACGAATCATGTGACTGTGCACACGTCCTTGTAAAGGAGTTTGAGAATGTGGGTTTTGAAGTTGAGAGAGTTATTGGCATTGCAGATGAGTTCATCAAGGTTAGGTTTTCTCAATTCCACTCTATGTTTCATTCATGCCAGTCACTTTCATTCAATGCTATACTTTACAGTTCGTGTGTTGGTTTTTTCCTATTTGGCATGCCTAAGGGAATCCCTTTTGTTTGTTTTTTTCATCATTGTTGTAGTTTAATCAGTTCTCTGTGTCTAATTTAAGTTTTTTGGTGAGTGGCTAAAACTTATTTGTCATTTGTTTAGTTGGCTGCACCTCTGGAAACATTGGGGAGGGCTGCAGCTGAACTGCAAATCAAGAAACGGACTCATATTGGTATATTGCAAATCCCCAAAGGGGGGCATCTGTTATGCCTATTACTATTTAAGTTCACTATGTCAAATGGTGCTAACTAGCATGTGACTGGTTGTGCAATTCCTATGTTGGTGTTAATGTGTCTTGTGATAAATGGCAGGTATGGATTTGCAATTTGAGGTGGAGGAGGTCGAAGCTTTTGTGAAACAACCTGATGGTTCTGTTTTCAGTTGGTGTGAGCGTTTCCAGTGCTACTGCCACTTAATATATGGAATGGTGAGTTTTTTCCGTAGCTATCCATTGTCTCTAAAAGTCAAAATTCCTGTTTTTCTATTATGTTTGTTAGCCAGCTCCACTCATACAGCTTGTTGTTTCATCTGATTCTCAGATTATAGGAGCCTTAGCTTTTTCTAATTCAAGAAAATATGAGCAAAATGCATTCTCAGATTAAGACCATGCAGTCTTGTATGGACTCTCATATTGACATCTCGTAACATTTTGGTTATCTTGTAAATTGAACTTGCAGGTAAACAACAGCAAGTCCGCCAAAGACCTTAAATTTGATGGAAAAGAAATCAAATGGGAAATTGGGGAGAATCTGATTTTGAAATTGGAATCAGAGAACATTGTTAAGCAAGTCTTTCCTTTGCATGGTGTTTTTACTCACATGTGCCATCACTTTTTCTCTAGATTAGGATCACTTGAAGCCTGAACTAATATTTCTTTTGGTTGATAGATGAAAAAAAGAGAAAGAAGCTTCTCAAGAGTTGGGCACTTCATTGGTGGCACTTCACAAATCAGCCAATAGATGAGATTTATTCATATTATGGGGCAAAGGTAAATGTGACCTTGACTCCATGAGCTTTATATATAGTATTATATGAAATTGTGGTTGTCCATTCTCCTTATCCAATGAAGGAATGAATAATCTGCAGATTGCAATCTATTTTGCTTTTCTTGGAATGTACACGCGGTGGCTGCTCTTTCCTGCTGCATTTGGGCTTACTTTGCAATTGATAGATTTTGGGTGGGCCAATCTGTCTGTTAGTTTCTGTTTATACTACCACTTCTTCTTTAGTTTTTCATCTGGTTAAGCAGTTTTAGGAATTCTTATCCATTTTAGGTCATTGAAATTGGTGATGCTCCCTGTTTTCTTTGTCATGGTGATACTTTGGGCTATAATGTTTTCTCAGTTCTGGAAGCGTAAAAACTCTGCACTTTTAGCTAGGTAATGTTTTACTTTTTACTTCATTTGAGATCAATGCCATCACTTTACTAATTTGCTTTCTTTGATTCTTACTTCTGCCTTCACACCTTTTCTCTCTCGTGTTTTGGTGTTGTGTTGCAGATGGCCTATTAGTTATGTAGATGCAACTGACGAAGGACCCAAGATTACTGACGGAAAGGCAAGCTCCTGGCAGCCCCCGATGGAACTCATGAAAGTACTTGAGTATGATAGAATTAAAGAGAAGGAAGCATTCCAAAAATCTGAGTGGCTTGGGCGTTTCATGCGGTTCAGAAATGATGCTATCATTATCTTCAGCATCATATGCCTCCAGTTACCATTTGAGTTGGCATATGCCCATCTTTATGAAATTATTGGTTCTGATATAATTAAGTAAGAATACATATCATTTTTTTTTTCTGTACTTCAACTTTGTAGTTAATTGAATATTATGCTATTTCTGTTTAGGAATTTCTTTCTGCGTAGTTCTCTCTTATTCCAATAATTCTATTTTGTTTGAGTCTCAATTAAAGTATCTTCTGTTGTGTTCATATAATTATTAGTTCCTGCAACATCTATTTTCCCACGTAACTGAGATGGTGTCCTCAACCTTGCAGAAGGATATTTTATTTTATATGTCAATTCCTTTGAGCATTGATGGGACTGTTTCTAACTTCATTTGTCCTCCTTGACTCTTTACTTATAATAATCACCTTTAGCCCTGTTGCTTCTGTCAAACTTAAAAGTTCATGTCCATGTAGTAAAGTAATGCATAATGCCACAAGAATCATTAACTGACTGATCCAATTTGCTCTTGAATATCATTCTTCTTTGAATAGCGGTCATCTTTCTGTTGAGTGTGTTTTTTTCAGGATGCAGTCCATCGCATGATTCATTCATGCCAATGTGGATTTTTTTGTTGTTGTAGTTGTACATTACCATAAGGACATGAAATTGAGTTATGTTTTGTTCCTCATTTAAAACTTCTCAGTCATCTATTTAATAAAACATGAATGCATTTTCTTGTTGGTTTTAAAATGACTTTGAAGTTGGGGATTTGCATCCCATTAGTAGGGGACCAGCTTGTCTCACCAAATAATCTGTAATCTGATGCTAAAAAGTATCTTTTGTTAGTCATATTAATTCTAATATTGTTGAGTAAACATTTCATTAATGTGACTCTTATTTAAATGCTGGGTTTTTTCAGGTTTGGGCTCACTGCTGTTTACCTTTTCGCCATTCAGTATATTACCAAGATTGGTGGCAGGGTGTCTGTCAAACTTATCATGAAAGAAAACAATGAAAACACAGAAAAACAGGCTGATAGCTTAGTCTACAAGGTAATTAATCTGCGTTTTACCCCCTTGTTCTGAAAATGGAACTTACGTCGTTTATATTCTCCTACAGGTCTTTGGTCTGTACTTTATGCAGACATACATTGGAATCTTTTATCATGCCCTGTTGCATCGCAATTTTTCTACTCTTCGTCGAGTGTTGATTCAGCGGCTTCTTCTGTCAGAGGTTGCTAAGAAATTTTATTCATTATCTTTGTCTGTTCCTTCTTCCATTTCCCTTTATTTTCCTTCTGCTTAGTTTGGGGTTTTTCCTCATAATGATGTAAAAGGAAACATCTTCCAGGTGTTGGAAAACTTATTGGAAAATTCATTGCCTTATCTCAAGTATAGCTATAAAAAGTACAGGGTTCGGTAAGCCTTTTCATTCTTCTGGACAAGGACTATGCTAGGTTTACTTTGTTTAAAATGTTGGCACTATACAATTGCTAAACTATCTTTATTTCTCAAGACATAAGAAGAGTGAGAAAGGAGCAGCAGGAGAAAAAATCCAGTTTACTTCTAGAGTAGAGAAAGAGTACCTTAAGCCCCGTTACTCTGCTAGCATTGGTGAGGAGCTTGAAGATGGATTATTTGATGGTACTTGTAAACTCATTACACTCTTGATTTGTATATGCTATTTTAATTAATTTTTTATCATATGGAATGTAACTATTTCATTTAGATATAAATGTGTATGTAGAAGCCAAAACTAAAAAAGCTTAATTTCTTATCATATTTGAGAAGTATCCAAGATTGACATTTACCTGTACTCTTTGCAGATTTCTTAGAATTGGCATTGCAGTTTGGCATGATTTTGATGTTTGCTTGTGCATTTCCTCCTGCCTTTGTTTTTGCTGCCGTGGTATAAATTCTGTGATCCACCTCCCTTTTTTGCACTTGCTTTTGCTTGCCTTCTCCATTTCTATAAATGCTCTTTAATCATTTTGGCTTCTATAGAATACTACATCGTTGACAACTTATTACCTTGCTGTTCAGAACAATATTATGGAAATCAGGACAGATGCATTGAAACTGCTAGCCATTTTGAGGCGCCCTGTTCCTAGAGCTGCTGCAACAGTAGGAGCCTGGCTTAACATATTTCAGGTATTTGTTTATTTACACTGGAATTTGGAAGGAACTTGTCAATTATTTTGAACAATCCACTTGATATGAATTATAAATTAGAATTCGTGTGTACCAAATAACCCACCATATGGAAGGTCCTTTTACTGATATTCTCAGCATGCAACCTTTTTTCATGAAGGGTCATGAAAAAGAATTTTAGTCTGAACTATCAATTGCCATGTCCTTAAATATGAATGAGTCCTTCATCTGTAAACTCTACTCTTTCACTAGTCATTCTCACTGAGTTGTACTTAATTTTTATGTCACACTGATTTGAGGGAATTCTTAACATTGCAGTTTCTCATATTGATGTCTATATGCACAAACTGTGCTCTTTTAGCATGGCTATATGATGAGGAGGGGAAATGGAAAATAGAACCTGGACTTGCAGCAATTTTAATCATGGAGCATGTTCTCTTGTTGATTAAGTTTGGTTTCTCTAGATTCGTTCCTGAGGTGCTTCTTCACTTCCATCCACTGTCATTCCTTCATTTCAAAGCTGCTTTATGAAAGATAACAGATTATAGTACTGTTTTCTTTGCAGGAACCTGCTTGGGTAAGAGCCAACCGTGCAAAACGCACTACACAGGCACAGGATATGTGTTCTAAGAAGCTTTTAAGGACTATTTCTGGAGTAGACAAGAATTTTGCAGAGAAGAAATTGAAGTGATGCCTTTCCAGCTTATTATTATTTACTTCATTACCACTTACACAGAGACAGAAAATCCTTATGCTGGATTGTATTTTTGTTATCTTAGTTTCTTTCCCATGGCTGAATTGTATATTAAGAAGGGATTTTGCTTTCATTGACCTGTTTTGTCTTCCTTTTTGAATTGTAAATATTCAAATTACAAATTACTTCAAGTTTTATCAAAATGTGAGTGAAACAAAGATTGTGTTTTTGAGGCATTCAAATTAAGAACAAATTAGTTGTATACAATACTGATATTGATACGGACACTGATACGACACGGAGACGGAGACAGAGATATGTATAATTTTTAAAATATAGAATACGGAGACACAAATCTATATATTATATAATTATGAATTATATAAATTGACAATAAAGTTTCATGTATACAAGTATGTTTCAGCTTTTTTTATAGCAGAAAGATGTTTCTCAAGACTTGTTCAAAATTATTTGTTCTTATTTTTATAATCATAATAAAAATTTATACAATAAATTTTAGTTTTTAGAAAATTAATGTACTTTTTTTAAAATTGTGTTAGAACTATATTAGAATTGTCAGAAATTTCACAAATTTTTTTAAATTGGACGTGTTCTATAGGTATCTTACTAGTGTCGGTATTGATATGTGTGATCGACATTTAAAGATACGTGTTCAAACCTGACAAAGGAAATTTTTGGCACTTGGCACTTCAATGGAGAGAAAAGAACTACTTCTTGATTCCATATTATATTTACAGTAGTGTGAAAGGTATTATAATTTATAACACAAATGGATGCAAGACCCTCCCAGACACAAGCATTTGATCCAACGTGCTTCTGGAACAATTTACATTCACCACTTCAACATAAATGCACAAATTTCAAGGCTACGACCATTTAATGTAAAGCTCATTTTCATACTTTACCAACAATTCTTCCATGAACAAAATCCAGTACCAATGTCTGTGATCTGGCCCTTGCATAACATAGTCTCATTCCATCATGTTGAATTTGTGACTTAGCCACGAGACTTTCCAAAACGGCCACTGATTTGGCGTGCATAAGCAACAACAGCCTTAGCCCACCTCTTGATATCAGCCTTCAACTTGTTGGAATCCATGTCCTTCAGCTGCTTCCCTGGCTCCATAGACAATTCAACTGATGAAAAAAGGCGATCAAAACGCCTACGTTTTGAAGACTTCTGGCCCTTGAGGTTGGCAATGGCAATGCCACCATTCAGAGACACAGATTTCTTCACAGACATGGCTGCTGTGTGAAGAGCAGCCAGAATAGTGTGTGAAAGATGATGTGATGATAGAGTGAGTACCAAACGAATTATGAAACTTTGTTTTGCATCTAACTTCATTTATAAGCCTACCAATTACACTAGGACAAGTAACATGCTTTTCCAATGCGTGTAAATCATATGCTTTCATTGACTTTAGACTTTGTCAACACTTTTTTCCAAGGATTCCTTAGCAAGATTAATCAGTACCTTGTAATATTCAAAAACAAATCTTCTAATTTTCTTCCTTTTGTATAATCTTTAAAATATAAAACATAGGAACACAAATCTATATATTATATAATTACAAATTATATAAATTGACAACAAAGATATATGTGCATAACAAAAATTTATGTGCACAAGTATGTTTAAATATTTTTTTGTTGTAAAAAAATGTTTCTTATAACTGGTTCAAAAAGATTTGTTCTTTATTTTTGTAATCATAATAAAAAAATTTACAGTAAATTTTATTTTTAGAAAATTAATGCATTTTTCTTTTTTAAAATTGTGTTAAAATTATATAAAATTATCAAAAATCCAACAAATATTGTTTGAATTGAACACTTCGCTGATATGTGTCCTATAAATGTCATACGAATGTCGGTGTCTAACACAAATACAACATTTAAGAGACAGGTCTAAACCTCATAGTTTTCTATCCTTTTATCATAAAAGTAATTATTTAATTATTAAAAGAAAACAAATATTTTATTTTGTATATAAAAGGAACATTGTGGTGTTGAATATAATATATAAAGGTTGGCATCCACAGGAATAGAGAAGTGTTTACCTTTCAAAATTTCTGTGCGATTTAGCATAACCGCGTCGACTAAACTAAGAAGAATTATTAGAAGAACGAAACAGTTTATTTGAGAAAATTCAAAAACAAACCTTTTTTTTACATGCCAAACTTCATTAAAAAAACATGAAAGAGGTTGGAAGCAAATAATTAATTTGTAATAAAAAATGTTTTTTAAATAACACTAAGAAGCATAAGGTTTAAGACTAGCGTGATGGCCACGCATGGAGAATCCAGTCAACGAAATGTTAGGAATTACAGACATCAACATATAATCATTAGCCATATAAATAAATGTAACGAAAGTGATAGCAGGTTTCAAGTTTCTTGATACAAAAATTTCTACATTACTTTTGTTATTAAGTGAAATATGAATATTACACGTTTCAGTAAAATGATGCAGTGTCTCTGCTACATAGTTAACAACTCACTAATTCAGGCTCAATTGAAGACATTTGTTTTTAAACCAACAGCCAAAATCAGACCATGATTAATCAAATCAAATACCGTATAAAAATGCGACCTTTTTATTACGAAAGATTTACTTGTTTGACCCTTTTTCGACTTCAAATGAGTAATGTTGGAAAATCATTTGTTTATTCATTAAACTAAACATAAACCACTAATTATTAAAACAAAAAGATTCACAATAAGGAACAACCATTAGTGCTATTGTGTTTATCATGTTTCACCGTACACAAATTGCGTTCATTATGCTAGATAGTGAAAAATAAAAAGCAAAAGTATAATTAACTTTTCAAATAAGGCTTTCAATGCTAATGCCACTAATGATCTTTGATGCAATAAAAGTGAGCCACTTTGTCGGCTGCTTTCAAGCAACAACCATTAGGAGATTATACCAAGAAACAAATCAGAGAAGGTGAAAGCTATGAAATACTAGTTCAAGTTCATATTGAATACTTCATAAATAATTGCATATTCCAAAACAACTCGGGAAATATAGAGTGAGTTCTAAAATCACAAAAAAAGGGGCAAAAACGAGGGTTGAATGCAGGTTAACTCGGTCTCAATTCCCTTTCACTTCCTACCAGAGATCTTCAAGGCCTGTCTATTCCTCTTCTTGACACCAGACTTGGCAACTTTGAGGCTTCTGTGAACAACACTCAACCTTGCAAGGGCAGCCTTCTTCAAGTCAGGTCTGTAGTAATTATTCGCAACCTGAAATTCGTTGCATTGTTAGGAAAAATAAATCTGATAATGTAACTACATATATAGCATAAAAAGTATTGGCAGCAACAGTTCACTAAACACGAAGTCCAAACATATTGAAGAAATCTTGGATGCTAACATTATAGAACGAATAGCCAGTACAAAAAAGGGTTAAGATTTCCTCTGTAATCTAATAAATTCATTAACGAATGATAAAAGCTCAGAAGCCAAGCGTAACATGTATATTTCATTAAAGAATCCCAAAATAAGGATTCTTCTTATATGTTAGAGGCTCATCACCGCTGCTGAGTCTTGCTGGCAAGAGTCCAGAAAAGTATATTTCACAAACAATACAACACAATCACCAATAAATGCACAAGGTATCTGCTACAAATCAAAGAACAATAACATAACTCTAATTTTCATTTACAAAAAGGACACCAGGATTGGCACTTTGTGACAGTGCTACGACTGGGATAGGGAAAGCATCTATTAATATAAGGACATCAAAGAACAAATAACAATTAATTGAAAATAAAGCAAAAAAGAAGAAACATATATTTGAAGTAGCAATGGAATCAAATTTCTCAAAAGAATAAATTCTTGGAAGAATTCCTGAATGATTGAAGTTCAGAAGCCAAGCGTAACATGCATATTTCATTGAAGAAACCCTGAAAAAGGATTCTTCTTATATGTTAGAGGCTCATCACCACCACTATGTCTTGGAGGCAAAAGACCCAAAAGGCATTTGTTTAGCACAGTATGCCCAAACCAATACACAACAATCACCACATGCACAAGGTATCTTCTACAAATCAACGAACAACAATAATATAACTCAAAGTTTTCATTTATGAAAATGACACCAGGGTTGGAACTTAACGAATAACAATTAATTGAAAATAAAGCAGACAAGAAGAAACATATATTTGAAGTAACAACAGAATCAAATTATCAGAAGAATAAACTCATGGTACACATGAATGATTGAGGCTCAGAAGCCAAGCGTAACATGTATATTTCATTGAAGAAACCCTGAAAAAGGATTCTTCTTATATGTTAGAGGCTCATCACCACCACTGTGTCTTGGAGACAAAAGTCCCAAAAGGCATTTGTTTGGAACAAAATGCCCAAACAAATACACAACAATCACCACATGCACAAGGTATCTTCTACAAATCAACGAACAACAATAATATAACTCAAGTTTTCATTTATGAAAATGACACCAGGGTTGGTACTTAACGAATAACAATTAATTGAAAATAAAGCAGACAAGAAGAAACATATTTGGAGTGGCAACAGAATCAAATTCTCAGAAGAATAAATTCAAGGATGAATTCACGAATGATTGAAGCTCAGAAGCCAAGCGTAACATGCATATTTCATTGAAGAAACCCTGAAAAAGGATTCCTCTTATATGTTAGAGGCTCATCACCACCACTGTGTCTTAGAGGCAAAAGACCCAAAAGGCATTTGATTAGCAGAATATGCCCCAAGACACAACAATCACCAAATTAAAGACGCATAAGCATTAACTCTAACAAATCCATGGGCAACAATAACATAAATATTCTTTCCATTTATAAAAATGACATCAATGTTCCTACATTGGGACTGTACAGTAATTAACATAATAGTGTAGTCTAATAATACAATACGTAATGACATTCAAGAACAAGCTATGTTTCACATTAAGTTAAAGCAAACAACAATTTCTATGGAAGATAAGTCATCGGCGAGAAATAAAACAAAAAAAAAAGCAAAACAGTTTACTTGAAATGGCAATATAATCAAACACTAAGGAGTTAGAACGAGAAGATCATAAACAAAACACATAAATCACAAAGCTAACCTTTAAGGGACATTGTTTTCATTTACCTGATTTTCAACAGCCTTTGCCATCCTACGGAACTCCTTCTTCATCACAGATTTGTGGAGCAACGCAGCAGGCTTGTTCTGCTTCTTCGTCTTTGTCGTAGCCAACAACACAGACAGATCCTTACCAACAGGCTGAACAGTAACAGTTTTCTTGTTTGCCAAACCTAACATGCCAGCGAAAGAACAAATTCAACTCTAAACATTTGAAACAGTGTGATCCAATCCATAATAGGTTTCTTAGACAAGCCAAATTCAGTGATCAATAGACATAAACACCATTTCACAAGTTTAAGAATTTCAATTAAAATCCCAAATGTTATGACACCCAAAGGATTAGTTTTTCACGCACCCAGTTTCAACGATTAAAAAAATCCATTTTTTTATCAAAAAAAGATAAAAGAAAATAAAATTGGAGAAAGAGAAACATACCAGAGAATTTGTAGGAATTGAGGTTGTAGAGATTGTTGGACTCTCTGCTGAATTCGACACTCTGAGTGCCTCTTCCGAACTGTTTCACTAAAAAGGAGTTGTTCTTCTTCACAATCTCCCACACCAGCTGCCCTGGAACTGTCGCCATTTTCTTCTTCTACCTGCAACTCACACTAGGGTTTTGCGTTAGGTTCTATATTTATACAGGAAAGTGAAGAAACCCTAAGTTTATCAAAATAAACCGGGTTCGGGAAGTTCGACCCATTAATCCGTAAACAAGATCCGTGAAGTGTTGGGTTTGGACCCGATTACTAGTTGGATCACATAGCCCATTAATATGTACTTTAAAAAAATATTAATTTACTTTACGAAGACAGATTAAAAAAACATTAATTTTCCTTATTTATTTTAGTTACGAAAACAATAATAACCATAGTTCTCATTGAACATATTTTTAATTAATTTATTTCGTATTAAAAAATTGTCGATAATTTTTCATCTTGAAATTTAAGCAAATTCAAACACATGTTAAGTAACTATTTATTTTATTTGAACTTTAAATACGAGAGGAAAATCTTATAGGGTTTTTAATAAACATGATTTTTTATTTTTACTTTTCACATGAGGAGTGAAGAAATTCAAACATCATTGTAGAATATTTATTCTCTTGTTTCTTTTTAGATGTTACTTAAGAAGTAGTTAAATATTTAGGCTGATGAAAGATGATTTTTTATTAGTCTTGATATAATTTTATTTCTTAATTAAAGAAATAAATAACATTTTTAAAAATCATCAAAATAGATAAGTTATTTTCCTTCAAATAACTTTAGATAAAATTATATTATTGAAGTCGTAATTTCACTTCAAATACACTAAAATCGTGTTACATAATTTCAGTTCCAATACACTAAAATCGTGTTACGTAATTATAACTTACTTAAAAAATTATCCCAATGAAAAAACAAACAAAATAAAGAACAAACATAGAGAAAGATGATAATATCATGTGGGGAACCTCCATATGTATTGATGTCATAATCATAACAAGTTTGCACACAAACACAATAAATTGGAATGGGGATTGGTCCAAATGTTCTGATAATTGCATTTTTTTTTCTTTGTTTTTAGCCTTGTAGGATTCATAGAGGTGACTTGGATATAAAGAATGGAGTCAAAATCCAAGATGAGTATAAAATGTAGTTATTGAACCTCCGTAACATCCTAATTCATTACTTTTTAAGAACCTAATATCAGGTAAAACACCTAATACTAGACCATCCCTCTTTACACCTCATCCAATGTTACATTATTTACAGAGCCAAAGAGAAGCCTCAGATGATTTAACACCTACAGTTCTACATGAAAATGCTCTTCAAATTGTACAGAAGATTCAAGCTTCATGCCAGAATTTGTGGGGCTGCAAACTGTGCATATAGTTAAAAAGAAGTGGATAATATTATGGTCTGCAGAACTAAACCAAAATCTCTTAAATTACCAACAAAGAAGCAACAATCACCACCACCATTCCTTGTAACTCCTTCCCAACAACACAAGTCATGGATTGGTGGATGATGTTGGTACTGCCCGGTGTGTTGACCGAGCTTGACCACTCACTGCTTCATTTATCCTACTGAACACTACTTTAAGGGGAATGCAAGCTATGACAGGACCCTTCAGCTTATCTACCACTGGTTTTCTCTCCTCTTCTGACTGTCTGTGACCTGTCAATGAAGACAATTTCCGAATCTTTTTATTCATCAGCCCTGTTTTTTTCATCTTGGAAGATTTCAAACGTTTTGAACTTTTGGAATGTATTCTTCTGGGTACCAAGTTTGGCTTGGCCATGCAAAAGACATCACCAGCTTCCATGTCACATCCACTGCCACTCAACATTTTATCACAATGACCCTCTTCCAAAACCTCAACTGTCAAAGGGTGCCCTATAAAAGCTTTGCCATTCAGTTTACTCACAAGAGAAACCAAAGGCACGTGTTGCGGCCGGTAGCTGGATTTAACTTCTAGCTTAACATCATATAATGAAGCCTCAGAACAATAGTTTCTTCCAGGGAAATCTGCCATTTGATATCTGGAGTTGACAGTGAAGCGCGAATGGCGATAAGGAAGTAATCTTTGAGGTATGAGAGATCCATCAGGTAATGCCTTTGCCTCCGTTGTTGTGCCCTTGATATGCTTGTTCAAGTCCCGAAATCCTTCTAGTTGGCCTTCCGCAACAGGTTTGCATTTAACTTGAGAATTACAGTTGTACGAAGTGTGTGGTGCACCCATGCCATTCCAATCAACTTTCGAGCCGGCACCCTGGTAGGTTCCATCTGAACTTCCTATTACTGGCAAAGAAGCACTGGATTGGTGGCCTGTGTCCACATATTTTCTTGAGACATGTTTTATATTTTTACTTGTATGTCTTGAATTCCTCTTTCCTTTTGACTGCCACTTTGAACTACCTTTGTCTTGTCTATGGCCCACAATATTGTGACCAGTAGCAGAACTGGTACAACCAGGTTCGTTCTTGATCTCATCTCTCAATGACACAGCTTCACATGGACTAAGATTACAAGATTGTTGTCCCAATGCACTAACTTGAGGTTTGTCAGGTGAACAAGAAACCAAAATGGGTGACAAATCTGGCAAAAGAAAACACAACAGTGAATGTCAATTATAGCACACATCTTTTCAAACCACTACACACAAAAAAGGTGAAGTTGCAGTATGGCTAAATTAAAGCAATAGGGACAAAATATAACTTGAATAGTTTATAGCTTTCATGTCTCGACAAGGGTTTTATTGATTAAATATAAACTGATAGGAATAGAGGAGCAAAATGGATAGATATGGAAACCTCAGGAAAGGAACACAGTCACATATAAAACTAACATATTTAACTTTCACTACAGCTCAGCAATGCAACTTTGAACAATCAGTTTGCACACATAATATTGGGACATAATCAACAACCATGAAAAAGTAAAGAAAAGTAACTGACAGTAGGGAAGGGGGGAAATTATACACATCAGATAAAACAGTTTCTGCAAAATGAGTAACACAAGTGCCACTTGCTCAAAAGATCGATGAATCTCAATATTCTCCTCCCAAGTAAGCCAACAATAAAACCATGCTTCAACCTAGTTTATTCAACTGCTCTAATCATTTTGTTTGATCGCTGTGCCTCTTCCAGGAACCACATTCATTTCCATCTCTTTTCTAATTCTAAGTTATATGTTGTGAGTAGGGCCTCACAACAGAAACTATTAGGTATGCTTACGCAACATACCCATGTAAAGACCTAAATCTATCATGAAACTAAAAGGAAAAATTAAGTACAGGAGAAAAAGGAAAGAAAAATAATATTAGCATGCGAGGGTGGGGAGATCACAAACTGCAAGGCATTTGGATGAAAATTGTAAACATTATAGGTGCAAACATATTGCACGGAGAGAATATGCTATAGAAATTCAGATGCTGTGGCATACCAGGAGTGTGTTTCACCTCCCCAAGAACCCCAACAAACGGCACATCAAATAGTTTATCAGGAGAATCTTTGCCAACTAGCCCTGCTTGGCCAGAAGCTTCATTCTCCTTGACCCCATGATTGATTTGTGAGCCATCATCTCCACTACCATGGTCATGAACAATTAATGAAGTCCCATTCTCACAACAACCAGCTTCAGTACTATCTGAATTACGTGTTGACATTGGAAAAGTTTTCTTTGAATCATTAGAATCTAGTCCAGAACTTCTTCCATCAGTTACCCCGCATAGTGGAGAACTGTTTGAAATGGGAAGATGATCACAAATGACAGGAACTGACACCATGGCTGTACTCTTCAAAACTTTAGTCAAGGGCCTGCGTCGATTTTTCCTTTTCAATAACTCATGAACATTTGCCACTTGTGATCTCTTCCTTTTCAATGTTGAAGAATAACCTTTACCACCATTTACAGATGTTCCATTTGCCAGGCAGTTCCCCGTGGTAGAATTGTTGAGTGAAGCACTAATGTGCAGACCAATTTCAGTTGCACCTGTACCTTGGACCTTTTTCTTTGACACTACACCAATGCCCAAGTCCTCAAGTCCTCTCATTCGTTTGACTCCTTCAGATCCATCATCTTCTGAATCATTAGGTGTTCTTCTCCTCCTTCCTTGCACAGAATGCAACTTTAAAGAACCATTGTGATTAGGCACTTCAAAAGATATAACAGATTGTGACAATTCTGGGGCTGAATTAGAATTGTCATCAGAGTCACTCAGATCACCAGTCACATCTTCAGAATTAGACATGAGTGGTAATTCCCCAGCTGATCCTCCATGTTCACTACCAGGTTTATCTAATCCAGAGCATAAGCTTAACGATTCTTTGTCCAGGTGAGCACTCTCTAGCTCAAGAGCATGAAGAATGGCATCTTCCCTGCGAGCATACTTCACTGCCTTCTTGTTTGAATTAGCAGCTGATGCCTTTGCCTTCTCAATGCATTCATCATACTCTCCACAGCGAAAAGCTTTTACCCGCTTTGATTTTTCAAGATTATACCAATCCCTATATCACAGACGTTTTTTTCAAATCAGACCTTATGAAAATTTAAATACACCTTAATAACTCAAACAAATTTGAGAAAGGCAACTGTACTACACAAGCTACAGTTTTTTTTCATAATGACAACAAATCAAATTCGAAGTTGCAGTGGAAAATTGATTAAGTTCCCTACTAACAAACAGGTTACAGTTCTGCTGGAAAGGAAAGCCACATCCAAAATAGTTGTGACAACAACAAAGTTCTTAAACAGGTCTAGTTATTCTGAAAATCTGTTTGTAGTCTATATGGGTATATAGGAAGTAGGCATCATAACTTTGATACCTCTTCTGCCTTTAATGCCCTGTACAATTTTAAAGTAGAAACCAATAATATTCATTTTAAGGTTTAAAAAGCTCCAAAGCTCAAATGGCTGAAAATTTCCCCAACTAAGTCCCGGGGAAAAAAACACCCCCTCAATAAAGAAGATGAGGTAACATAATTAAGAAGCTGAAAGAAAAACAATTTTATCCTATAATAATACAAACCAGAACTACCTAGAAAATCACTTTAAAACAATGGTCCACATCATTGGAAAAAAACTACAACTCATTAAGGTTACAGAAAACCTTGTCCTATGTATCTCGAATTCCCAATTCCCTTATCTGCAATGAAAACGGCACTTCAATCAAGAACTGTCCCCCCTCGCACCACCCAAAAAAAACCATAAAAAAATTCAATGATCAAACCAATATTGTATGATTCACATCATGCAGCTACAACTCCAACACCATCTAATTAAGGATGAAAATGGATGGGAAAAAAGTTCAGACATGAATATAAGCAAAACATTAAAAAAAAAAAACTGAGACAAAAATAAATAAAGAAGGGACTGACACGCTTGCATCCTCACGACCTAAGAGCTTGACGGGAGTACCCGATCTCGGAGAAACCAAGCAACTCTCCGACAATTCGTGAAGACCCAATATCCGACCCGGCCACCACGACCCGTTTCTTCGTCGAACCCAAACCAACCCACCCACCGACGCATCGATTCCGTTCACGTTCGACTTCCCCGAGCTACCCATTTGAAAAGGAAAAAAACCCTTAAACCCTTTTTTCTTCTTTTCTTAGAAAGAAGATATCAATCCCAACACGCCATCATTGCAGAGGTACCCAAGTGGAGAAAGAGCCGAAAGGCCTCGCTTTTGCTCAAAACAGAAGAACCCCACAAAGAGTAAGAGGCTAAAACCCCATTAGAATTGGTAATGGTGCATGCAGGGATAAAAGGGCGAAAGATCTATGAGAGGTTAAGGGGAAAGTTGGAGGAGGGATCTAGCGTGAAAACGGGTTTTGTGTGAAGGGTTATGAGATGGTGGTGGTGGTCATCCGTGGCAAACACAGAGAGTACGGACACCATAGAGTGAGTGGCACTGAGTGAGGAAGAGAGAGAAGAAAAGAGAGAAGCGGTTTCTTTCTGTCTGCGATAGAAAGAGAGAGAAAGAGGGTTGAGAGTTGGAGGTGTTGTTTGGATCAAAACGTGACATTTGGTATCTTTACGCGATGGCCCATTAAACATTACAATACAGAAACAGGGAAGGAGGCAATGAGGCGATGTGTTCGTTTTTGGTGTTTTGGGTTTTTTTTTTCCTTAAGAAAATGAAAAAAAAAAAAGTGTTTCGTAGTACACGGTTTGTCAGGTTTCACCTATGTTGTCAGCGTACATGTATTTATTATCGTTTTCCTCTTCACAATTTTTCACACTTCTGTGCTGTGATTTCTAAGATACTTAGGTTTCTAATCTTTCTCTGTTTTGTTTTTTCAGTTCAACACATTTAAATCTCAATTCATCTTCTTCTTTCTTCTGCTTGTTTTTCTGAAAGTGAAAAACCTTTGTTCAGTGAAGTTACAACTAAAAAAACAGCATATCCTTGCTTGAAAAGAGAAAAATATAATAGACGAAAATTATTAAAAAACATATTAGAAATTAAAGTTAAAAGTAATAGATTTGAAAATACAGAGATAAAGAATTGGATAATAACTTTTAAAACTATTTTCATTTTATTTTTTATTTTTTTAGTTCACCAAATTATGTTCATTCATCGTTCTTCCAAATTCTACACTTACCAAAAGACAAGCTCTTGACTGGTAAATTTATTCCATAACAATTTCTAATTAAATAATGATTTTTTTTTAAAATTAATCGTTAAAAAAATTGTAAAATCTTATACAAATTATTTAATTTATTATATTTCTTATATTGTATTTTATATGTTGGAATTTATTATTGTTAGTTAGATATTGTTTTTCTTCATTTTAAGAATGTTAAAAATAAAAACTAATTTAATCAATTGATTTTGTTAAGTTCCAACTATAAGTAAGTAGTTATATCATATATGTGTTTAATGTGAGATAACTTAAGTTGAATTGGTTGACTTGAGATTAAAAAAATACACAGTGAGTTGTGTTGATCTTATATTTTTATTTTTATTTTTAAAGAATGGAATTGCTTTGTAAAATGATAAGGGAGTAAATAAATAGGGAAATAAAATTATATAATATTTTACTTGAATAAATAAAACATTTCTTCCTCCCACAACCTAATTTTCAAATCATATATATATATA
>Ga0123341_1001143_pt1 | contig 19126 bp, 8 predicted proteins | sample Turbeapinknodule_FD_89959 | JGI IMG/M metagenome (GOLD analysis project Ga0123341, IMG submission 89959) | Root nodule microbial communities of legume samples collected from Mexico - Turtle bean Mexico pink nodule | ecosystem: Host-associated > Plants > Roots > Nodule | place: Mexico: Nepantla...
GATTTCAAATTATGTCATGTGATATAATGTTTCAATTTAATTAGTTGTTGAAATTTGAATATACAATTAGGTTAAACTCTTTTAGAGAGAGTTTTGGTATCCCAATAACTCCTATTTAGCTCAAGAAAATTGCCTCTCCTAAAAAATATGATGAAAAATACTTTTTCTTATTTTTTTTTTAACTTATATATTAAATATTACTATTCAATTTGACAAAACACAACTTTATACAAATACTTCATTACTATTACCATTTTGTTAACAAAATTAATGTGTAAATATTCCTTAAACTATTTATTATCTTTAGTAATTTCATTTAGAATTGGTAAGAGAACTTTTATCATCCTTATTAATTAATGGTGTGACTACTTTAAGTTAAATCAATAAACAAAAGTTTTTTTTTTTATGTTGAAAAGGGAATGCACCTTTTATGGTATTAATCATTATTAAAAAAAATAGTGTTATTTAAAAAATATTTGTTGAAACCCTAATGTAGGGGTGAACAATATTGCATGGTAATTATTTATTTTTGTAATTGTTGTGTGTTGAAGAAAAGAAAAGTAAATAATAATAATAATAGTAGTAGTAGCATTTTTTTTATTATCTTTTTATTATTTTAATAATATTTTTTATTATGTAAAGTTTTTGTAAAAAAATAAATAAAATAAGTGTAGTATTTATGGATGGAAATTGATGTGATGCAATGGCATGGAGGTGCAACAGAAAGGGTAGAAATTGAAAAGCAAACGATGTGGGATTGAAAAATAGAGAGAGAAAGAGAAAGTGGCAGAAAAAGAAAAGAGAAGAAGGATCATAAAAACCTTCCCATTTGCTTCCAAATACTATACTCATTCCATCCAAAGCAACAACAACACTCTTTCCAACCAATTCACCATTTTCTCTCTCTCTCTCTCTCTCTCTCTGCGTCTCTTCAACAATCCTTTCACTGTCGCTCGTTCTCTCTCTCTCTCTCTCTTTCTCTCGCCGCCATTGTCAATGCCGGCGGCCTCTCCGTGTGCGCCGCTGCTCTAGCCGCAGATTCTGCGCCGGAGATTCCCGCCGCGGTTCCGTCGGATTTTTCTAGGGTTTTCTGATCGTTCGGTTCGGTTCGGGTTGCGCTCCGTGGCATCGACGACCTCATGCCTCCGCCGCGCCGACGCGGAGCGAACAAGGCGAAGGCCAATGGTCACTTGAGGTTGGGCGATCTCGTGCTCGCGAAGGTTAAGGGATTCCCGTATTGGCCTGCCATGGTGCGCTTTCTTTGTTTATCGAACTTTATTTCTGGATGTTCTTTTTCGAATTTTGTGTGTGTTTTTCAAATCTTTGTTATTCGATTCCGGATGGATGGGTGTAGTTTCGAGAATTTTTTTGGATGAGGGGCTTTTGCATTATTGGTAGGGATTTTCTTTTCGTTGAGTGGGTGCGCGTTGTTTTCATGTCGAACATCGTTAGGCTCTGATTGATCTCTGATTTTTGTTTTATCGTTATGTAATATGTTGGAGTGTTTGATTATGCTTCATCTCTCTGTTTTTGGTGATTTTTCTGTATTGTTAAATTGTTAGCTGACTTGCCGTTGAGGTTGGATTTTCGTTTGGTAGTTAATGCTGAGGTTACTGATTTTGTTTATTCTGTATGTTCAGATAAGCAGGCCTGAAGATTGGGAGAAACCCCCTGATCCAAAGAAATATTTTGTTCAATTTTTTGGGACCAAAGAAATGTGAGTCTCTCTCTCATTTCAATTCAAGCATTTATAGTTCACCACATGGTTTTAAATTCTAGTTGCTTCCCCATTGTGGTGAATGTGGTTCGCAATAACACCCTAAAGCTGTTGTGGCTACCACCGTAGCTGAGACATTGCAGCCACATCATGCAATGTACTCCATAATTTTCGCAGTTTTACCCTTAACAACGTGTGAGCAGATAGGTTGTGAAGTTATTTAGTGGATGTTTATAAACTCTTCAGTAGCTGATAATGGCTAGGTTGTCAAGTAATTGAATGAACGTTGACATATTCGGTAGTAAAATGAAAAGGCCAGGCGGATGCCATGGACCCCCCACCCACCTCGGGTCAGGTCCACTATGTGGGTCTATAGTATAGTAGGCAACCTTACCTGATTCCATGACCTGAACTTGTGGCCTCTGGGTCACATAGAGCTCATTTCAAAGGTTGCACGCAGGCTCCCCTCGATGACGAAAAAGAGAAAAATGGTTATCATGTGTATTAGCTCAAGAGTAGTAATAAATATTAGTGGACACTGATGTTGTTCAGAGCTGGAAAAGTAATACAAATGACTACTGGAGTTTGGAATTAACATCCTGACTCTTGTTGGCTTGCAGTTTGTCTGGCTGTCTATTTTAATCCCTTTTGGTTATGATTATTGCAAAATGAGCCCAAATACACAATAATACACACTAGAAAACTAGAAGAAGAAACACAAGATTTTGTACGGCTAGATATGTTAACACAAGTTCATTAGAAAACTATATATTTTCCATTTATGCACAATGCTTGTAAATAGACATTGATGATTTCTCATTAATGCACAAACATAGCTGTAGATGATTGTCACAATCTACAAAAGAATGATTGTGATAATTAAAAACAACTTTAGCAGGTATTTTACCCCTACCCATATCAAAATATATTATTTGTTCAATAAACATGTCCCCAAAGTGTTGTTCCAAGCAGTAGCATCTTGTAAGAGAGGAGGAAAGAAACTGATAGATACTATTACTAGTTAGGTGTCTGCTAGTTAGGTTAGTTGGGCAGGGTGATATGGTAGAAGAAACAAGGCATATGGCCTATATATAATAGAACTGGGAGATCGATCTCAATTATTTTTGGAATTTGGGTTTGAGCCTAACATAACCTCTAAAGTTAGCTAATGAGACGAGGGTTGCTCCTCACTTACATGCACTATTTTGGTCAAGTCTCTACTCAATGTGAGATCTTCAACACACTATTTTATGTGCATGCGTGGGCAGCACTTTAGCTTTTATTTTATATTTTAAATTAAATTGTTGTTTTAATTTAAGAGCTCTTCTTTTTCCATCTTCTATTTCCTTTTTGAGTTATTTTCTGTCAACAGCATATGTGACTCATTTTAGAAATTTGGCAACCCTCCCTTGCTTAAGTGTTAAGCAGACAAATATTTCATAGTCATGTATATACAAGGTCACGTAATTTGTTGACCCTTTTCCAAATACCTAAGTAATTTGTTTATTGTTTAATTCGACTGGCCATCTTGCTTTTATCTTCTTACTTTGTGCCTTTTCTTTCGCAGAGCTTTTGTTGCCCCTGCGGATATTCAAGCATTCACCACTGAGACTAAAACTAAGTTGTCTGCTCGGTGTCAAGGAAAGGCAAAATTATTCGCCAAAGCTGTTAAGGAGATCTGTGCAGCATTTGAGGAGTTGGAGAAACAGAAAGCTAGTGGTTTGAAAGAGGACACTGATGATTCACATATTGGTTCAGGAACTCCTGTTGTTGGGGTAGTGGCTCCCCTAAAGGATGCCACTGATGCTGTGGTACTAAACGTAGAAAAAACTAACACATATGTGGGAGATGCTGGCTCAAATTTGGAGCAATGTACACAGAGATGTGAAGTAAGTGGTAGCCAAGGTGCAAAACCTTCTTTGTCTGGTCGTCCAATTGACAGTGCTTCTCCAGCGTTGTCCCCTGTGCTTGAAACTAAACCATCAATTGGTGAAGAACTAACTAAGCATGGTAGCAAATCTGACCTTGATGAACGACCATGTCTTAAAGTTGAAGTGTCTGATATTGAGGATGTGTGCAATGTTAATGACTTAAAGCAAGCTGATTATGTACAGAGTGTTTCTACAAATGGGAACAACTCAAGAAAGATTGTTAGTGGCTCAAGGAGAAGCAAAATTGCAGATGATAGAAAAAGAAGTGGTGAAGTTAGTAGAGCATATTTGAAGGATGAAAGTTGTGCAGGTTATGGTGGTCATTCTAGGTCTGGAGAGAAATTGAAAGATAAAAAAAAGGGGAAAGATTCATTTTCTGTTAAATCAGACTCTGATATTAACAGTGGAAGTAAAAATAATAACTTGCTGAAAGTTAAAACAAGTCTTAAGGTTAAAAATGAGTTACAAGAGAGCTTTGTATGTTTAGAGGCTGAGAGAAAAAAATCTTTTAAGCAAAACAAAACCCAAGTTCATGGAAAACGTAATTTGGGAACAAATGAAAGCTCACATGCTACCAAGAAGCTGAAGTGTATGGATAACAAAGACAACAAAACTTCAAAATCTCACTTGGAAGATGGGAATAGTGTTTTTCCTAGCTCTCCTGTTGTTGATGACAAAGAATTCAAACAAACAGAGTTCAAAAGGTCTACATCACGTTTGAAAACAGAAAAAGGTTTGCCATCAAGGGGTCAGATCAACATTGTAGGTTCTGATTATTCTGCTGGTGAATTGCTGCCTGAGACAAAACATCATACCCAAGTCCAGCAAGCTATGCCTGATTCTGCTAGCATTGCATCTGGTGGACATACAGAAATGAGTTCTCTTAGATTGAAAGGTGACACAAATAATCTTACAATTAAGCAAGTGAAGAGGAGACGGAGAGCTGTTTGTGTTTTTGATGATGATGAAGATGATGAACCCAAAACTCCTGTTCACGGCATAGCTGCTAAAGATATTAAATCACCTTTTGTTTCAGAGGGTATGAAGAGCAGTGATACATTGCTAGAGAACACTGATGTTGCTCAGCTGGCTACCAAAAAACCTAGTGCACATGAGGATATCCATTTTAAAGAATCCACTTCTGAATTACATAATGACAATTTGTTAGCTGGGCATCCTCAAAAAGAGACTGATGAAGTTATTCCTGTTCAATTACCTCACAGTCCTGGGAGATTAGGTTCAGAGCAACTGCCTCCCAAGGTGGTGGATAAATTGAGCTCCATCTCTCCTGTAAATTCACCTCATTCTCTTCATACATCAAAGTCAAATGCTGAGCAACATAAATCTTCCAAACGTGTGCTTCATGTTTCCACTAATTCTACTCAAAAGAAGGTTGATAACAGGTCTTCAAAGAATTTAAATAGCATCAGCTCTTCACCAAGTCAGGTCACTACTCATAAAAAGAAGCCTGCATCTTCAGCAGAAACTTCTAAAACTACTCCAAAGACATTGCTACAGGCAGTTGAAGTTCCTGTTACAACAGAAAATTTAAAAGAATTTGATGCTTTTCATGTCGATAGGTACATATTTTTTTTAATTTTCTTTTATTTCTGTATTTTATTCTTTGGATTTTCTTTTCATTTCCACTTCTTTATTTATATTATTACAGAATTGAGGTGGGCATGGAAGAAAAAAATAGTCTGTACACTGTTTCTAGGACTCCAGATAAGACTATGAAGAATCTTATTGCTGCTGCACAGGCAAAACGGAAACAAGTAGCTCAGGCTCAATGCCATCCTCTTTCCATTTACTATACTCAAGGGGGAACACCTAGCCCCTCTACCATTCAACCATTTCTGTCTGTCGCAAATAATATTGACCAGGCCGATTGGCAGGGAGTTCTTGAACACCCAACATTGGCTTCTCCATCAACTAGTGGGTATCAATCCATTTCTCAAAATCAACCTGATGCTGAAGAAAACGAGGAGAAAATAGTTAGTCCAGTGCAAAAGGATGTAAGGGGCTCTCTGAGTGGTGGTACTGATGCCGCTATTGCTCGTGATGCCTTTGAAGGAATGATAGAGACTTTGTCTAGGACCAAGGAAAGTATTGGGCGTGCAACACGTTTAGCCATTGATTGTGCGAAGTATGGCATTGCCAATGAGGTATGTTTTTTCATGTCATTTCTATTTCTAAAACAATAAATCAGATAACAACTAAAAACTTTATTCCGTATCTTCCATATCAAGTATGAGTATAAAATTGCTTTTAGTGTGCTTTTAGTCTCAGCATTAGTTATTGCTAGCTCTCTTGGAATGCTTTTTTATCAGTTGGTATACCATAAGTCCGTATTGTCACATAGGTGAATCGGTAAGCTCGGCTCTTGTTGAAAGCTAACCCTTAAGTTTTTAAAATGAAGCATTTTTGAACATTGTATTATCATGTATATATATTTAAAATAAACTAGTTAGTTTGCTTGCTTGTGTGTATCTGTGTTCAATTTTGTACTTGTAGAACATGGCAATGCTGTTTTTTGTACATTTTAAGAGTTTGTGATGTGAATATATGTTCTTTAATAATGTTAGGCTCGTACAATTACTTTTTACCTATGATGCGCAGATACAATATGCATATTGGATATAGTATGCATCTTAAATGATGATTCAATATTCTTAAAATATATAAGATGCAATACGTTTAAGATATATCTAGGTATGTATGGAAATTTATAAAACATAATAATAGATACATGATTGCAATTCTACAAATCTAAATTAAGAACAATCATATGACAAAAAATGTAATACATTGTCTTAAGTTATTTCCTATTATTTAAAAATATAATAACACTATGAATCTCATTCTTTCTTGAAATCATCTATAATGAGAACAATCTTCATTATTGGTTTATCAATACAATAGACAGTGCGTTCATGTTTCTATTATACATGTTTATATGTCTCGTGTAGTTTTTTATTTTCATAAATTATTTTGTAGGCTTGGATACTTCAATGTATGTATTGGTGAAGTATCCAAAAGTATTGGTATCAAATACATATCAAAATAGACATGTGAAGCAAATTGAAGTGCCGATTGTAACATCAATTTGATTGTTATTTTGCTTGTAATGGACTTACTTTGAAGTTTATGTTCAGGTTGTTCAACTTCTTATCCGAAAGCTGGAAAATGAAACTAGTTTTCATCGTAAAGTGGATTTGTTTTTTCTTGTTGATTCCATCACCCAGTGCTCACATAATCAAAAAGGTGGGAGTATGTACCACATAGTACACTGTTAGTTGCATTTGTTATGATGTGTCTGTATCTCACTCTTTTCTCTATTAGCTACAAATTTGCAAGTCTCAGGTAGTGGCTTTAATGACAACATGAACTGTAATCGTAAATATACTTTCAGGCATTGCAGGAGCCTCATACATCCCAACAGTTCAAGGAGGGTTGCCACGTCTTCTTAGTGCTGCTGCTCCCCCTGGGGCTAGTGCTTCTGAAAATCGTCGCCAATGTCTCAAGGTAAGCTCTTTCCTTTGGTAAACAGAAATTTTGTTTGAGAGGAAAAAATGGCAGTATAAAGAGGAATATAATTATACTCCAAAACAGAGCAATAAAACCAATAATGCAACTTCCACACTTTATTTATCAGCATTGAAGCAGACTGAATGCTCTAGATAGAAGCCATAAATACTATTACTTTGCCAGACTTTTTTTATCTCTTATAAACTACTTTAAAGTTAAATTTAAAAATAATAGCTTTAGGGTTTAATGTTGAAGTTGTTTGGTGTTTTTATACTTTTCAAGCTTGGAAGTTACTTTTTAGTCAAAAATTTCCGTGTAGTGCAATTGTAGACCTGAAAATTTGGAATTATGAGGGAAGGAGATGGCAAAAGTTCCTAAAATTCACTACTTTTTTTAAAGCTTATTTATCTTTATTATTTTCATTAAAAACTACTATTTTGGATGCCCTTTTTGTTTGTCTAGCTTCTCCTTCTAAGGAAAAAAGAAGCCTAAAATGACTGTACCAAATACTACCTAGTGTTTGGTAAGCTCAATAAGTTGAAATAATGTGATAGAACTGGTGTCAAAACAGTGAGAAAATTGAATTTAATAGAGAATAATAGTTAGAGAATCAATCAACCACTACAAAAATAGCATCCTTTGCCCTTGGCTTTAGGAAGACCATTATCTAGATGCATAGAGCTTGTTATGTCATTGGATCTTTAGAAGAAATGACTCTGAGGATCACCACCAACATTTTCTAATAAGTGGGAAGGCACCACAATTTTTTGCGTGCAGCGAAAGCAATAAAGAAGGGAAGGGACATTATTGTCCTCATTTGTGTACACAAATCAACTTGTAGCAATTGAGACTCTGGACTACTTTCGGTGATAAGAGAGAATAAAAGAATGTTCACATACCTACCTCAATTGTTCTCAAAAGAGAATTGTGTCATAGACATACTGGGGTTAGACACAATAACTTGCTGTGAACTAACTCTGATCCCCTTGATGATCCTATATCAACAATCATTGAGAACACCTGTTTCAAAATATCACCAAAGTAAGCTACAGTGTAGATTGAATCTCCCAATCTGATTTCTTATCATCTGTAGAATTAAGAGAGGATATTTTGTAGGATTATCTATTAGTTGATTACAACTTTCTTTAATAGGATATAATCAAAGGTAGTTTTCTATAGGAGTGTTTTTGTGCCAGTTTTTGTAAGTGGGTATACTGTGTGCCTGAGGGATATTAATTTGTTTGTTTTTACATGTGTGTGTGTGGAATGCAGGTTTTAAGGCTGTGGCTTGAGAGGAAAATTTTTCCTGAATCTGTTCTTCGTCGTTACATGGATGATATGACAGTTAGTTGTTCTTTTAGGCGTCCTTCTCGAGCCGAACGGTCTCTGGATGACCCAATTAGAGAATTGGAGGACATGTTTGTTGATGAGTATGGAAGGTGTGAATTTTTTTGTTTCATTGTTGTTATTAGGTTGGAAGCTCATTTTTGTGTCTGATCTCATTCTTATGTAATGTTTTCTTTCTAATAGTCTTTTGTTATTTCTAGACTATTAGTCTCTCGTAAAGAAAGAAAACAGATACAGCAAAAAATGGAATATATCCATTTGGAATTATGGCATATCAATGAGCTTTACAATATAGTTTGTAATCAAAAGGAAGAAGTGGGTTGAAAATAGTTTCATTAATTTGTATGAATTTAAATTGGTTTCTAATTGCATTTGTCAAAATTGTTTTGAAAAAGCAATCCTGCAGGATTTTCTTTTCTGACCTACTTTGACTGAAAACTAACTGTATATTCTTGAGTTAAGCGGTGATTGTCAAAATGTAGTGGAAAGATTCTGGTCTAGTGCAGTGGCCAACAAACTCTAGACTCCACTGATATAGGAATTATTTAGGTGCTAAGTAGAATACAAAAGGGGGGGAGAGAGAAGAATAACAGATCCAAGAAACTGTGATCTGCACTTCATTATCACTTCAGTGTCTAAAATGTACAGCAGCCTGCTTTAGTTATTGGCGGCTATCCTGCAGCTTACCATTATAAAATCCCAACTAACAATAGCTGCCCAAATAATCAACTAACATCCTCTTTTTATTTATATTCACACACCACTCTAATTACCGTTATAGGAAACAAGAAATTGTACATGGAACATGTTAGAGATCTCATATCGACTATAAATAAGGCCAGTTTATAGTATATAAGTGAGTACAAAACCTCACTTTACGAACCGGTTTTGTAAAGTTGAATTAGGCTTAAAGTCCACTTCTTAATATGGTATCAGAGTTTTATGGGTGAGGTTTAAGTCTAACTTAACCTTACAAAATTAGCTCATAATATGAGATTTTGTAAGGTTAAATTAGGTTTAAAGTTCACTTCTTAATATGGTATTAGAGTCATTTAGAGCCTATCATAGCTAGAATTTGTTGGGCTGATCATTTCACTCGCTATAGGATCAATATCAAACCACTCTTAAATATATAGTCACACGCACAAGTCTACTTAATAGAACATATTTTTTTTCTATTTGCATTTTCCTATTTTATATCACTCAACATGCTATTAATGATATTAAGATTTACTTCGTTTTATGAAATACAACTGTCTTGGTTGTTTTCTACACTATTGATAAAGCTTTCTAATTCTAATTCTTTTTATATATCTGGATGTGTACCAGTAATACATTTCAGCTGCCTGGCTTTTTATCTTCTTGTGTGTTTGAAGAAGATGAAGACAATGATTTTCCTAGTAATGCATCTCCAGCAGATGCCACTCGCATTATTGTGGATTCAGAAACTTCTACTGTCACCCCAAGTGACAAGCGACATTGTGTCTTGGAGGATGTGGATGGTGAGCTGGAAATGGAAGATGTTTCAGGTCACCTTAAGGAGGAAAGACCTTTATTGCTGAACAGTCCTTCTGAAAAGAATTCTCAACTTCAGGGCTCAGAGATGATTTTGGATCCAGCTTCGAACATTTCTGCAGAGATACCTGATATTCTTGAGGGTTCTCCTCCTTTGCCATTAGATTCACCCCCTTCTCCCCCACCTTTGCCTTCTTCACCTCCTCCTTTGCCACCCCCAAGCCCTCCACCTTCACTGATTTCTCAAACATCTGGGCCTGGTCAGCCTCCGCTTTTCTCCCAGACAACAGTGCCACCTCAATCATCGCAACAGTCATCACCATTGTCAGGGTGTCAGCATAGTGTACCTCATGATTTTAGTGGCTCAACCAATGTAAGATGTTTTGGCTTTCAAATATCACTGGTTTGTTTTGGATTTGTTTGCTTTGATGGTTTTGACAAATCGAGTCATCCTCCCTACAGGGCAACCAAATAGTTCAACTGGCTGGAAATTCTTTAACTGGAAGTCACAATAGTTCAGTTGTCAAAAGTGAAATATTGCAACAGCCATCTGCTTGCTTTCCTGCAATGGCAGGCTGCAACTCTCAAGAACCTTCTGGTTTTAACCCTCCAAGGCAGTTAGAATATGGACAAAATGATATGTATCTAAATTCTCAAGGCCCTCAACCTAATATGCAATTTCAGCCGGCTAACCCACCATTTGCTCCAAGACATATGCATCCTGCCCTACCCCAAAATTCATCCAATCAATATTCATATCCAAAGCCTACAATTCCACAGCACCTTCCACATTCTTTCCATCCCCCCTTCTCATTGCCATCAGTTCCAGATGGGCAGAGACAATTTGGTGCTAATGAGCAATGGAGGATGCCATCAAGTGAATTTATAACAAACAATCAGCAGGGTCTATGGATGGGGAGAAATCCTTCATGTCCTGGTGGTCCTCCCTTTGGCCAGGAAGGTATATTCAGCTTACTGAATCCAACTGATTATCAAAGTAAAATATTATTGATGTTTTGTGCTGTTTAGTTTGTTTGTATTTCTTATTCCTGAATGTTTGTCATTAGCTTTAGCTTTTCATGAAGACTTGCATTCATCTATTTTTTTAGTATTTTTGTGCTGTGAGTACAGTTTAATGTTATAAATTCTGTTTTAATGGTGATAATGATAGGTTTTTTTCGGCCACCACTAGAAAGACCACCAATAAACAATGTAGGTTTTCAGCATCCAAATCCTAGCAACATACCTGCTCATCCGATGACAGGTATCTTTTGTTATTTTGCATTTCATCACTGTTTCCTGGCTCTTGGTTTCTGGCTTTGAGCTTCCACTTCTTAATAAATTACATTTATGCGTCAAGATCATTAATTCCTTCTTCAGGACATGGTGTTCCTCAGATGTTATCCTGTAGACCAGATATTCCTGCACTTAATTTTTGGAGGCCTACCTGATGCTGATAGAAATATTGTAAAATTCATCTGTACAATTGATGGGTAAGTATTGTCTATTGTATTCATATTTGTGCCTTGTTTGAAATGTTTACATAACTTAATTGTTTACGTCAAGAGGAAAATTACTTTAAATTAATGATCTTTGCTGCCTATGCATGGAATCAGTTTCTTTCATTATAAAAAATTAGGTGGTTGTATATATACTATGCTTTTTCTAAGTTTTTGGTCAGTTTTTATTCTGAAGAAAAATATTATTTCGTAGTTCTAGGTTGTCATACTGAATTATGATTGTCATTCTACCTTTCAGTGCCGATGCTGGTGGATCAACTATCGAGGTTACACATTGTGGTTTGAAGTTAGATTCACTTGTGTAGGACATACGCACAACTCCCCCTAAAGAAAGTTTTGAAAACTTGTGGAGGCTTTTGGCAGGACTGTGTATATTATAATTTTTCCTGACAATGTATCCCAAGAACATTTGCTTCCAAGTTTAGGTCCTTGTTTCTGACTTGGTTAGTTTGTCTGTTCTCATCCCTTGTAATTATTACATAAGATCGCTCTCTTTATATTGAAATTAGTTTCATGCACTCAATTTAAACTACAATAGTGGAAGTTAATTCTAGCAAAGCAATTGTTTTCTCTTCTCAAATTTTATTTTCTTGATTCTTTTCAGTGTTTTGCAAACTTGAAATGTTCAGTGTGTTTTATTGACTTCAGTGTCTGACCTGTCGGTATGTATTAATTGAGTTATGAAGCACTTAAATGATACCAATCTTTTAATTAATTGAAAAGAAAAAGTGCGGTAATTGATGGCAGGTGTTAACTTTGTTTTAGTGGATTTTTTTTTTTTTCATATTGCTGAATATTCACTCCGTGTAAAAATTTAGTTTATTCATATTCATTTATGCATACTACCTTTTTCACCTGCTGTTCTCCCTGATATTCAAAATTTGTTTTAGAATATTGTCCATGATGCCTATACCGGGAAACAATAAATAATATAGGTTGAATGTGTCTGCTATTTCCCATGAAAGTTTCTGAAAGGAAAATTTAACCAGGGTATGGGGAAGTCGTGATAATTTTTTGTTTTGATAGAACCCATTGGTTTGGTGATTCAAGCAGTAGGAAGGAGAGCACCTAAGTGGGATAAAGGCCTAAAGTTTGATTTTCTATTTTGACTTAGAATTATAAAACTGTTTCCCATTTTGATCTGCTTTGGTGAATAAAATAGGTGATGGTATCTACAGTAAAGTTGGAAGCATATTATGAGGTATTGGTGTTCAACATGTAAACCAGGTGAAAAGTCAGTTTTGTCAGAGGCAGCCCTTGGTTTGTTTTATTTTAACATTTTAATTGAAACTGTGATTAATAGCACACTTATAAGGACATGCTTCCAAAATTTGTTAGAGTACCTTTAACTCAGTATTATCTCATCTTTGGCCAAAATATCTTTAGCTTGGCCTCAACTAGAGTATTTATAACTTAGGCCTTGCTAAAATATCTTTGACTCAACCTTGGCCAGAGTATCCTTAACACGACCTCATCAACAAAGTCCACCAAATGGGTCTGTAGGGAAAACATTAAGTGATTGGCCTCAACAAATCATGCCAACTTGAAGCAAGGCAAAGCTAAAGCAGTCATACCAAGCACAAGGAGACGAATTCAACCATATAGAGTACAACAAACAAAGTTAATAAACAAGGCAAGGGTTGCCTAAAAGTGTAAAACCTTGTAGATGATTCATATGAACCTATTCTTGAAACTCTCAATGCAAGACATTTTGAATTTCCAAATGGAAAAAGTGCAAGGGAGAATGATTTCCATTGCATAAAGAAGAAGAACAAAGGTGATTTTGACGATGTACCCATTGTCAAGACCAAAAATATGATGCATCTTTTAGCCACCAAGTGAGCTTTAATAATGTTTCCATTGAGACCAATCTTCACTGTATAAACTAGTGAAAATCTGAAATGGACCTGTTAGGGAGTAAAGGGACAAAGTTCATAAGTTTTATTGGTGTGTAAAACATCAATTTCCTCCAACATCAACTGTTGTGTGTAGGGATTACCAATGGTTTCACTTGTAGAGTTAGGAATAATTGTAGAATCGAAAGAAGGGATAAAGGAGAAATAGGATGGATATAAACAATCATAATTAAGAGTAAAAGCACATAAAGGGTTAACGTTTCAAGAGGATCAAATACTGTTTTTCAAAGCAATAAGAAGGTTTGATGCAGGAAACATAGGCAAATGGACGTTTGGAACAGGATATTATGTTTGAGGATTAGTAGATGCAACCGTCAATGAAGGTTAGTGGAGGTGGAGTACAGGCAATTATTGGAGTTAGAACAATGACTAGAACAACTAGTGAAAGTAATGATAACCTTTTTGAATGTGAGAGTAACAAGGATTGAAAGACTTGGTGGAGAGTTTGTCTTTACATAGAATGAGATCATGGACAAAGCAAGTGCAACCAATTACATAGAGAAAATAATGTATAAAGGAGTAAAACACCTCACTGTTAAAAACAATTAGACTTCTTTCTTAACAGGTTTAAACTCCCTATGTTTCGCTTTGTATAGCTTTTCTGATTTTTTTTTTGTTTTTCAGCATAGGTTTTGGCCTAGTCCCCCCTATGTTTGTTTGTGTCTTTTTTTTTCTGTTTTATGTTATCTTTCATGTGATGGCATATGATAGTTGAAATCTAGGGTGTCAGCCTAACTGAGATGTCAGATTTCATTGTGATGCCTAATATGAGTTTATAAAAAAAAATAAGAACAAGCAAGACATGGGTTGATAAGATAACATTTTTGTGTAACACTCCGGAAGCGAAGAGAAAGATTATAATGAAAGAGGAAGGTACAATCTATTTCAGCTAAGTGACAAATTTTCCATTTGACATCATTCTATTGTTATGTGTGGGCAATGGCATTTCGTGAAAAATTCCCAACAAGGTTAGAGAATACTGGAATTGGGATATATATATATATATATATATATATATATATATATATGCATTAGTAATGTACAAAATTTTTAATCGTAGTACTAAATTATTTGTGATCCTCATTCGAGAAACCTTGTAAGATGGAGAAAACATTAAAGTTATTTCTCACTAAAAGTATTTGGTTATATGAGAAAAGTCATCAATACAAGTGACTAAATAGAAATAACGTAAGGTTGAATAGACTTGACCAAGACCCCAGATATTATTGTACGAAAGAAAAAGGTGATAACATGTATTCACATGTTGATTGTGAGTATGATGAATATGTTTGTGTAATTAACAAGACTCCTCTTGGGTATTCCAAATTATTCTGTCAATGTTATTCTTGTTTAAAGATTGTTGATATTTTAAAAATATTTGAAATTTGTATAGTTGATTATCAAACTAATGTTTGGAGTACTGTCATTATATTTAGGATTTGATGATTGTTATCCATGTTCTTGTGGAAGTTAAATTGACATCTTTGTATTCAAGATTTTCTACATTTTAGTTGTGATTATATCATTATTAGTTATTTATCGTTGTTTAAATGTTGCATTTAACTCTTATTAATGTGTCAGTACTGAAAATTTGATTGACTAAATGATGGCACATTTGCTGGCACGTGTCTTTTAAATTGACCTCGTTACTTCAGTGAAATTAGAGAGCTGCTTAGTCACTCATTATATTTCCTTGAGCTATCCAATCTGTAATGGTGGTGTTCCTCTTGTTCAAGGACTATTTATATTTATATTTTTATGAACGGTTCATTGTTTTTGGAAATTCATATTTGGATTAGTCTTTGGACAACCTGAAAGTTGTCCTTTATATTTGGGATTTTGTCAGTTGTTGACCTTATTTTTTTATTTACATTTTTAAAATTTACTGTTTTAAGTATCACTTTTTTATGATCATGATGTCCAATTATGACTCTTCTGCATGTTGATTCAATGTAAAATACTAGCACATTATTACAGTTTGCGTTCATTTCTTATTAGGATCCCATTTGAAGAAATTTATTATGTCACAATTTAGTGTTATTTGGATTACATGATTAACAAAATCACAGTTTTCTCAAAGATTGAGTCAGTAGCAGGGACAGTAGAGACACTGAGCATAAGCATTATGATAGTTCCTTTAGAAAGAGAGGGAATTTTAACCAGGATATGTGCTTGAAGATAAAGTTAGAGATATTGCTGTTTGGCACAATTAGAATTTCTTCTTGATTTAGCTCATTCAGGAACTTAATATTTCTTCTGGAGTCATAACTTCAATGACAAGTGATATAGAATTAACAGCAATAACATGTTGAATATTTGTCAAACTACAATCAACAGCTATTTCCCATTATGTGTTGTATAAGACTAGTTTAGAAACAGGTGTCGAATTACTATTTTTGTGTTAGGTGGCTACTATCAGTGATGATGACCAATCTCTTCCTTTACTAATGCTGGAGATTTGTTATTGGCCTATAAGTGTTCTATTACGGGCTGAGTTCTTTCTGATATAGAGAGGTTACACTGCTTGCGTTTTTCAAAGTTTGACCTTCTTGAGCTAACTGTTTACTTTTTGTTTCTCTTTTTTTATCCTTTAAAAAAAATTCTACAATAAATATTTTCCCTGCTTTTTTAAAGGTTTTAGAGTAGAAGAAAGCTGGTAGGTTGTGGAGTTGATGTCTTGCTGGAAGTGTGGATTATGTTGAAAAACTCACATTTGATGATTGCTAAAATATATGAAATATGGCCCTGTTATGTTGTATGAATTTCATGTTGCTTGAGCTAGGTTACTTGGTAATGTGTATAAAATATTAATTTCCCGGGTTAGGATGGTGTTTGGTTTGTTTTATATGTTCATATTTAGTTTCTTGTTTGATACCTTTCGTTTGTTTGATGTTTCAAGGATTTTGTGCAGAAATAGAGAAAATATGATTTTATTTTTCGCCATTTAGTTAACAAATCTTTTTGTAATTTATTAATAAAGCCTCATTTGACAATTAAAACAAATCTGATACATCAAATATCCTTCAGATCTACATGATGCTGAAAGGGGAGAATCATATAAAAAAATGGGAAGTTGTCATCAAAGAACATTGCTGTAAAATTCCAACACGCCGATTTTCCATTGATTATAGCTGATCTCAGAAATGGTATTTAATGAGCGTTTCATATTCTGCTACTTAAAGTTGTGGATTAAAGGTATGAACACTGTAATGTTAATGATTATATTAAGGGTTTGTTAGGAGAAAACTTGTAGAATAAGAAAATAAGAAGGGAAAATAAAATAAGTTCATACATTAACTAATTTGCAAAAATGATCTTATATTAGCCTTTCTGAAATCTAGTTTTTAATTTCTGTGTAAGTTAATTTTAGTTTATAGGATTTATTTTAATTTTCTTTTCTTGGAGTTTATGGAAGAATTTCTCCAAATAAGCCTTAAAATTATAAAGTTGTGTGCATGTTTATGTTTTTTTAGGAATTAAAGCACAAGTGACTTTGAAATGCATATAAGTAAAACTTAAATGCAATCTAAATGTTTGTTTATAAACATTATTATGCTGAGAATCTTTACAAAATTAACAAATTTTGTAGACATCTTAATTTATTGCAACTCATTCATGGATTTTACAGAGTTATTGAGAAGAGCAGGTACTTGAAGTTTTGCTTTTATACAAGAGCTCATATCACCATTGCTGAAAAACAGGTTGAACTTTTTGGTTTGGTTTTTCTATCGTAACATTTCAATTTAGGCATAGCTGTATACATTGCTTTGCATGGATTGTTCGTTGATATTGTGAGAGATTGTAGCTAGGACAGTCATGCCATGGCTTTTGGATTGTGACACAATCATGGACACTTTATCTTGATGGCATGTCATGCTCTTTAGTATAAAATATATAATCCTATTCTTGTATTCAAGCACGTTATAAATATAATGCTTGAGTTGCATGTTAACCTTTCTATGCTGCTGAAGAGGAATTTTGAGTAACTTGAACATTTCAGGTTTTTTCGTAAGCGGAGATGGAGATTCGTATTACCTTTCTCATGTTTACAATGTGATTACTGAATGAACAATGAACAAGGTCAGACACTCAGACTCACATTGCATCCGAAACTCTAGATCTTCGAACTAGATAGTTGACATGGAGGAACTTAATTTCTTGTTATGTATTATACATACAATTTCTATGCTTGTGAAGGGCTAAAAAAATTTAGTAATATATTTCTGAATAGGATGACGTTTAATTGCACATTACGATGTTCAGATAGTCATGCACATCTTAATACACTTCTAGTTATTTTGTATACATACGGAAGAATCTTGAACAAAGATCTTTTTGTATTTCACTGTAGAAATCATTTCTGATGCCTGTCATTCTGCCTTCCCCATCAATCAGCAGATCAATTTAGTACCTTTTAAATACCTTATTTCATGCTTTATTATCATAGTTCATTGTTAGGGAAGATATGAGAGATTGTTGGTATCTGATTCTCGACTATCATCTCAAAATTGCATGAGGGTTTTTCTTATTTGAAGAATCCGATTTCTAAGCATCACAAAAGAACATATTTTACATTTAACAGTCTCTTTAGGAACTAACTTCACTAGATGTTTTAAGGACATATTCTCTCTGGACATTTGAAATTGAATGAGAATTGACTCCCACAAACTTGGATATAGATCCAAGGTAGTTATCATCTTAGATATGTTTTTTGTTTGTTTCCTCCACCTCCCAAAATTTTAATTTACTCTATATCTTTTTCATTTATAAAACGGGAGGGATTGTACATTCAAAATGTATTTCTCGATCCAGAAATTCATTTTGGAATGTACACTCTAAAATGAAAAAATATATATTTTGGAATGGACATTCTAGAATAGAAAAAATATAGTTCAGAAATGTATTATAGATTGTACATTGTTATATAAAATCTTAACTTCTAACTTTCAAAAATGTGCAATGTGAGAAGGGTAAAATTAAAATTTCAAATTATTTTGAGGTTGTAGCTTTGAGAAAATAGGGTGCAGAATGTAAGTGACCTAATTGAGTTAGGTTAGCCGGCTACATATAGTTAGTACTAGCTTGATTTTTTTTTTTTGCACCTCCAGAGGTTAGGCAAAAGATCATTTTGTCTTTAAAAAATACATTTTGGATTTTATAATATAAATATATATTTTTTATTATATCTTTTGGATTGTATAATTTGAAAGGTACTTTTGAATTATAGAAATTTTTTTTCTTTAAAAAGGTACAGCATGGATTATAAAATTCAAAATATATTTCTATTTAGAAATACTTTTTAAATTCTGTAATCTGGAAATATTATTGGATTTTATAATCTATTTTTTTAAATAAACTCGTTATGGATTATAGAATCCAAAACTGAAATATATTTGTAATTACTTTCCAAATTTTAGATCAATAATAGAATAAAAGATATTTTTAGTATTTTAAAAAGGTTGGGTGATATAATAAGTTAAGGTGAAGAGACAACCTTAATAGTATTTAGTAGTATTGTTTTAGATTCTAATAAAGAAGGTAGGTTGGCATGTTAACTTAAATTTCTAATTATAAATTACATTTAAAATAATTAAAAATATATTTATATGAATTTTTTTAATTTTAATTCGTTAATTAATATGTTTAATTCAA
>Ga0123341_1001144_pt1 | contig 19123 bp, 9 predicted proteins | sample Turbeapinknodule_FD_89959 | JGI IMG/M metagenome (GOLD analysis project Ga0123341, IMG submission 89959) | Root nodule microbial communities of legume samples collected from Mexico - Turtle bean Mexico pink nodule | ecosystem: Host-associated > Plants > Roots > Nodule | place: Mexico: Nepantla...
ATATATATATATATATATATATATATATGTGTGTGTGTGTATAATTGACATTCTCTAAAGTTTGATAATATTGCACACAATCCTCCTATTTTTTTCTACTTCCACACTAGCATATTTTACTGACATTTTTTTTTATAAATTACACCAAATAGTATAATAATTAGAAACGCAGGAAGAGTTTGGTATAACACTCATTAATAAAAGAGTGAAATGACATTATATTTTGCTAAAATTAAAACTAAATAAAAATGTTGATACTTTGATGAAACAGTTGAACAAAAGAGTAGAAATTGATATCCAAGTATTGTGACATGAGATGGTTTATTTTGGGTGAGATTATATAGATGTTTGATATGGTTTTGCATGTTGAGTAAAGGTTTACCTGAAGTTCCTTGGGATGTTATTGCAACTACCAAATCGAAATATAATTTTGTAAGCATTGCTTCATGTTTCGAAACATTGAATGGGATCTTGGAGAACGAAGATCGAGATCGAGATCAGTTTTAAGCATTGATGTTAACTGGCAAAAGTTATATATAAATTGTGGTTATGATTTGTATCCACGAGTGGGTTAGTATCCAATCAAATCTAATATTAAACACTAGCTCTTGCTCCTAGATAGATAAATTAGGTTGTATAACAATCCATGCATATGCATATTTTAGATGGTGCATGCACCAATCAAATAAAATGGAGATACCAAATTCTTAATAATTAATATATATTATCTCCAACTATTTTAATCCATATAACCACTTTTACCTATGTTATTTAGAGTATTTTTTAATAGTTTAAGGTGGAAGTATATGATTAAGTAAAATTATGCTTAACTTAATTTCTAGTCGAGTTTCGATGTAATAAAAAAACATAATTTTGTAATAGAAGAAGCTAAGAATATCCAAAATTTATGTTGGTTCATATGTTTATTTATATAAATTTTGATTTTTTTTAAAAAAATTGATTAATAGATAGACGTTTGGACTAAATTTTTTATACAAAATCATTTAATCTAATCTAAAAAATTTCAAAACAAACAAATAAAACTATATTATTTATGCCAGAGCATGACAGTAGTTCATTGTTTTCTCAACTTTTAGATATGTCATATTGGAACATCGAATATTGATTATTGAAGACCTGAAACATTTTGTACATGTGATTACGCAGTCATTATAAAGATAAAATACAAATCAGTTATGTTTAAATATGTTACTTTTATTCAGGAGTCAGTGATGCATACCCAAAATTGACTCTCATTCGTATATTTTGTATAGTAGCCACATTCAAACGAATCTACTTACTTTTTACACTAAAATGAAAAAAAGAGTGACAACAAATAATCTCATACAACTTGAACATAAAATAATTATTGTACGTATTAAAAGATGCACAACCTTAAGGTACATAAATTGTAATGACCATTTTTACCTTTTCTACTCCTTCCACTTAAAATCTTGTGTCAACTACCACTCTAATTAAATCAAAGATATATGTTAGACCAAATACACTTATACTTGCATTATAATGAAAAATGTAAAATTTACCCTTGTAATAAGCTTTGAATTTTCTGACTAGGTTTTTTTGGAGTGAACAAAACCACACTACTAAGTAATCTTTAAGAATAATTACAATCAATTAATTGGACCTATGGTGAATGACAAAGAATTAGTTATATTATCATAATTTAAAAAAATACAAGTTAAAAAACTAAACCTTCAATATATGGACTAAAGTAAATATGCATTTAGGAGTCACTCATCCATGTTTTAGATCTAGACCTTTGTGTATTAAGACTTAAGAAATTCATATAATTTTGATTTGTCTTGCTCCACACTCAATTTGTGCATGGACCTACACAATGAATTATAAGTTAAATACAAGTATTATAATATAAAAGGCATAGACATAAAATGACTTACATGCCCATAGTTGTATCTTTAAAATATTTAACATGGAGGTTCCCCCAACATCCTCCAATGTGTTTGGTAAAAAAATGTACAAAAGAACAACAATAATATCGACTTCGTAACAGGTGTTCCCATAACTTACTTACCACGATGGGCATAATCGTAAACAAAGAAAAAGTGCTAATTTAACATTGATAGAAATTATAACAATTAATAACTAAATAGAAAATAATACATGTGATCGTGTTGATACTACTGTGACCAAATGTGTAGGTCAAGCTAAAAATGTACCTACAACCTCTTCCACCAATTAAACCTTTGTATTTGGTAAAGGCACTCGAGCACCAACATCTTGAGCTTCATCAACCACTAGTCAACTGTAAAGGGACACCATGGATGGTTAATCCTCCCTTTATTTGTCGTCCAAGTGCAACTAGAAGTGGGGGATTAACTTCAACATATAACTCACATATAAAATCCAGTGAGGGATTTCGTTCTCACTCGAACAACCTCATGAATTGTTGGTGTTCCATGACTCTACTGTTGAGCACGAATGTACTCTAACTTCTCATCGAACTTTGGCTGACCCCCATGTAGCTTGCTCAATTAAGGAATCATGCTACTCGAGCCTTCACGAGGCGTTGCTTCGACAACCAACTCCCTTGCAACACATTATTATTTCCCATTATTATTTACAATTATTATTTATGCCTATTTTTATTATTATTAATCACAATTATTTTCCAAATATTTATAGTTATTTTTAATTAAATTTGAGATAAGTTACATATTTTTTCCGTATGTAACAATTTTTTAATATTATTAATATTATAAGTATTATAAATATTAATAATAATAATATTATTAATATTAATATTATTAATATTAATATTATAAATATTAATAATATTTTTAGTTATTTTTTAAATAAAAATTTTATCCGTAGGTAACATTTTTAGTTATTTAACGTATTATTTTAAATTTTACATTAATTTATTGTTTTATTTTATATTTGTTCAACTGATATCTTTTAAAAACATAGTTATCCTAAAATGATTTTAAGAAAATAATGTTATAATGATTATAGCATATTTAAATTACTTTTTAAGTCAACTTATGAGTAATTTATTTTATATTTGGTGTTTCAAACTATTTCAAATCATAATTTAAGTTTTTCAATGCAGTTTTAAAAGAACAAGAAAACAAGGGTATTTCTTTCTGTACCCCTACATTTTTCTTCCTGCACTCGTACATTTTTTGAAATACCATAATTATCCTTGATAGTTTTGGGTGATTTCAGAATAAGAGTTCTGTAAGAAAAAGTGTTTTCATGATAGGAGTTTCATAAGCAAAGTGTGTTTTCAGAATATAAAATTTGGAAGAAAAAAAATCACTTTAGAATATTCTTTCCAGAACACAATTTTTTTTAATTTTCAAAATGATAAATCCAAATTCATAAAATATGTTATGAAAAGTACGTGCGAGAAATATTCTAGAAAGAGTAATCCAGAAATATTTTTAAAAGGAGCAAATGATCTTTTCCGAGAATGATGGGGTGCAGGGAGAAACACCCAAAAAAACAACTCAATCTATTTTCCAATCCATAATTACAAATTGACGAAAGTTTCTAAAAACAACTCCATTTTTTCTAACTATACCCATTACTTTTTTAAAAATAAATCCTAAAATTAGCTCAAATAATTTTCTTTTTCTAACCACACACTTGAATTTCTAGCAAAGTTAGTCCAAAAAAAAGAGAGGCAATGACATAGTTTGGAGTATTTTGTGATTTGGGGGGAGGGGGGTGTTTAGTAGTAACGAGTCAAATTGGGCTCCATCGGCCGATTTCAAATTAGAATATAATGAGTCAAATAACGCAAAATATAGTAAGATTAACATATATTTTTAAAAAATAAAACCATGTAAAAAAAATTATAATTACACTAATACACGTGCATTTCTTTATTAAGTGTCTAATTACTTTTTTGATAAATTTTTTTTTTCCTCATTACAACAAATATAAACAAATTATCCAATTTTGCTGCATTGCACCAAATGGGAAAAAGTTGTCCAACTTATTTTTTTTAATAAAATTAAAAACAAAAGTTATCCACTCTCGCTCTTAAATAACCCTATAACAATTAATTATTTAGTATAAGATTTGATAATTATTTAGAATAAGATTTGATAATTATTTAGAAGAGGAGATAAAAAAGAAGAAGAAGAGAGAATGAAACGTAGAAAAAGAAATAAAATATTAAGCGATGATATTAAAAAACTATTTATATAAAAATGTTATAGTAATATGTTGTTATCTTTAGTATAGTAGTGAAGTCCACTTCCAGTTCTCTTAAGAACCTTGGCTATCCTAATCCAAGCCCATAAGCTAGTAGTTTCAGTTTGCTTGTAGTTTCAGTTTCAGTTTTTCGTGTCTTGGTTAGGTTTTGCTCTTCGGTGCACAACTAATCTTCCCTTTCTCTCTGCGTTGTTCGTGACGATTCGACGAAGCGGAAACCATCACTCACACTCACCTCTGGAACCTTCAATTCATTCCAATGGCATCCAAGTTCAGCATAGCCGGCGGCATTCCAGAGCGCAAGGTTCGTCCAATATGGGACGCAATTGATTCTCGCCAGTTTAAGAACGCTCTCAAGCACGTCACCGCGCTCCTCGCTAAGTACCCTAATTCCCCCTACACTCTCGTAAGAACCCTAATCATCATCACCTTCACGGCATTCATTCTTCGTTGTTTTCCAACTCACGTTGTCTTCGTGCTCCTGCTTTTCCAATCAGTCTCTCAAAGCGCTCGTGGTGGAACGGATGGGGAAGCTTGACGAGGCCTTCTCCGTTGCGGTCAACGCCAAGGAGCTTCTCTACGCGAACGATTCTATGCTGATGGACGATCTCACTCTCAGCACGCTTCAGATTGTGTTTCAGCGATTGGATCACTGTTAGTGTCTTTTATTTGTTTCTCTTGCTTATTTGTGCTATAATTAATGTTTATGTTGCGTACAATGTTTTAAAATTGAAAGTAGAGATTGAACTGGCCAGAGCTTCGAGATATTGTTTTGTTCGTTGAACTTACTAATTTTGATTCTTCGTAACAAATAGACTTAAATTTTCTCTTAATGCTTGCAATCTGCCTACATTTTGATTTTATTCCTTTTAAAATTGTGTTTTAATAATCCCTGTAATGTTCGAATTTGTGGCTTTTTCCATGCCGTTGCTTAGCTGTGTTAAATCAGATGCCTAAAAAGTCAGGGACTTAAGTAATAAGTACTAGCTTTATTAGCGGGAATAAAATAGAAATTGTGGTCTCTAAAGTAATTTTTGACAACAACTAAGTAACAACGATGAATAATGCAAAAAAGACACTACAGGGATTATTGAAAAAAATGGAAATGAAAAAGTGGATAAATTACATGGACCTAGAACATATTTAAACCTAACAAATAAACATGGTTTTTGATACATTGGTTATGTGTGTGTTGGTTGACTCGAGTTTGTGTTTGAGCAGTGGACTTGGCCACTGAGTGTTATGAACATGCCTGTAGTAAATTTCCGGGTAACTTGGAACTAATGATGGGGCTGTTTAACTGCTATGTTCGAGAGTATTCGTTTGTGAAGCAACAACAGGTTTGTATTTGTATGTGTGAATGTCTATTTATGTTTTATATTTTATTTGTTTTTACAACTTACGATTTGCTATTGTCTAATTGGCAGACAGCTATCAAAATGTACAAGCTTGTTGGAGAAGAAAGATTTCTTCTTTGGGCAGTTTGTAGCATCCAATTACAGGTTCTCCCCAGTTCACTTTTAAACAAATTATCTTTTGCAGTATCTTTAAAAGAGTTTATTTCAATGCACTATCAGTTTAGATGGAATAAACATGACCAGAAAGTGAAATGTATATGACGGATAAATAAGAAAGGAAAGTATATTTAGAATGTCATGATCACTGCCAGTACATTAGTAATTAGTTGGTTTCTTTACAGTTTGTGCTGGCCTATATTCTAGTTTTTTTTTTCATTTCTGTTGTTCTTTTAAGAATGGACCTAGGTTTAATTAACTGTTGATTTTTTTCCTTTTTTCTTTTTCTTTTTCATAGTAGTTGTGATTAAGTATGTGCTTAAAAAGACAGTATTCTTTTGTTTCTTTGCTGCTCATTTGCTAGTACGTAATTCTTCAAGTAACATGCAAAGTCCAGGGAAAAAAAGTTATGTAGTGCATAAAATTTCTAATTTGCATCAGACATTTTTACATAACTCCTTTGCAATCTAGTTTTAAGATGTTTTACACAAAGCTTGTGTTGATATGAAGGGATGTCTGTCACCAGACTGCAGATCAATATTGCTGCTGATTGCAGTAGCTCAACAGTTGATCTGTGGTTTCAGGTTCAAGTTCTGGTCTCATTCATGATGAGACTGTATAAGCATATCTGTCATACAGAGTTGTAATTGTGATTCAGTTATGAACTTTGTCATATTACATTTCCTGGATTGCAAATAATATCCGACTAAAGATATTTGAAACAATAACCATCAATTTCATACATTAGATTTACTATGTTGCAATAAGATGGTTTTGAGTAGGGAACTTGTAGTTGATGATATCAATATTTGTTGGATAACATTAAGGAAAAATTCTAATTGCCATTGTGCTACTTGTTTGTAACTTGGCTTTAAAACATGTTGTGCCTTATGCATCTAGGTTCCTTATGAAATTTTCAAAAACAATAGTTCATTAATGTATCATTGTTTCTACTTTTCTTTCAGATATATTAAATTATTCATGTTGTTGGGCTTGATATTTATTCGCTTAGAAAACATTTTATTTACTTATTTTATGGGAACTTGGCTATTCATAGGTACTTTGTGGCGGTGGAGAAAACAAGCTTTTATTTTTAGCTGAAGGCTTACTTAAGAAACATGTTGCTTCACATAGCTTACATGACCCAGAAGGTGATCTTATTTTTTTTCTTATCTTCTAATGCTATTAGTTATTTTGATAAAAATTAATTCATCTAGATTAAAGGAGAAGAGAACACAAAATTGAGAATAAGATATCCTCTTAAGGAATGAAAATACAAACAAAAGAGATAAAATCATCAATTTAGCAAAGATACCCAGCATGTACACATATCTTTGAGTGAAACCTCTATAACTAAACCACCAACTTTACATAAAGTAGAAGCCAAACACCTTGTCTTAACCCAAAGTTGCTCATTCCAACCAAATGCTCTAACTCGTAGCATAAGCTAATACTGCACTTCGCAAGAAATGTTTGGCTTTTTTAACATACAGATCAGCAGCCCGTGACACTCCTGACAATTCAATGAAACAACATTGTAACACAGGGGTTTGTGTATTAACAGAGTATACTTTAGATTGCTGAGTCAGCAATTAGTCAGAGTTAGTTAGCCAACTGTCATATAACAGTTGGACTTAGCTGGGTTATCCATGTTGTCATTCTGTGTTTACAGCTGGAGTTAGGTCTATCTTGTAGCCCAAGTTATTCTGTCGGAGTTTGTTAGCCAACTATGATTCTGTTATGACTGTTGGAGTCAGTTGGGTTTGCCAGTTGTTGTTCTGTTAAGGCAGTTAGAGTTAGTTGGTCTTAGATCTAGCATGTAGCTCAAGCTATTCCTATGTATATATAACTGTGTTGTTAGCTCTCTTGTGTAGTTTATTCAATTTTACATTTTAGTAAGACTTAATTTTCCTTTTTCTCTCAGTTTCTCTGAATTCTTTATGGTATTAATAATTCTATTATGGGGAACTGTTCAAATAAAGCTTGACCTTAGAGGAGCTGTAGACTTTGAAATAGGTTTATCAAGAGGGAGCTTTAGACTTCCCACTTTCTGGATGAATGATTTTCACTATGAAACCATAGAAGGCTCAAGAGACCACTTTCTTTTTATCTGGACAAGATAATAACAAAGTCAAGACTCAAAATGGACTCCAACTCAAAGGATTCCTTATCATTTAAGTAGTAAAAAGTGAAAATTCCAAGAAATAGTAGAATCTTGAATTGAACACTAATTAGTGTTATGAAGAAAGATGAAAAAGTCACTATAAACCCTTTCTTGAAGAGGAATGCCCTACCTTCATTCTTTCTTATCTATTATGATCAACCATTAGTCTTCCTTGTGTCATCAAGTATATCATGTGTACGTGTTTTAAATTTTTGAAATTGGTTACAGCTCTTATGATCTACATTTCTATATTGGAACGGCAAGGTAAGTTTGGAGATGCCATGGAAATTCTGTCTGGGAACTTGGGATCACTGTTGATGATTGAAGTTGATAAGCTACGGATGCAGGTAATCTCAATAGTTCTCTTTGTGCTTTCGAATTTCTGTTTAGGGTTTATGTTCTGAATTCATATATTATTTGTTGAGTATAAATGGTCATCCAGTTAAATTAAGGGGATATTGGTACATGTATGTTGCTCCTCTTTGGTTTGATGTAGTGGAAAGTAATAATAGTGCAAATTAGTATGTTCAATAATGTTCCATTCTGTTTGGTATTATCATGATTTAATATTTGGAAACTGACCCGCTTCAAGGCAAACTCTTTTTCAAATGTCTATTCAGAAATTAAAATCAGTACAGAAGTTCATTTTTAGATTCAAACTTGGTTTTAAAATTGAGAGTGCGTCATTTTCAAGGATTCTAGGAAAAAATATATATGGGTCTCAATTGTGAAACTCATCAGACGTATATGAGGAGTCAGAGCTTTGCTAAATCTACAAAACTGATAAATGTCAGAATTAATCCTATTAGGTAGTTTTGTCCCCATGGAATGTTTGGCCTTAGAAGAAGCATTAACTTCCAATGGACATAATAATATAGGAGTATGCTGCAGTGGAAAACACACCATAAGAATCAGTCTTTTGTACCCTTTTAACTGTATTGAAAGTTAAATTAATTGAATCAAGCCAAAGGGAAATTTAACTTGCTTTGTGCTAGGTTTGTATTTGTTTTGATGGCTTTATGTGGTCTCAGTCACATGAAATTATTCTAAAGTTTGTATTTGTTACAGAAAAAGCTTGTAGAATTCCCCGTAAAAATAGATTGCGCTAATGAAAAAGCTTTTAATGCTGTAAAATATCCCTTCTTTTTCCATGAAGTGTTCCAATTTGGTACACTTCCAAAGATTTTTTTTTTGAAATAGGCGTGTGCTTATAATTAGTCTAGTTTTTTATTGTTATATAATTTTATGTGAAATACATTTTTCTGTAAATTTAAAGAAGTTTCTCTCTAATTAGACATATATTTTATAGAATTTAATTTCCATTTTTTTCTTTCAATTTTTCCCTGTTTGACCTGCAGAGGAATGAAAAACTGTTTTCTGACTTCAATTTTACTTTTCAGTATTGTTTTATCTTATCCTGCTTTACGTTTTTTTTTTTCCCTTTCAATTCCAATATTATCATTTATAAAATAGAAAAAAATCAACAGAAATCAGAACTATTTTTTTTTCTTACTTGATTTCTCTTATCAACTTCTATACTTTGACTTTAAGTTGACAGGGGAGACTTCTGGCTCAGGGATGTGACTACACTGCAGCGGCTGATATCTTTCACAAAATTCTAGAGCTATGGTATGCCTGGGTTTTGCCCTTATTGTTTATACAAAAAATAAAAAACCACATTGTTCACTGGTGGTAGTTGTTGTTAATGGATAAAAGTGGTATTGGTTGTATCAAGTCATTGACACAATGTATGTAAAGTATGCTAAAAATTGAATTTGGAATAAGCTTTTAACTATTATATCTATTCTAGCTTCTTTTTCTTTTTGGTTATCATCTACTTTTATATAGTTTAATGTTTATTGTCAGTCAGGTCTTTAGTGGTAAACTTATGGACTAGTAGTAGGAAGGTGGGGTCTGAATTGCTTAATGCCTATGGCATATAGGCTACAGAAGTCCCAAAGCTTGACTGCTGTCCACGATATGAACTCTTATTATGTCACTGGCAGTGAAGCACACTTGATTACTATTTTTTTTTCTATTTCCGTGATATTAATTTCCAATTCTAGCACAGAAATTGTAAACTGTATTATGTCACTGGCAGTGAAGCACACTTGATTACTATTTTGTTTTCTATTTCCAAGATATTAATTTCCAATTGTAGCACAGAAATTGTAAACTGTTCGTTTGGCTTTCAATTGTTCTTTATTCTTGTTTCCTTATTAATGTTTATCAAGCATGATATGTTATGTTGTACTCTAAGATCTAGCTGACTTGCCAATGTAGTTATGAAGTGATTTTAAATTGTGTTTCCTGAAATAAAGTCATTCATGGGTTCCTTTCTGCATGTCTTTTACTTTTTGTTCCCCATTTTTTTTCTTTCATTGATGTTGTTTCATCATTTGGCAGCCCTGATGACTGGGAGGGTTTCCTTCATTTCCTAGGCTGTTTGTTAGAAGATGACAGTATTTGGTGTGATGAGGCTTTTGATGATCCAGTTCACCCCCCAAAGTTTGTCAATTGCGAAGTCTCACACTTGACAGAGGAAGAGGTGAATGTTTAGTCTGTGGTGGTCTTTATTTATGAAAATAATTTATGCATAGAGGGGCCATTGATTATTTTTGTGGAATTTGATTTTTGAATAATTACAAACTACTATATGAATGCAGTTTGACAGTCAAATATCAATTGCATCAGCATGTGTACAGAAGTTGCTGGCAGATACTGTTAATAACTTGATAAGGTGTCCATACCTGGCAACTATAGAAATTGAGCGAAGAAAGCATATGCGTGGGAGAAGAAATGACGAAAATGTAATGGATGGCATTGTGCAATACTTTTGCAGGTACCTAATGGTGCATAAGTTATCATTCCTATGATTTCTTAATTTTCTTCTTGAATATCATGCATCTAAAGTGCTTTCCAGGAATGACATTTGATATTGTCTATACTGGGGAAAAAATCAATGGAATTTAGTTTGTTTAATAATTGTGAAGTGTGGAAACTCTGTTTTTGGTTTCTTTTTGTCTGCATTACTTTTATTCTGTTTAAAGATATGTTTCAATTCTGTGCCATTTCCTTCTTTCTAATAGGTTTTAACATGTGATTTTCAGTTTTAGGTTTAACTAGCTCTGCATTAATTATTATTTTTTAGTAATGTTGTCCCTTTTACATTTAAAGTTATGCTTGTAAAAGTGAAACTTTTACAATTTTTCCGTGTAAGAACTCTGCTTAATTTTTCGTAGGTTTGGTCACTTGGGCTGCTTTATTTCCGATGTTGAAATGTTTGTTGAAGTGCTCACTGCTGATCTGAGGACAGAACTTTTGGAGAAGTTGATGAAAGCTCGGGACACTTTGTCAGCTCCACCAATCAAGGCTCTTGGGCTGTCTATAAGCTTTTTCAAAGTTAAACAATTATTGCTAGGGAACATGTCCACATCTTGTGCAAAGGGTGGGTGTTGTATAGTAACTTAAATGCGTTAATTTTTTAAAATCTTCTCATTGTCCTGTTAGAGATATAAACCATGTCTGCATTCTCACCTTACAAATTAAGCTTTTAGGGAAGTTGTCTTTCAGTGTTAGATCCTCTATTATAATCAAATGTTAGCAATTTAATCCTTTTGTCTGTCATGCTTTAATGAGTGAGCATGTATTTGATCCTCTAGCCCAAAGGATTATTTGAATGAACTGGAGAAATTATTGTTTGATACACCTAACAGTTTTAGTATATCTTTAAGATATATAAAATTTATTTATTATCAGTAGTATTATAAACTTTGTCAAACTTCCTTTTGTGTTTCAAGTGTCAGAATATGCTGCACTCTCCTTTTTATTTTTCTTTTGCATTTTTAAAGTGCAGGCCTTCTTTCATGTTTGCTTCTCCTGCCCATGCAGAGCAGACTCATTGTCTAGTTGGTTTAATTCACTTCCAAGCTTGTACATATCTTTTGATTAAAAGCGTACTATTTGTTGAAATTGATCTCCATGTTGTGCATTATTTTCTCCCACTATCATAATGACTCCTTCCTAATTATTTTATTCCAATGTTGTTTTCTTTCTTTTTTGTTCTGTCAGTGGAAACAATGTTCTCCAGATTTGAGTTCATAGTCTGTCCTTCATATTTTAAGTGTGTAATGTAATGGATGCAACCTCTTCTAAACTTGTCTCAGATCTTGAGGCCTCTTGTGTTCAAATGTTTGAAATGTATTGCACAAACCTTCCACTTTCAAAAGATTTGGATCCACAGGAGGGAACACATGGTGAAGAGCTGCTTTCAATGACAAGCAGCATTTTGGTCCAGGTATGTTTTATTAAATTTATTTTTTGTAATGCACACTGAAAGAAAAGTGAAGGTATTCTATTCTTATTATGGTTTTAATTCTTTTTGTTGACTTATGAATCTTCATATTTTCCTAGTTTTTTTGGGTGGGGGCTGGGAGTACCGGAGGGGAAGGGAGACATACAAAGAGATTTTTATGTTAGGTGTCAAGGTTGTTGTTGTCAATGTAGAATAAGCAGAAAGATTGACCAACTATTTCTTATTTGATGTATCAAGTTCTTATATCAGAAATGATTTGCCAATTTGGTATCAAGTTGTAACTTGATATTTTATCCTCTGCTCTTGTAAGTTGTAACTTACTAATTTTCTTTACTGATATTTGTTGTTTTAAAAGAATCCAATTATGGCTTTAGTACTAATATGGGCTTACATGCTCAATTTAACATAGAACTTGGTTTTAACTTTTTAGGAGTTTCCCATGTTGTATTCATTCTAAACCTGAGTCTTCTATTCATCTCTAGATTTTTTTTTCTCTAAAAAATAATGTAACCAAGTATGGTAACAGAATTTAAAGCACTAAATTATTTATTTTCTCAATTTAAATTCTTCAGTTTGCTTTTGAATTGTAGGATTCTAGTGTGCTATAATGTAACATTGCTACTCATTGTCATGGTTTAGAAATATACATCAGCTGATTTTTAACATTTCAAATATTTATACAATTGTCTGACTATTATTCACCTCTTCTGCTATTTTTTTGTATAGTTATTCTGGCGTACCAAGAACGTTGGTTATTTGTTTGAGGCAGTTATGGTTTTGGAATTCGGTTTGGCAATACGAAGGTCGGGATGATTGTTTGCCTTATATCTTGGAATCCCATGAAAAATGTATTAACTTGAGAAAACACTTCAATGGAGTTGTGTTCTTGGGCTATATCTGAACAGTTCATTTTTGTGCCTTTATATGTTATTATACTAGTTTTTTATCCATGCTCAATAATACAGTAATAATAATATTGTGAAGTATCACATTTGGGAAAGTGAAATTGTAACTATATGATGTGTGAAAAAAATTTATAATTCAGCTTATCATTTACAATTTAATATCAAGATTTCTAGGATTTGTCTCAATTTTCAAGTTAGTATTACTATGATTTTTGCTTTAGAACTTTTTTTCCTGAACTAGATCTTTCCCATTTATATTATTTCTTGTATTAGAATGATTGAGTTTATCACTCCAAGGTTAGCTATAGATACATGTTAGCTTTTGACTTGTGAACCAATGAATGTTGCCATTGGTAATGATACAGTGCATTGTTGACTTTCTCAGTTTCTTACTCCTCCTTGTCTTTAATCAGATATGTGTCACAATACAAGATCTTGCTGTTGCATTTGTATAGCCACTGTGGTGCTCTATCAGTGGCACATGAATGGTATGGTATTTCAATTCTGTAATTTTACATTATTTCATAAAATGGCTGTCATGCTGATTGGTTTATGTATATATATTTCTGCTCCTATGACTAATTTCTTGCCATTATCCTAATAAAACATATTTTTCGTCTCTTCAGGTACAAGTCCCTGGATGTCAAAAATATCTTGATGGAAAGTATTTTGCACCACATGTTGCCTCAGATGCTGGTATCTCCTCTTTGGACCGAGTTAAGCTATCTGCTAAAAGATTACCTGAAGTTTATGGATGACCACTTCAGAGAATCTGCAGATTTAACGTTTCTTGCATATCGACATAGAAATTACTCAAAAGTATGTATACTGGATGCTTATATTTTCTAGAGACTTTCCTTTTTGAGTTGAATTACTTGGAGCACATGGATGCATAAAGTTGCAATTGCAAGCTGATTTTCTTTTTTAAGAACCCATCACGCATAACTGGTTTGATTATCTATGCTTACTTGAAGTATTCAAATATGAGAAGATCATCGATCTCCCTCTAGTGCCCCCCACCCAAAGTAAAAATTAATATGAAGCACAACAGGGTTTTGCTAACATGGTTCTGCTCATGTTAATGTAAAATAAAGATGTACTCATTGCATGATAATTTTCTGTTCATGTCAGTTCTGATGTAATGTTGAAAGAACAATGTCATGGAGTTGATCAAATTGATGCAATGTTATATTCCAGGTTATTGAATTTGTCCAGTTTAAAGATAGGTTGCAACGCTCTAGTCAGTATTTAGTGGCTCGAGTTGAAGCATCCATTTTACAACTAAAGCAAAGTGCCAATAACATTGAAGAAGAAGAGGTGATTCATGCTTGAGATGTAGTATATTTAATCACCACTCTTAATAAATTTGAGATGTAGGGTTAACCAGTTCAGATTTTCTCAGGCTGTCCTTCAAGACTTGGGATGTGGTATTTACTTCCTTGAGCTGTCTGAGGAGGTAGGGTCAAAGTCTTTGACCTTCAATGAGGACTTGCAGTCACGGCCCTGGTGGACACCAACTTCAGAGAAAAATTACCTTTTAGGTTAGTTTTTCAATCATATTTCTAGCTTAGGTTGTTGTATTCTTGCAACTTCTGGTACCAATATATATAGCAAATATGAATCTGTAAAGTATGTGCAAAGTTATCGAATATCAATTTGATGTCTTTTCTTGAAGAAAAGCTTATGCAATACTTCTTGCCGGGTATGTTGTTGTATTCATTACAAATAAAATTTAACTTGATATTAAGTTGTTTCTAAACTTGGTTTCCTTGAGTAAATAGTCAATTTAGAGTGATGGGCAGACTTATGGAATGGGTTTGGTCTTGTTTGGATGGATGAATGTGTGGGCTTGTAAATATCCAAATAAATTGGAAACTTACATGATATGGCAATCACTATAGCTAGTAGGGCCCAAATGTTTTTTCTGTGTGGCGTATAACTGACTAAATGCAGTTCCAAATATCATGGTTTGAACATCACATTATAATGTTGTATTGTTCTCCATTGTATATGTGTTAGTTGATTGCTATAATATGCATAGTGGATGGTTGTCTTCTGTTTCAGGGCCATTTGAAGGGATTTCTTATTATCCGAAAGAAATATTGGTAGGTCAATCCTGTTCTTCATGTTTCGAGTTTCAGTAAAAACTGAACTATCTATATGTGGGTCTTTTTTCTCACACACTCCCGCCCTTTATTGCATGGTTTGTCAATTGATGTAGCTCAAAGACAAGGAAGCAAGTTTAAAGAGAGTCATTGAAAAGAAATCCCTACTTCCTCGGATGATCTATCTTTCAATACAAAGTGCTTCAGTAGCAATCAAGGAGCATGCGGAGATCAATGGTTCTTTTACCCCAGACATCACAACGGAGCTAAAATTGTTGCTGGAGCGCTATGCACAATTTTTGAACTTATCTCTCTCTGAAGCAATACAAGTGGTCATGGGTTTCGCTAATGAAGAAAGATCTCCTGTGGTATGTTTGTTGCTACTGTTCAAGTATTTTTTAATACAAAAGCTACATGATTTTTTTTCCTATCAGGAGCTGAATTGACTAACTGTACCATGATATAAAGATATTTCAGAATGGAAAGACATTTTTTATATCAATAATACAGAAAATGATGCCTGTAAACTAGAGGTTGTGGTACAGAAAAAATGAGCTGTACTTAAAATGAATGTGCAGTTTATTATGGTGCTTGCTGTGTGAGGCATTTTCTTAAAGAGTTGTGCAACTGTTTAGGCCGTGTTCAAGTTATTTATTCTGCTTGAAATATCTTATCTTATATGGGTGGTACTTGGAATTTGATCCATCACTTCAAAAAACGTTGGCAGGTTTCTGACTCCAACTTGATTGACTGGTTGAATTTCACGGTATTTTTAAATGCTTGGAGCTTGAGTTCTGATGAATTTGTGAATCCAGATGGAAATGGATGTAGGCCTCGAATTTGGAATATCTTAGATTCTTTGCTGGAAAAATATACTTTAGAGAAGATTAGGTCCATAGGGCCTCAGCTCTGCTCTCCTTGGAGTGGCATTGAACTTCTGATACAGTTAGTTACAGAACCTTTGGCGTGGCATGGACTTGTAATCCAATCTTGTCTGAGATCATGTTTTCCATCTGGTAAAAAGAAAAAGAAAAGTGGATCAGTTTATCAGTCTGGCTCGAATCTGGTTCATGCAATAACAGACTCTGTGGTGCATTTATCACATGTGTTAGAGGACGTTATGAAATGGATTTGTGAATGGATGACAAAACCTGAAGATGAGAATTTGGAAAACATTTTTCATCTTCTTAACAAAGACGGGCTTAATAATGATGGACCGGGGAAGGTCTTTCGCACGTTAGAAACATTTATTTCCTCCGTCAACGACGCCGAATTTGGTGATCACATCTCCCCACCTCTCAAGTCTTGGAGTCCTGCTGATGTTGCCAGGAAAATGATGTCTGGGAAGCTTAATACGCTGATGGAATTTTCAGCAATCTGTGACTCAAAAATGAAGTTCTTACAGTCTATGAAACAGCAGATCGCACAACTATGAAGAATCGTCCATTATCTACTGGCCTGAGCTTTATTTCAGCTTCACAAACGGCTTATCAATTTCAAAACACACATCTTCATTGCCAGGGGTTGAGAAAATGTGCTTCTGTCCTGCTGTTATTTTCAGTGGCTCATCTACAGAATATGCCTTATAGGAAGCTTCTATGGAACAGTCGTCATGGTTTTGTGGTTAGTTTTTGTTCGCTCTAGTTTTTGTTGCTCCTTTTCCTGTAAAATTTTCTGGAGTGTACATTAAAATCACACCACCCACCCCCTTTTTGAGCTGTCGCCGGATTTTTTCAGAAATGTAGTCTGAGCAGAAATTTTGGCAGTGTATCATTGGTTTTAATTTTTTTAATGAAAGTAAAATTTTAAAATATTCTGATGATGATATTTCCATCATTCTCAAGAGTAAAAAATATTACATTTTTATTTGTATTTCACTTTACCTTTTATTTCATTTATATTCCACTCTAAATTTATTTAATTTTGATATTTTCATTAATTCTATAACTGGCCAAGAGTGTGAATGTGGAATTTAAATATTTTTATTTAAGCATATCAGGGCAAAGCTTGACACAATCTTTATTTATAAATTTTCTTAATCTTAGAATTTATTTATTTATTTAATAATATCAATGAAATGGAATTCACATTTTGAAGAGTTGAGAAATGGTTCTTTATGGAAGTATACAGATTATTAAAGCAGGCTTGACTTTTTTTAATAGGATATTTTCTGTGCATGTGATCAATAATTAAATTTCAGTTTGCTTGTAAACAGCTATCTGTCAGTTGTACCAGACTTTATCAGTACCCTATTTTAGTTCTCTTGAAAAATCTCTTCCTGTATTTAAGTTTTTTCGTTAATTCTATAACTAATGATATTTTAGGAAAAGATAAATATATTGTTAGATGTATAAAATACTCGTATGATAAATAAAATATTTAGGAAAAGCTAAACATGTCTGTAAATATATCATGTTGGCTTGTTGTAGTTAAACTTTTGTCTTTCATTTATTATCTCAATTTTAAAAGATAAAAACATTTTTACTCCTTAAAAAACCTGACGAAACAAATTTTACCTTCACAGATCCTTAGTTTCTCGGTAGATCCAATTGAAAGAAACCATTTAACTTCTTCCTACACCCAATCATTTTTAACATGCACCCAACAGAATTTTTTTATTCCGAAAATGTCCTTCATTCCAGAAATTCAAAATTTCATTTCACATAAAAAAATCCATAATACATAAAATTCCACAGAAAAAAATATCCGTCATGTATAACCTATTTATTTAAGGATATTTTCATCTTTTTATACTGAAATTGGTGCATTTATCTGGTGCAGGAAGTAGTTGCCTTAAGAAAATGTTGCAATGGACGTGACCAACGACTTGTATGGGACTTTGTGCATATACCATTTTCCATTGGCAATTACATTAAATCAATCATTTTAGGTAATATTTAGGGTGTGTATAAGTTCAAAAAATTAAACCACATGTTTCACACTTTCTTTTTACATCAAGTTACAAATAAAACCTATTTGAATTAAAAACTATAACAAATTACGTTTTCCTTTTCAAAGTTTTGTTGAGTTCATTTAACCTAAATTCAAGCAGACACTTGTTAATCGATATGGCAAATACATAGGTATTAAGATCTGTGCATCGCACGCACAAATGAAATAAATACTAGAAATTCTTCCTCTATGGTTACAACTTCTGTTTTTTGTTTATAAATTTCAAATGCTTAGAATATAAATTATGTGGAAAAATTGGCGTTGTCCACGATGGTTTTAGGATGCTTTCGTAAGAGGCATAATATTTTTGTGTAGAGTCTATTATAGTTCAAAACTAAAAATGGTAATGTCACTGAATGCCTTTTATGATGCAAGTTTGATTTGGGATGCTGCTTAGTTTCAAAGTTTTTATTGGTTTGTACCTCTTAGAAGTAAATGGCTTATAGATTTGAAGGCTTTTTATTGGTCATCTAATTTTATATTCAACGTTTAACTATATATCCTTTATTTGCCATGATTTTGAAAGTCAGAGACTGACAAAAAAGCACTGTTGATGGACACAGGGCACCTTTCAACGTACCATGCTTCCAACCTATCCAATTATGCTTCCTCCAACCAAACCAGTTTGATACATTTGAAATTAGAAACAATGTTAGCATTCAATAAAAATAATAATTGTGTAACATGTTTTAGTCTCCGAAATTTTGGATAGATATTTTTTTTTATTTTCCAAATTTAAAATTAATTTTTTGATTTAAAGAAAATTTCTATTTTTATTTTTCTGTCCAAGATATCATTAAAGATTTTAATTAAAAAATTAATAATTACAAGTTGTTTATATGTTAATCTAATTTGATCTTTTCGTTGTTATCATAAAACACGAAAAAAATTATTAAATATAAATTAATTTTAAAGATAAAAAAATAATTAGTTGTTATATTGATTAAATTAAATATTATTTTAAA
>Ga0123341_1001145_pt1 | contig 19112 bp, 17 predicted proteins | sample Turbeapinknodule_FD_89959 | JGI IMG/M metagenome (GOLD analysis project Ga0123341, IMG submission 89959) | Root nodule microbial communities of legume samples collected from Mexico - Turtle bean Mexico pink nodule | ecosystem: Host-associated > Plants > Roots > Nodule | place: Mexico: Nepantla...
AAAAAATAGAATTTTATTTTTAAATATTAAATTTGAGAAACTAAATTAATTTTTTTAAGATTTCCGAGCTTATAACTATTTTCAAGCCTAAGTACATGCATAACAAGTAGAATTTAGTTAAGAACTTCAAAGAAAGAGACTCATGTAGTGTATATACTTAAATGCAATGATAAAAATGGCCATTGCAGAAGGTTCTTATTAAGTACTGTGATGAGTTAAAAATGGCCATTATATTAAGTACTGATGAAACAATACCACATCTTGTAGCGTTCATTTAACACAAAATGTTGCTGTCTAAAAGAAATCAAACTTGTTCACACAAGCCAATCTACATTACTTTTCCAAAAATGAATTTGATGATAAACACAATTGCATTATGAATTTGAGAATGAGTGATATTGAAGAGGTTGTTTTCTGATTTGATGAAGCAAGCAACGAGCAGGGACGATTCCACAGTATGTACAGAAAAGAGAGATTTGGATTTAGTGTTACATTAGTGTCTTAGATTTAGAAGGAAGAAAAACCTGATTTTGAAAAGAGTCCAACAAGTTAAGATAGGGAAAGGACTTGAGATGAGATTGAGAAGCACCATGAGCGATGAAGAAGAGTGCAAGTTGCAAATGCCCTGCTTCGGCGGCACAATGCAGCGGAGTGTAGCCAGCATCATCCACAGTATCAACCTCAGCACCGTGTTCAAGCAGCACCTTCACGCTCTTTATTCCACCCTTGAACGCAGCCCAATGCAGTGGGCTCCACCCGTTCTGGTCCCTTCCGTTCACACTCGCCCCTTCCCCCAAACACCTCTTTATGCCCTGAACATCGTCAACCCTCGCCGCACGCATCAGCGCGTCGCCCAACCCCAGCAAGTCCACCAGACGCCTGCGCTCGTCGGACTCCTCACTCTCCGCCGCAACACAAAACGCCGTTCTCCCCTCCCTGTCCTTCACGCACTTCACGTTTGAGCATTCTAACAAACACTCCACGGCCTTCACGCGTCCCTTCCACGCTGCGTAATGGAGCGGGGTCCACCCCTTCGAGTCCGCGCAATTAGGGTTTCCTCCCATCGAGACGCAGAACTCGATAACCCTCACGTGCCCCTCCCTCGCCGCCACGTGAATCGGAGTCCTCCCCTCCGAGTCCACCGAATCGACCTCCAAACCCTCGTCGCAGCGTTCCAACAGAAACTCCATCACGTCGATTCGGTCCGTCGCCGCGGCCTCGTGCAGAACTGACTCCACGATTTCGCAACCAGATGCTTCCAGAAGCTTCACCACGTCGAGGCTCCCAGCCCTGATTGCGGGTGGCATGAGGGACTCTGCCGTTGCGGTAGCGTCCGCGCCGGCTTCGAGCAAACAGGCGACGGCGTCTGCGCTGCCGTTTTCGACGGCGGGTTTGAGCAGTCTCGTGAGCTGCGATCTCGTGCATCCGGATATGGCTTTGGTGAAGAGGTTGTGGGATTGGGGTTTTTGGGAGATGAGGCTTTCGGCGATGTGGGGTCCGACTAGGGAGATGGTTAAGACGGCGTCGCGGAAGACGTGGGGGCCAGGTTTGGAGAAGAGGCGGCGGAGGTGGTCGACGGTGGCCTTACCGGTGGGGAGCATGGTGGCTCGGACGGTGATGGCGTCGGGAGGGTCGGAGAGAGGGGGTTGGTCGGAGGTGTGGGAGACGTGTAGGGTGTATGATGCAGAAGAGAGTGGTGGAATTGTCGAGAAGGGTTTGTTGATGGAGAAGAGAGATGGGTTTGTGGTGGTTAGAGACACTGCAACTGACATGGTGTGCATAAGGTTTGTTAGCTTGAAGGAGGAGCTGCACTTTTGGCCCTTTAAGAACATCACCTCGACTTCCTTTGCTTCTGCTTTCACCAGTCTGTCCATCTTCAACCTGGTTGATTGATGGATTGATTCTGACTTTGAACTTTAAAGGGTGGTTGCTTGAACGATGGTGATTGATTCTTTCTCTGTTTGTTTAGTCTATGGTTTTGTGAATTGATTACTGGACACTGATCTGTTGATTAATAATGTGTAACATGTTTGTTGGTTGGGGTGTGACCGTGACAGAGAAGGTGGGAGACGTTGACCATGACTACTTGAGAGAATGGAGAAGGGTGGAATAGGGCTGCGGCGCTTTTGAATATGTTGAAAGATTTTTAGCCGCGACCCGAGACTCAAGAATGTTATTCTTATTCAATTGCATAAGACGCGGACAAGAGTTGCCTGATTCGAAAGAATTTGTTTTGCTGACTGATTTTCCAGTAAGATCTACTATTCTGGTTATAACTTTTATTCATTTTTTAATCACAATTTCCATTTCAATAAAAATTTAATTGGAAATATTTTTAGGAAAAGCCTTAGACAAATTCAGACCTAGTTGGTGATCATGAGTAGGTCTCTGAGGATCTTCTGTCTGAGTTTGAACGAGTCACTTAAGATCATCTTTGGTATGTCTAAATGGGTCACACAATATCATTGTCCGCGTACTTTTGCAAACTAGGTAAACTTTTAATACACTGTTTCTTATTAAACTGGACTTAGGGGGCCCTCGGATAGCTAGGGTGTGTCAGGCAACCCTAGGTAGAAACCAAGCATATCCAATGTGTGGGCTCTACTACCTAAAAACTTCGTTAGAACAATAATTATCTCACCATCTATAAATGAAAAGGGAATTTAGCATATACTATAATTGATTTCGGTTGATCAAGTACTAGACTATGAACCAAAAGTCGGTATTCAAGTGTTTATTTACTGCCAAATATATTTTCTATTATTTAATCTTATTATCGGAGATCCTAAAACCTATAAATGTACATCAATATCAACGAAAACACTTATTCAATACTCAACTATTTATTACTACTACTACTACTACTACTTTAGCCCTATAGTGATTGAGCATCCGATAGTCTTCTGCAAGAGTACTTTCTTCGTAACTAATCAGAGCTTATTTTCAAGGAGTCTACGAGTTTGGAAAGGAGACTTCATTCTTTTCACACCTTGTTTATAGTGACGCCTCCTTTCAATAAGAACGCAAATTATGAATGCTCTGGTTTGGAGTCTCCCAACAACTTTGAACTAGAATATTTTAGAGCTCACTACAAGATAGGTAAAACTGTTTCTACTTCTGCAAATTCAAACAATTAGGAATCAAAGAAGCACCACTCCATTGGAGGATGATGGCGAGACTTCCACCTTGCAGCAAGTCACAGAGAATAGGCAACCCGACAAGCAGAAGAATTTCTCCTTAGGGAAGTAGAGGAAAATCGCCTCCGTGTAAAAGAATCTTTGAAGGCTCATGAGCAACTGATTACACCTGCGTAAGCTGTTCAAAAAGCCAAGGCAGTACCATCAATGTTTTGGCAAACAAAGAAATCAAATCTAGTCTTTACTCCCGTAAGATAACCTCGCTTTAATACTCTGGTCCAAACATTTGAGGGAACATTGGCTTGAAACTATGGACATGGGTTTTCTAATTCAAGTATGACAAAATCTTCATTAATTATGGCATCTACCATTTTTATGTTAGTTTTAGTTTATAGTTTTCAATGTCGCCCCTAAGTCTATGTTGAGGGAGAAATTAGTAAACTCAACTAAGCTTGCCTTTATTGATTTTCATCTCAACATAGATTGAGTGACTACACTAAAAACTAAAATTGACAAAATGAAATATATTATAATTAATGAAGATTTTGGACGCCAAGCTTGACAACCTACTTGAATTAGACAAACCAATGCCCATGATTTCAAGGCCTTCAAAAATTTGAACAAAGAAATCGCATATGGTGTTTACACCTTGGCTGACAACCCGCTTAGATAGTTTGGTTTAAATATCAAAGCGGATATTGGCTTCAAATTGTGGATATTGGGTCATCTAATTCGAGCAGGTTGTTGAGTTTGGTGTCCAAAATCTTCATTAGTTATAGCATATCACATTTTGTCAGTTTTTGTTTTTAGTTTATAGTGCCGCCCCTAGGTCTATGTTGAGTAGAAACAGGTTAACCAACCCCACTGATAGGATCGTGGAAATGTATTCTTCAAATAGAGAAGAACTTGAAGAAGCTTCATCAAAGAATACAAAAATATAAAAATTACATAAGTCTAGCGCATTACAAAAATATCTTGAAAAGAGGCATAGGTTAGAATAACTTGTTTGAATATTAGAACAAGGCTAACTTAGGTTAGAATAACTTACCCTAGGTGCCTATGTGTAAAATGGAATCCTACATCTCCATTTAGCTTTGATAGGATGTGACTCCAGCTATAAAAGGAGGTCACCACCCTATTTACAAATCACCCTAGAGATAAAAATCAATTTTGAGCTTTGAATAGCTCTTGTGTTTTTTTGAGAGTGTTGCTTGCTTGGTTGAGTTTTCTTAAGTGAAATCTCTTTCTCTTGCCTTCTTGGACCTTTCAAGAATAATGTCAAGAGACCTCTAAGGGTCCTAGCCAACCTCCATAGGTTGTGTATATTTAGTAAGGTAATCATCACCCTATCCTATCCTTATTCCATTTACTTTTGTCATCTTTTCTATCATCCATTGCCTTTGTTCATTCCATTTCTTGCATATTATCTTGTATCTTACTAAGCTTTCATGTCTTATCTCTCCACCACCTAATGCTTATCAAGGACAACCCAAACACCCAAAAGAAGCAACAAAGCCTCAACCCCACACCCCTAGTCATGTACCTTGTCTAGCTATAGGTCTTGGCCAAACCACCTTTCATCATCCAAATCACCTCCAAAATTCACCAAACCCAGTTCTAAATCTCCCTTAGGTAATCTGCAACAAACCCCTTTCACTAGTATCCCAAAAAGACCAAGAAAGATAATCAAGAACTAACTTCTTCTTCAACCTAGGTTTCACAACCTTACCGTCTACTCCTTCCAAGAACCTATCTTAAACTCATCTTGATTCAACCAAGAACCATCCTAGGTCAGTTTATAACCCTTGCCCCACTTGTCCTACCCCCCTAGTGCTAGCCGAACCATAAACACCATAGAAAGGAACCAATGACTAACCTTCTTGGAAGCTTAGTTTCTTAAGGCTTGTGTTGCACCTTTGAAGCTTGTACTGAACTTTCCTTGTCATCTTTGTGAACCCAAGTGTGTTCCCATCATCTATAGTGGGTGCCAAAATGTTCTATAATCAATGAACATTTTGGATATTAAACTCAGAAACCTTCTCTAATTAGTCAACCCAATGTCTACCATTTCAAGCCTATATTCCCATAAAATATTCAAACCAAAGTATCAGAGTGGGGCTCACCAGATGCAATTTCTTTGTTCACCAAAACACTCATGTCATATCTATGCTTTGTTCATTCAACACCCAATTTAAGCTAACGTCTGATATGACTTCAAGACAATTATCAATTGAAACATAGTCATATAGGCTTCTTGATGAAGCATACGTTTTAGTTTATTCGTCACCAAATTTATACTTCTCGCACAATGTAATCATTTTTGGTGTATTATCATAACATTATTTAAGAATTCGAGACACAACAACTTTGTGAATTATATGTTTGAATAAATAGCTATTATGGAGGTACACTTTTATTTTGACAATAGTGTTGAAGTGGACATTGCATTTGATTTAGCGCAAACTCAATGTATATGAGGGATGATAGGTTCTCAATTGAAGACTCAACAAATTTGCTATAATGTTTAGTTTGAGCAGCATAGAACATCCATCCTGAAAACTTTCTTCGAGTACATGAACAATATCTTGATCTGGTCTATAATGAGCACTCTTGTTTTAATGTATGTGTGGTGATTTGTCGAAATTCATCCTTGTTACAAGTTGTTAAGTTAACTTATGAAAATACTCGTCTTGTAGAAACACTTAAAACAATGATGTGTAGTGGGACTCCACATTACATTAGATATTTGTGTGAGAATGATTAACATTATTTGCTTGACAAGGCATATTCCCTATTCTCATAACGGTCACCAAGAAACACATAACACTCTACAACGCAATGACAAGAATTTCAACAACATTGAAGGCAAACAAATTGAAAGAAGGATTGTGGGCGTACATATAATGGATTCTTGGAGACGAAATATGCAAATACCTGGCAAAGTCAAAAACAGTAAAAGAAGGCAAAGGACAGTTGATCCTCTTTAGAAGTGCCTTACATCTTCCTTTTAGAAAGGTTTTGTCCTTATAATTGCGTTGTTTCATGTGCCTTACATCACTTTAAGTGTGCTTGCCACATGCGAAACCCTTTGAAGTGAACAATGTGATGTTTCCTTTTTTGTTCATGACTCATTATGGAAAAGTTCTAGAACTATTCTATCATTTCACTACCTTAGTCAAGTTCTGATTAGGTGTGCCAGAGCCTATCCAATCTCATTACTGCCTAGGCTCAAGACTGAGGAAAACCTAAAACAAATTCTGACTACTTTAGTTGGAGCTTATCTAGTCTATTCCTCACTTTGGCTTGAGGCTGAGGCATTGTGTATGCTCAAACAAATTGTGACTATGTTAGTCGACTATGAGTTAGTTTCCTAGGTTCATCGGTATGTGCTCGAACGTGTCATTGAATACCATTATACATGCACCTTTACAAACTAAACAAGCTCCTGATTAATAAAACACGTTTCCTGTTATACCATATCGCCTCGATCTTAAGCCCCAAGGCTAGTGTCAAGCAAACTATCTTTGAAACCAAACATATTGAACTTGCAAAGTTCCATTACCCAAAAAATTGATTAGAACAGTAACGATACCCACATCTATAAATAAAGCGGAAATTAACATAGTAACTCAACTCATTCACAATGTTATGGTTTTGAAGTCCCCAATGACTTTGAACTATTAAACATTTTGCGTGTACCATGGGATAGATAAAACTGTTCCTGATGTGATCTCAAATTGAGAAGAGCAAGAAGAACCTGAGTCACCATAAGGAGGAGTCACTACAAGGGCCCAAGAGAAAAAAAATCAAGGAACAAGACCTTATAAAGAACTTTCAAGAGTGTGAAGGCATATAAGGAGAATGTACAAGAAGCTTGAAGAAGACATAAGGAATATAAATAGTTTTTGTAATCTCCTTGTGAATAAAAATATAGATATAATAGAATCTTTCTTTAGAGTATAAATAAAAGACAAGTAGTTTGGCTACAAGGATAGTATAAAAAAACAAGGGCCTTGGTTGGCAACTTAGAGAAACCAAGCAAGGCCTAACTCTTCAACTTCTTGTAAGGGCCTTGTTTGGGAGGCTTAACACACAAACCAAACATTCCCTTGTTTCTTCATATATGTGAGTTTTGCCTATATAAGCATGATGGCTCTCATGCTTAACACAACATGAGAAGATTAATGAAATAGCAAGAGCTTTCTCCAGTCTTGAGTTCAAGAGGTAAGTCCTCAACCTGAGAATATTTTCTTGAGTTTTCCAAATTCAAGTGGTGATTGTCATTTGCACTTATCACTTTTAGAGTGGCTTGTTCTTCATTCCTTTCTCCTTCGTGTTTGCTTGTTCTTTTTCTCTTTTTGTTCCAAAGAATCAAACCTTCATACTTATATAACCAGCTGGTTAAATTCTTTTCAGTGGCAAGAATATAGGATCTTGTCTGTGTTTAGTTTTCAATTCCAATTTCTATATTGGATTGCCAAGAATATTGCTCATTGTTTCCTCATGGAATTGATTTGTTCTTGAGTTCCTAGACTCAAAGTACATCGTCGAGACCCATACAAGATCATCCAAGGTGATTTAAGATATTTCAACCGATTAAATCACGTGTTCTTGGTTGCCATGGATTAATTCTTCAAGGAGGTTCCATTTCAATCGCTTAGTTTTGTTATATTTCATGTTTCTAATACTTTTATCGATTGGTTTGGTTTTGTTGAGTTCTTGTATAATCATTGATTCTTAGTCATTTTTTATTGATCCTACTTGTCTTGTTCATACTCTGAACCTTCCTACTTATACAAATTCAAACAACGAGGAATCAAAGAAATTTCACTTGGTTTTACTGATCTCTCCCTCAACATAGATTGAGCAACGACATTGTAAATAGGAATTAAAACTATCAAAATGATAGGTCTTGTCTTGTAATTAAGAAAGATTTTGGACACCAAACCTAACAAGACGCTCAAATTAGATGGTCCAATGTCCACAGTTTCAAACCAATATTCCCTTAAATTTTTATATCAGAGTATCAAAGCAGGGCTATCATCCAAAGTGTAAGGACCAAATGCGATTTCTTAGTTTGCCAAAACACTTGTGCCTTTGTGTTGGATTTCTGAGATCTGCTATGATTTTACGACAATTATCAAATGGAACTCAAACCTATAGGAAATTTGATCAAGTAGATGATGTAACTATTTTAATTCAGTTGTTGTTGAATTTATATTTCTCACGCGTCTTATTGTTCTTGGTGTCTTATCCTGGCATTATTTAGGAATTTGACAAAGGATCACTATACAAATTATATGTCCAACAAAATAGCAACTATGAAGGCATTCTTTCATTTTGACACTAATTTCGAAGTGGACATTCCATAAATAAAGTTCAATCAATACAATGGATGTTAGGTTTTCAACGAACACTTAGTAAGACAACTATAATGTTCATTTTGAGCAAAAGACAACATCCTGATATGAAAACCTTGAGTGAGTACAGTAGGATTTTGATGTGGTCTAAGATGAACGCTCCTGTTGTCATTTCATATGCAACGTGATGATTCTTCCAAAGTCACCCTTGGTACGTGTTATCGAGTTAGCTTCTAGTGGAACTCCACAATACTTTATACATTTGTGTGAGAAACACTCGTACAATGCAACAACAACAACAACAAGGTCAAACAAATTGAAAGGATTTGGGTGTACCTAGGATTTACTTTTAGAGACAAAATATGGAAATGTTTTGCGAAGTAAAAAACGATAAGAGAAACAAGTAGCAACCCTTTTGTAGAAGTGAAGTATTCTCTTTTTTTGCAAAGTTTGGGCCTCATTGTGTTGTTTCTTGTGCCTTAACCTCAAAGAATTACAAAATATTTGCAAATCAAAGTTTGTCATATGTACAAACACTATGTGAAACCCTATTTTAAGTGAACAATGTGACATTTCCTTCCCCATCACGCCCCAACTAATGACCTTGTATCCTGTCATAATGAATGCTCTAGAGGTATTCTCCCTCCATTTTGCTCACTAAGACATTCCAACTAGTTAGTTGGAGCTTATCTAGTTAATTCGTCACCTTTGCTCGAGAGTGAGGGGTTATGTATCTTTAGGATAACTCTTAGACAAATTCCAACTAGGTAGTCAAAGCCCTTCTATCTTTGTCGCCTAGGTTCAAGATTGAGGGTTTGTAAACCAGACAAATTGTGGCTAGGTTAGTCGACACTCGATGATTATGAGTCAGTCTTTGTGCCGAACGAGTACCATCGTACGTGTTCACAAACTAAACAAACTCTGATAAATTGGAATTGTTTTCTATTAAATCGAATCACCTAGATTTTGGACCCCTTGTAGTTAGGGTGTGGGGCAACTATCTTGGAAACCAAAGACATTGAACATGCAAATTCCCCTGCCTAAAAAATTGCTTAGGTACCATCATCTACAAATAAAGGGAAAATTGATATAATAACTCATTGTGAATGATCTAGTTTGAAGTTGTACTACTGGTAGGTATTTGGTCTTCACGAGGGATAATCACATAGAATTCAAGGATTCCGATAATATCTCTCACCATCAAGCAAATGTTTATTTACTATTAAATGCTAGTTACGGAGTGAATATGGACTATTAATGGGGATCTTATTCATGTTATCATTTTAAGAATAGACAAGAAAATCAATATAATAAGACATAATAATTAAATTAAAGAAATAAGAGGGGAATTAGAGTGACAAATTTCTTATTATTGTGACTTAATTACACGCACAAGAGAAGAAAACTTCGCTATAAATAGGAGATTCCAGACCAAAGAAGTTCAAGACGATAAGTTAAAGGATCTCCTAAGTTCATTTCTAGATCAAAAGTTATATAGCAAATTTGATCTAGAACACATTCAGTTTTTCAAAACGTTGGGCATGGGTGAGGAAGAGAAAATAGACCTCTTGACTAGTTGGATTGGATTGTCATTCTATTAGTACTGTGCCCTCTGAAAGTGAAAACAGGGTATCCCGTGTAAACCCTCAAACGATATTCTCCAGATACTGTTTTTGGCCGTATCTGAAGGCGACTACCAACTTGATTAGTAGTTAATAGAATAATGCAGTGGTTGCAACCTCAAGGATTTTTTTTCCTCTTTCTAATACAATGACGTCATTCTCAGCAGCCATGTGTCAATTCTTTTTTATTATTTACGAAGATATTAAAAATCAGTAAATCAACGAAGTGTGCGAGAATTTCCTCCGAAGTGATGCAAGTCTTTATCTTATTGCCACCTGCGCAACTGACATGCGAATAATTGGGTCTGAAAAATGAATTCCCACGAATATTAACAAGTGTGCAAGGCATCTCTTTTAAGGAGTTGACCCGGGAATCCAAAGGATTACTCAACTTATGATGTCTATTAACCTTGTTTGTGAAGCATAATTTGTGGTTCACTTCTATTTTGATGAGCATCTTATTAGACTTTCTTTCTGTTGATTAAATATAATATTGGAAATGCACAAAAAATAATTTCTCTGTTGATTATTTATTGTATTTATTTCTTTAGCACTTTTTTTTTCTGTTGCCTAAGTTTTTTATTTTCGGATTAAATTGAATCTTGTATACTTGGGATTGGGAAATTCAGCCACTGGAACTGGTAAAGATACATCAGTCACGTTATCTTTTCTGCAGCAAATGATTATATTTGGTCATCTCATCCCTTTATAACAGGAGACAATCGTATCCATGGCATACATGTCCGAGTCATCTACTACCATGGCACGCAGCATATTAAGCAAATAGTCTACTGAATTACTGATATTCACCACTAATATCCTTTGTTGTATTGGCATAAGTGTTTTTAGAGTTTGAACTGGAATAAATGGCGACTTTTTTGGCTTTCAGGCAAAGGCTGGATAGCAGATACAACTTGTAGATACATTATGAAGACCTCGTGGATATGATTATTTCCCATAAAGCTGCTGAAATAAAGTACCGGATAACTTGGGGACAATGCCAAGCGGTATGTGAATGCTAGCTAGACTATTTTCAGACCATTTCAGACTATGTAGAGCATGGCCAAAGCTCGGATACTGGATTATAACAAATTAGGTACCTATATGCCATTGCTATCTTTTGAAGAACCATATCATGCATCAACATGACTAAGTAACCAATCCAATTACAATTTTCTCCGTTATTCCTGGACAGGATTTGAAATTAGCAACTGGATGTTGTTTATATGCAAGTGATCGGTGTGGAATTTTTCTATTCAATAGATGATTTTTATAGTTCTTAAGTGTTAAACCGTTTACAAATGACTGCACTTCATTGTGTTTAGGTGCCAAACCGTTTCAGTATGTTACATTATGTGTTCATGCTTTTCTCCTACCAAACTTGAACTATAGCATTTTGTTCTCTCTCTATATGCGTGTGTATATATATACCTATCCAAATCAATGTGTCAAGCAGCAATTTGCAGATCCCAATAGCTAGATTGAGATGAATTTATAGTTATGTTGCATTTAAATGAAATGGAAACAGTATGAATCTATATGAAGAATAAATGAGATGTGGTAATTTTATACTTAGTGTTATATTAGGCAGTAATCTTGTTATTTTACCAAATATTGTACTATTTACTTTAAAAGATCTACAGTCTGAGTGAAAATCCCTCGTACTTATTATCACACGTTATGTTTAATTCCTCTCATTGAAAAATTGGTGAATTAATGAACTTAGGTTAATAAAGAAACAGTGAGGACGAGAGCAGTAGTATTTTTTTTTATCATACTAGTTATTAATTATTTTTTTCGAGCGCACGATTGTTTAACCTTATGAGGTTGTAATTGAAATGTTTATCCTACACACAATTCGAAATATGTTTGGTTCATTTTTTATATTTTCAGAATTTTTAAAATGACTGAAAAAAGAAGAAAGATGTTGGAATGGAGTTAAAATTTATTCAAATATGGAATGCGGATTTTCCAAAAATAAAAATATTTAGAAAAATATTTTTTATAACATCATAACAAACTTATATATTATTTCATAATTCTGTTAAGCGGAAAGGTTTGATTTTGTTGAATTTTGCTATATGAAAGTTATTACATAATTGAGTAGAGAATTTTTCAAGGATGTTTTATTTAGAGGTATTAGTATGTGCCTCTTTTTGGGTCTTTTGTAGCTCAGCTGAAAACTTGAAGCAAACAAGTGTAATATTATATTCTTTATATTATCGCTCAATTTTCTCATTTTTACTATTGGATATGAGATTATAATTTACAAATTGATTTCTAACAATATGTGAAAAGGGACTCACTTGAGGGAGATATTGTTAAGAATCAAAATGTGATTAGAAATAAAAAAAAAGTTGAACAATTTTTAAGAAGGAAGACACAAACTCTTTACCTTAATGTTTTGGGTTGAAAATAGTGTTAAATATTTTATATGGTTCATGTCTTGTTAGTGTTGAATTTCCTATGTGAATTCTCCCTAAAATGTTACCTATATTATTTGGATGTTGTTGAGAATGAGAAATCATGTAAAATTTTAACAAAGTTTAAGTTTGTAAACCATCATACACATACTGACATCCCGAGAATATTTTGCATATATTTTTTTTAGTGCAACGTTGTTATTAAACTATGGTTGACTTTAGCAAACTTTTTTAGGTATGGTTTTATTATCTCCTTCTTGTACTATGTAGTTTCTTAAGGCCACAAGTAGTCATTTGGTTTTTGAAATTTTGTTGCATATATTATCTGGATGTTGAGGAGAATGAGAAATCATGCAAGGTTTCAAGAGAGTTTAAATTCATACACACTATTCAATGACAATTCAAATTATTAGATAATTCCTTTTAAAAAATACAACAAATGACATTAATGACTTAAGTATTTTGAAGTTCTTTTATATTCAAACAAGATCTTGAAAAAAAACTAGGTCACTCCATGTTATCTTGAATATGCCTAGTAGATAATAAACTAGATTCTAATCATTCTTTTCTTATTAGTTAATTTTTTTTCATAATAAATATCAACTTTTAATTTTTATTTAGTTATATCATTTGTGGAACAATCATTGATTTCTAGCATGAGTTTGATTTCGTATTTTTTTTTATAAAAGCTTTCATGTTAGATATCACTATGCAACTTGACATTTCAGCTAGGCTGACACCTCAAGTAACAACAATCATCTGTCATCACATGAAAAAAGTATTATTATTTAAAAAAAGAAAATAAAAAAATATGGGGGGACTAGACCAAAATCCATATGTTAACAAAAACGATACAAAAATAGACTATACCTATTCATAAAGAATTCTAAGAACAGACTAGACGGAAGACTTTTATACCAATGAAATGATTTTCTATGAATAAATCCTAAATTAACTACCTTATTAGCACACAATCCCTTCATGAAAAATATGAATAATCCTAAACTTGATTTTCCTACAGTAATTAAGACAAGTATTCCATCGATTACGAAGCATCCACGGAACATTAGTCCTAGCAGTAAACACAACACAAACCAAGGCAGAATCACATTCAAGCCAGACATTAGTAAGCCCTATCTTTTAAGCTTCCTCCATAGCATGTATAACTCCATAAAACTCAACAACTATAGCAGTTTGAAAAGAAACGCAAAGAAAACATCAATAAACTCCTTCATACTCCCACGAAAAATATTTGCACAAGTAGTAAGATCATGATACCTCCTAGCAGTCCCATCAGTATTAATTTTAACCGAGCCTGGTGAAGGAAACTCTCATATAAAAGGAAGAGGACGAAAAACTTTACCACTACGAGTATTAATACCAAAAAAATTTAATCACGTTGAAATCCAACATATTATTCTTCATTGAAGCTTTAGACGAATTTTCCACTAGACAAGTTAAATGCTTAATTACCAAAATAGCCTTAGAAACCTCAATTTTATCCTGAAATCTAGCATAATTCCTCATACACCATATCATCCAAATAGAAAAAGTTATCACAACAAGCTTAATTAATTTAACCAAAGGACTACCATCACTCTTAATAAAAGAAAGAAAATCATCCTTATTAGAGAAATGAGAAGTAAGAAAAATCTTCCGAACCAAACTCCAAATATGCAAAGCATTAGAACATTCAAAAAGTAAATGTTGAATAGATTCCTCATGCTTTTCACAAAGCGTACACATAAAACATATATGCAAACCTTTATTCGGAATATGTTGATATGTAGGAAGCCGTCCATGAAAAACTTTCCAGAGTACTAGAGTTTTGGAAGGCGGAATAGATGAAGACCAAATGAATTTACCCCAACCACAAGGAACTCTTGGTTCCAGAAAAAAGTCCTAGCCGATTTAAGAGTGAAACGACTAGACTCATCAAGAATCCAATTAGGAATATCCTGTTCCTCCCTAACCATGATATGATTAAAAAACTGAGGCATCTATGTAAAGATAAGTGAATATTCTAATCACAACCTGTCCAAAACTGAGAGACTGTATCCGGAATGTTAGCACCATTAAATAACCTGCAATATTTGCTAAAGAAATAGTAGAACACCATTTATCATTCCATAAATTAATAAAAGAACCTGTACCAATAGTCCAGGAAGTATAATCAAATATAGTAGAATAAAACTGCTTAATTGCAAGCCAAAGAAATGAGGATCTATAAACCATTCTAAACTCGTATTTTAATTTAAGAATCCTGGCTTTCAAGAGAAAAGACCAAGGTCTGTTGCTATAAGCAAAGTTCCAAGAAGGCTTAAGATATGCATTATTTTCACGACGAAGATTAATAATCTTCAAACATCCATTCTCAAGAGGAGAACAAATCGTATCCCAATTCACGATGACTATGCCTTTTATCAGAATATCACCAGTCCAAATAAAATTTCGACACCATTGTTCAATTTGGTTAAGAAGTGAAATAGGCCATTTATACATATTAAAGATATAAGCTAGAAATCCAGTAATCACCGTATTGACCTACTGAATCCGATCCATCATGCTAAGAGATTTACCTTTCCAATATGTTAGCTTCAATTTGACTTTATCAACCAAATGTTGAAAAAATCGACACTCTAGAGCACCAACAAAGATAGACACTCCTAAATAATTGAAAGGCAAACAACCATGACTACAAGAAAGAATACGTTGAATTTTTGTGACAAATATTGCAGAATTATCCATGGTGAAAAAACTACTTTTAGAGTTATTAACATATTGACCAGAAAAATCACAATATGTTTTAAGAAAAATACTCAAATTTCTAAGAGACTTAATATCCCCCTTACAGAAAACAAATATGTGATCAACATATAAAATATGAGAGGGAGTGAGATAACCTTGCGGACTAGCCATATGTAAAATTTTCTTATCATTCACAAGCTTAGAAATACCACTACTAAAAGCTTTCTCTGCAAAACAAAAAAGTAAAAGAGACAAATGATCACCTTGTCTGATACCTCTGCTACAAGGAAAAAAACCCACCAAACTGCCATTTATTCTGATAGAAAGCATAACTGAACGGAGAATTGTACTAATCCAACCGACAAACAAGGGGTGAAAACCAAAGCGTGTCAAAACTAAAAATAAGAACTTCCAACTCAGAGTGTCAAAGGTTTTATGAATATCAACTTTTTAAGCCACATTACCTCCTCTAACCTTTTTACAAAGCATGTTAATAGCTTCAAAAGCAATACCAATGCAATCCTGAATTTGTCTACCCTGCATAAACCCATATTGATTAGGAGAAATGATTCTAACAGCCACAAGTGTAAGCCTATCCGCTAGTATCTTGGAAATAATCTTAAATTTAAAATTAGCAACAAAAATTGGCCTGTAATCTTTAATGTAGTCAACACCCTGAATCTTAGGAATAAGAGATAACACATTACTGTTCATTCCAGGGAGAACCCAATTTTATTTAAAAAACTGTTGAACAATATTGCAAACATTTGTCCCAATAATGTCCCAACAAGAATGATAGAAAACACCACCAAACCCATTAGGACCAGGAGCATTATTACCATTAAGATTAAAGACAACAATCTTGATTTCCAAAAAATCAGGACATTGAATCAACATCATATTCTAATAAGAGGAAACTAGCTCAGGAATATAAGAACCAATAAAATCCTCCATATTACTTGTGTTTGAAACATTAGAAATAAACTCAACATAAATATTTTTATAAAAGTCCAAAATATGATCCTCAATGAGTTTAGGATCCTCAGTAACCTCATTGTCAATCCGTAGACGATGAATCCCACTAGAATTATTTCTCCTTTTGACCACAACATAAAAAAAAGTCGTATTTCGATCTCCATCTTTGAACCATAACATCTTAGCCATTTCTTTCCAAAACAAATATTGACAGTGAAGAGCATGATCAAACTCCTCCTTAGCTATCTTTGCTTGACAGAGAAGCCCATCAATATCAGACAAACTAGCAGTCTCTAAGTTTTGTTGAATACCAAGGAGTAGACCTTGCTTTAGAAGATATGCATTGTGAACATTACCAAAAGAATTTTTATTTCAGTCTCGGAGTTCAATTTTCTACCTTTTTAACTTATGTTGCAAAATAAACATAGGACAACCAACAACCTTATTAGCCCAAAAAATCATAAATAAGCTTCAGACATAAAGTGTCCTGAATCCACATAAAAAAGAAACGAAAATTGCTAACCTTCCTTAAATAATTACTAGCAAGGCTAGCAAAAATAGGGGAATGATCAGAACAATTTTTAACAAGAACCTGATAAGTACAAAAATCTCATTCATCCATACACACTCCATTACATAAAGCCCTATCCAGTCTTCTATGAATTCTATGCAACCCTCTCCTTCCATTACACCAAGTATAACACGATCTAGTAAAAGACATACAAGAAAGATCTTTAGTATTAATCCAATCAAGGAATTAATTACAAGAAACCTTATTAGGAGCCACCCCCTTTACAATCATCCGCCAAGAGCAAAACATTAAAATCTCCCATAATACACCAAGGTCCTGTGTAAGAACTAAGATCTCTCCACAAAAACCGTCTAACCAAGTATGTGTTAACACCATAAAAACCTGCAAAACTAAAACATTTATCATGCAGAAGGCAAGTTATAGAAATAAACTGATCAGTGACCAAGAAATTTTGGACAAGATTAAAAACTGACAAATACCAAAGATTAGCAGCTTTATTAACAATAGGAGTCGTAGCCACTAAATGCATATTAATAGATTTGAAAAGGACGTCGACAACATCAATGTACGACATCATAAGTTCAACAAGAAAAAACAGGAGGAGTTTTATCTACATATGTAATGGTATATAATTATTGAATGTTGGGGTGTGAAAATGACAAAGTTACTTATGTCTAGTGATTTATATAAAAAAAATAGTAATTTTTAGTAAATTTAAAAAATTAAAAAATTAAAACTGTAATTGAAATTAAGCTAAAAAATAAGTGCAATATAAAGCTTGTTGCTGAAATTTAATAATGAATTTAGTTTTTCGATGTACGAGTAATGGTACGTTAAAAAGTGCAATATATTATTATATTTACGTGGAAAAAAGGCACTATGTGCCTTTATATTTTTTATAAAATAAATGAAAATAAAGGTTAAATAATAATAATACACGGTTTGTGATATTTTATTAGATAATATGAAAGGAAAATAATAATTAATAGTTACTCTAAAAAATATACTCTTTATATATATAACTATTAATTAAAAAGTAATTGTGGAATTATGATAAAATATATGCTAAAACATATGAATTTGAAATCTTACAAAGAAAAAGTCACGAAGTTAAAATCTCATGGTTAATTTTAATCATAGTGCACAGGTACATTTTATAAAAAAAAAAAACTTTTTTTAACTTTAAAGTTATTTAAATCAAAGTTGACAAAAAGGTCATTCCAAAGAAAAACTAGAGTACAATAAGTCTCATCTAAAGAGTACAAGATTAGTTTTAGACATTTTTTTTCTCAATGAATGGTGATCATCAAATTATGTAAAATTCATTCAATGGATGGAATTTTGATCAATGAACATCAACTCAAGAGTTATAGACAATTTAAGTAATTAAATTTCTTCAATATGTTTAAATTTACTTAAGAAAATAACTTAGATGTAAATATAAGTTAGGTGATATGAAACATAATTATTTTATGTATTTTGCATTATCTTACACAATATTATTTTTCTAGATATTAGTGAATTAAGATTTGACTGTATATGATCATGTATTGCTTCTTTTATGATGAGATATGATATGGAAGACGTATAATATGTATAAATAATCTTCAAATTAACATTATTGTGATGTGTAAGTGTTATCTAGAAAGTAATTAGAAATAAAATATTAAGTTATTGATGCATTGTGTAAGTATAAGTTAGGGAATTTGATGAAATATAAATATTATATAATACACTAGTTAAGATGGGTGCATGTTAATGAAAGTTGGGTGTAGGAAGAATTTTGCAAAAATCCATTCATTATATATTTTAATAATGAGTAAATATCCAACAATAAAAAAATAAATAAAGCTATTTGTAGTCCTTTCTTTAAAATATCTTTTGTGTGGGTATCAATATTGTTTTTGAAATTTATTACTTGTTAATGTATTCAACAAATTTTGAATCATTTTTAGTTGCGAATAATATATTTCGTTCCAACTCACTTTTCAATAATTCTTTAATCGCAAAATAAAAAAATCAAAACTGAAAAAAAAACTAGCTTGTTTAGGTCTAATAAATGAAGAAAAAGAAGAATACTAATAATAATACAATTTATTTTAAACTATACACGCAATAAAATACTAATTATATGAAACAAACCACTTAAAAACAACAACGAAATCAACCTTTCGCATAGGCAAGAAATTTGAGTATAAATTTTTAACGAGTAAATTTTTTCTTTAATAATTTTTTAAACAAATTCAATTCCTTAAGTATTAGGAATTATACGAAAAATCCTTCACTTATTGAAAAATATTTGAATTAGTTCTTAG
>Ga0123341_1001147_pt1 | contig 19101 bp, 14 predicted proteins | sample Turbeapinknodule_FD_89959 | JGI IMG/M metagenome (GOLD analysis project Ga0123341, IMG submission 89959) | Root nodule microbial communities of legume samples collected from Mexico - Turtle bean Mexico pink nodule | ecosystem: Host-associated > Plants > Roots > Nodule | place: Mexico: Nepantla...
ATAGGGTTCCTTTAGCATAATGAGGGGGTGTGCTTATCATTGTAGCTTGAGTAAAGCCTTTTAGGGTAAGAAGTTAACCTAGCTTCTAGAAGTTTCCTCCTAGGGTGCGGCATTGACTTTAGTTAAAACCCTAGCAGCTACTCTTTTGTGTATTCCCCTTCCTACCCTTGCTCCTTGTTCTCCAAGGCACTTGAACCTATATAATGGGGGTGCTTGGCACATGTTTTAATAAGATCAATTTTATGAGTAAATTGTTGTCAAATATTGCAAGCTTCTATTCCCTTGTCTAGTCTCTCTAGGTTAGACACTTTGATCTTCACCTCCACCTTTCTCCAAGTGATATGGTCCAACTAATCACTCTTCATACCTTTCATGCACCTACAAGGAACCCATAGCTCTATATGAGCCCTCCTTGATCCATCACATCCATTTCTTCCGCCACCCTTTTCAAATCTCCAAGAAGAACAACCCATCATTTGGTATCAACCCATCATAAGATGTGAGTTACCTAGCAAAAAACCTACTTTAAACAACCTCTAATCTATACCTAAGACATTCTTAAAGCAAATACAAGCACTAAGGAAAAATACACATTTGGCTTCATCAAACACTTTGTCTTGAAGGGGCATCATCCATCTTCAACATATAAGTCCCACTAGACGGTCTAGTACAAGTAGACCATCTATGAATTTTGATGATAAAAAAACATTTTAAGTATCTTATCTATTTGAATAAGATTAAATTATTTGAACATTTTAACATGTGTTTTGTGACAGTTGAACGACACCTTAAACCATCTAGTGAGTATAACATGTCTTGCAATAGACAATCTAATCAATCTTATGAGTTCTTAATTTGAAACTAACTTAAGGATAAGCCATTACAATCAATTTTTTAAAATAAACATTAAGTGTTTGAAATTTATTCTCAATGTCTATATTATTCATGTTTGAAATTTTTTTAAGACCAACAATCTTATAATAAGCTTCTTAAGAAAACAACCAAATCTAAGTGTTTATGATTAATTGTGAGATATGAATATCTTGTTCAATTATGATCTACATGTACTTGTTCAATTATGATCTACATGTACTTGTTCAATTATAATTTACGTATACTGTAATGATGTCTTCTAATACTGATGGGAACTTCATCGCGAGGTGGGGAGTCGACAATATCGCTCTAAGCTGGTTTAAGGATGATCTCCCCAACAAGATGTTGTATAAGGTGTTTGCTTCGACTAATAGGTATCAAATTATTATGGTATGACTTTGGAACCTTTCCATCCGAACTTGGTGTATAGGTCTATGTATCCTTGAGTATCCCTTGTTCTCCTGAGAAACCCACGATCTAGTCGTCGTAAGGCTGGATCTTTGTCTCAGGGATTTGCAATCTTTTGAATTTCTTCCAATACAAAAATTGACCGTACTTCCCTGGTCAACTAACACCTTCATTACTACGAAGTTTTCAACTTCTACGACCACGACCATGGGATCATCTTGTGCAGGGTAGATAACCTTGAAGTCTACATCTTTGAAGGTTATTAAGTAATTCTATGTTGAATTGGGGCTACAATGGAATTGACTGACTGTACAGTGTGGAAATGATGCTTTCTAACGGAGGTAGCCACCCCATCGCGGATGAATTCTCCGGATATAGTGTTAATGACCCCCCTCAAGGGTCCCTCTCGAGACATCTGTTCTCGGTCAGAGCAGGCTCATTGTGTTGGTTGACTTCTATCTTTTTCATGATCATTGTGAGGTTGATATTCTCTTCTATCATATTCTCGTCAAGATGGTTCCTCCCTCCACTTAGGAGAGCGAGGGATCTAGCGATGGTCACTTCTAACAAACTTTTGGAAGTGTCCAACCTGTATCAATTCTTTTATCTTGTCCTTAAGAGTTATGCATTCTTTTGTGAAATGGTTGAAGTTACATTGATATCGAAATTGTTTCATAACATCAACATTTCAAAGGGTGGGAATCTTCCGATGAGTTGGAATCAATTCGACATTCTAGGCTTCTTCCAAAATATGAGTTATGTATGTATTAAGGGGAGTGTAATGAGAAAAACGAGGTCCTCGAGCTTCCTTGGTCTTGTCGTGTTTCTCCTCTTCTTTCCCATTTTCTTTCATCATATCATCTCAGACCTGACTGTGGTATTTGATGACTCTTTTACAACAAGTGTATCGTGTCAGGAGTAATAATTTGTCCCTAAGGATGAATATCGAACCCACAAGGAACAATTGAATTATCAAATATACAATTCACTAAATAAAAAACAAAATAATAAAGTTTTTTGGAAGTTTGTTATGTGTGATTGCAAGAATTATAAAGAAAGCAAGTTAAAAAGTTTATTGAAAAATTAGGATTGTGGTTCATCCTTCTTACTCTTTTATATTTTGAAAAGTATAATAATATTCTATCCTTTGATGGATGTTATAAAATTCATTTATATTGATTCCTCACATATAAAATTATTAAAAGAGTCTCTTAAATATTTATTACTCGCATATTTATAAAAACTCTTTATCATTACGATTAGATGTTGATAGAAGTTAAAATTTCAAATCTATTACTAGAATTCAAATATGTTAAGCATTATCATTTGGGTCAGAAACTTAGAAGTACTTTTCAGTCAAATCTAAGGATCTAAATCATGGTAAAACAAGCATTACAAATAAAATGACAATACCAATCATCAATCAAAAACATAATATTATATTTAAATATCACCTCAATACATAAGAGTTTGAACATATTAGTCTCAATCCCAAAGGGTAGGATATCCACTCATGTTGGCCGCATGGAAAACAAGAAAAAAAGATCCAAGATATTTCTCTTTGTCGACTGCCTCCTCTAGGGTTTTCTATCACCTTTTATTCTCCCAATTGATATCTAGGGTTGTGCCTCACACCTCATATTTAATCTAGTTGGCCTTGGACTAAGTGACTTCTTGCCTGGGCATGATTGGGCTCGCTTAGGCGAGTTGGACGAAAACAGGCCCAACGTTTCTGGAGTGATCTCACTTGGGTGAGATCCTATGGGAGCTTCTGGCTTAGGTGAGTTTGGGCAAGTGCTTGGAGCGTTCATGATGTGAGTTGATTTTAGGATTGAACATTTTAATTGGTTGCACTTGTTTATGATTTTGAGATTAGCAATTTAAGGTGAGAATCCTAAGAAGATTCCCACTAGACATGAACTTAACCAAGTGGTTAAGTAAGTGTGAAGGTTCACTTCAGAAGGGAATAAAAAAAAACACAAGAATATGGTGTGGATGATGCAAGGGCGGAAATTAAAGAGCATAAAATGAAGGAAGGAATGAAGAAAATGACTGAATGGAGAAAGACACAAACAATAACATAATGAAGAAAGTAAAAGACGAAATGGAAAGGAATGGAAAAGATGAGATGAAGAAAGCTTATGGAGATTGGGAAAGATGAACATGCCAATTAGAGGGTGAGAAACTCCAAGATAAGTAAGGAAGAACTGCCACTTGAAATGCTCACATTCTCAAGATAAGACTCAAATCATTTAGGAGACAAAGCTCACTAATTAGTCAAGCAGAGTTTCTTTACTATCTTCAAAATCTAGGTGAAAATACATGAGGCAAGGCACCCTATTTATAGGAATGGGTGCCTTGGTGGGCCAGATGGGAAAGGATAAAGGGGGAAAAGAGGGAGGGGCGGCCAAGGGGGTTGACCATGGTCAAAACCGCCCCTTGGCTAGGTCTTCTAGAAGGTAGGACAACCTTCCTAAACCTAGATGCCTTGTCTTGAAAAAATGGGCTTGGTACAAACCCATTTCACTAAGTACACTCCCTTTTATGCTATATGAACCTATTCTAGCCTATTTTTCTATTTAGACTCCCAAAATAAGCCCAATTTATTTACAAACTTGTTTTTGTCTTTCAAGAAGACCAGAAGAAAGAACATTTGATGTTCTGGTCTATGCCCAGTTCTTCTTCTGCTGAGGTCCGTATGATATTTGGTGGGGCCTTGACTTTATTGCTGGGATGATTATTCATAGTGTGAATTGTCTCTTGAGTCATGGGTCATCTTCTTGGTTACTTGGATTGTATCAGTTCCAATTTTCCATTTTTATCTTGTATATTCTTCTTTTGCCCTTTCATCTCCATTTTTCCCTAGAATCTTGAAATTAACACGAATTTGGAAATAAATCATTCTTATTCATATTATAATCACAAAATATGTAAAAAGGTGTAAATTCATAAATTAGGTATTATATTATAGTTATTTTATCAATTAATATCCATAAGTGCCTATATTTTAATATAAAATATTACTGAAATATGACACTTATCAGTACTCTTACAACTCTTCCAACTCAACTATATCAGCAATTGACTTCTTGCACAGACTATCGACAAAAAAATCTAGTCTTAACACCGTAACTATGTTATGTAAAGCAACCTCATGGCTCATATTTTGGATGTTGAAAGCGATCATGTCGAATCTTTCCATGAATGTCTAAAATGACTCTCCTTTTTATTGTTGGATGTTTACCAACACTATAGAGGTTAAATGGTGAGGTCGAATGGTCGCGAACTAGGTTCTATACTTGACCACCAATGTGTCAAAGCAATTTATTGAAAGGGGTGGGAGTCACATGAAGCAACTCAGGACTTCTCCTTTAAGTGAGGTGGGAAATGCTCGAAATATGACATCATAGTCCATCGTGTACAAACTCATTTGGGTGATATAAACATCGATGTGCTCATTTGGATTGCTTGTTCCATCATATTGGTCCATGGTGAGTCCTTTTCCAGTTGAAGGGTAACTCGGCCTCCATGATTCCATCCACAAACAAGTGTTAGGGCATCCCCGTATGATTCCTGAGGTATGCATTGTGTTTGGTCGAGACTCAACCCTTGTGCTTTCGGTTTCAAGAGGACGACTAATAAGTGATGGGAAGCATACTGATGATGGTTGTGCACTCTCGAATGGGATTTCCTTATCGGATTCCTTGTTTGGGCTCTTAGGATTAATGCTTCCTCCGCCAACTTTTATCTCATTTTCTCATTCTCTTAGGGATTAATGCTTCCCGAGGATGTGAATCTCTTTAACATTCTTTTGTTTTATCTAGGTCATTTCTCTCTAGAGAGCCAATAAGAGGGCCACTGTTTGGTCTTTGTCATCTTTGAATTATTCGTCCTCTGATTGCTCATTATGTTTTTGGTAGTTACCATAAAGCCTTCAGAATTCTTTTTCGACCCTACGGTGGACGTCAATTATTCTTGTACGGACTGAGAATGTCTCATCCCTTTCATCACTCACGCTTCAGTTTTCCTGTCGTTGGTACCTGGTTGGTCTCGGTTCTAAGTCTTGGGGAGGAGTACCTGCAAAAATGTTCTCCAATGCTAAAGTCAGTTCTTCAGTACTTGGAAATAATAAATGTAGTAATAAATATGTACCTTCCTCTAGTTATAATCAACCTATTCATAAAGTCATATTGAACATTCTTTCCTCTGAACTTGGATTAACACGAATATCGCTGATAATCTGTTGTTAATCTAATATTGGTACAATTTAATTATCGTAAAACAATCTTAATCAAATTGTTATTTTATGTGTTTGACATATACTCGGTTATGGGGTTGAGATTAGTCTCAACTGTCTTGTGACATAGACCCTCTCAATTATATGATAGTACAATCAAGAAAAATATAATAGATATCCAAATGGATAAAATCTTTAAACAAAATGAAAAATATCTTTTCAATACTAGGTATTTTATTTATATTCACTTAACAATTATTTTTTATAATGAAATATTATATTAAAATAATAAATATAAATAAAATACTATAATAAAATAATAATTTATAGAATTGTAATTTAGATATAAATCAAAACAAAAACTAAAACGCTTCACATTTTAATGCCTTTGACTCACGAGCATTTTAGTTGAGATGTCACATACAGACAACTATCACAAACTTCTGTGTCTCTTTCCTTTTATCATGTCATATTTCTAAGAAATTTATCACCCTTTTCTTTTCCTCTTCATCACTTTGGGAATCATGAAACATTTTTCTGTTTTGAAACAATAACCCTTTCTCCACCGACGTGCTGCATCCAAGAAGAAACGGAAAAAAAATGGAGTCCTGGGGTGCGGCCAACGATGATCTCTTGGAAAATGGAACTTCTTCGTCTTCTGAATCCGAAAAGGGAAAGGGTGGTTTGCGAACCATGCCATTCATCATAGGTACAATTCTCTCCCGCGCGTTGACTTTCTTAACTGTAAACTGGTTTCGCTGTTTGGTAAATGGCGTCGTTTTGGTTACTGTCATTCTGGACTCAATTCAGTGAACGAGTGTCTGGAGAAGGTGGCCAGCTACGGAATCATGCCCAACATGATACTTTACCTGATTAATGGTTACGGAATGGCCATTGTGGAAGGTACAAAAGTGATGAACACTTGGTCTGCCATGTCCAATGTGTTGTCCATCTTCGGAGCCTTCCTCTCCGATTCTTACTTTGGTCGCTTCCTCGTCATTTCCATCGGTTCCTTCTCCAGCCTTCTTGTAAGTCTCATCTCATCATTGCATGTTAAAAATGAAAACCAAATTGAAATTACTTGATCCATCGTATGCTAATTTTGGTTAGTTATCTCCAATAATTGTTTTTAATTTTTATCTTTAACTTTTGAAATTGGGAATTTTCATTTCTAGAATTAAGTAAATAAGGATTTCTCTATTTTTTCTATAATACTGATTTATTTCTTCCACTTCAAACTGATTGAAGTATTAATTTCCACACACACACACACAAAACACCAATCTGTTGATGTTAGTTTTTTGCAAAATATTGATTTTTCCCCTAATTTGCCCTCCAAATAAATTACATCCCCAGATAAAAGTAAAACGAGAAAAAAAGAGGTTATTTTAATAAAAATGTTTCTTGACATAAGTGTAAATTACCTTGGGAAAGAAGAAATATTTTTCAAAAATTCTGTAGAAATTCATTTTGTATTTAATTATAATTTTGAGAAGTTAACAGGTTGTTATACTATCTTCATTTTTGGATAATTTTAAGCTTCTTCTTAGGTTAAATAATATTTTAAGAATTTACATGAAATAAGTTTTTTAATTAATTAAGAATCGTATTTTTGTTCATCAAAAAATGTTTGCATACACACACTATAAAATTTGAAAAATGTCTTCTCTTGAACAAGATTGAAAACTTTGTGGAATATCATAATGAACAGCAATTTTGGTAGTAGCACTGATTTTTATTAAAACCATGGGATTGATCCTGCAGGTGCTTGTTAAACAGCAACAGAACAAACAATTGCTTCTGAGACTGTCTTTTGAAAAATTAAAGTTTGTTATTTTTATTCAAAACAAGTTTTTTTTATCGGATGTCCCCGAAGCATCTACCATCCCCCGTCCCCGCGAAAATCAACCTTTTGTAAGAAATCAAATGCTCATTTACTTATAATTGCTTTAGCTGGTATAGGCTAGAGTAATCAGCCATGGTTTAGTTTTGTGTACTCTTCCAAAGGGTGTCAGTAGTGCTCCATTGCTTTGTTTTCCTCAGGAAATATGCTAAGAAGAACCTGACATCCATGATTCTTTGATGCTTACCTTCCTAATGCTGTGATAATATTTCTTGTCTCTCACAGGGTTTAACCATTTTGTGGTTAACTGCCATGATACCAGGGCTAAGAACTTCGTGTGAATCATTCATGCTAGACTGCAGCTCCGCTACCGGAGCTCAACTAGCAGTTTTGTTCATTTCCTTGGGATTAATTTCCATTGGAGCTGGTTGCATCCGACCTTGTTCCATAGCATTTGGAGCAGATCAACTGACAATTAGAGAAAGGTCCAATAACGGGAGGCTCTTGGATAGCTACTTTAATTGGTATTATACCTCAATTGCGTTATCAACTGTGCTCGCTTTGAGCGTAATTGTGTACATTCAAGAAAATCTTGGATGGAAAATTGGTTTTGGAGTACCTGCTGTGCTAATGTTCATATCGGCTGTCAGTTTCATTCTTGGTTCACCGATCTATGTTAAAGCAAAGCCCGGTCATAGCTTACTCATTAGTTTTGTTCAAGTAGTTGTGGTGGCCATAAAGAACAGAAAACTTTGCCTTCCTGATAGTTTTGATCAGTATTATCAAGAATGTGATTCAGATCTGGTGCTCCCTACTGATAGCCTTAGGTACTTGTGTTGTGCTTGCCCTCCTGATCTAATTTCCTCTCAATTTCACTCTCAAATGTTTTTTTTGCCCCCATATATTTCGTATGATTAACAGCAAATGATATCTCCAATATTTGGATAATGCCAATTATATGTTAACTTTGTTGAGTAATTTGTTATTATCTATTAAAGATGTTTCAGCTTCTTATTTACAAATTCTACTTAATTTGGGAATGCATAGTAATTCCATCACACATTCATGCTCCTGTCGTATAATATTTTATGAATAATTTGCAGTGAGTTACTATTATATTCTTTTATAGGTGTTTGAACAAAGCTTGCATAATAAGAAATCCCGAGACAGTATCAAACCCAGACGCATCAGTTTTAGATCCATGGAACCAATGCACAGTAGGACAGGTGGAGTCACTGAAATCTTTGCTCAGAGTCCTTCCTATGTGGTCTACAGGCATCTTTATGGTTGCCTCCCAAGCAACATTCTCTACTGTCCAAGCAAATACCATGGACCGAAGACTATTTGGCACTTTCAAAATGCCTGCAGGATCCTTCAATCTTGTCATTGTAATCACTGTATCAATAATCATTCCCACGTATGACCGTGTAATGGTACCTCTTCTTGCAAAATACATGAGCATGCCCAGAGGATTCAGCTGTAGATCTCGAATAGGGATAGGATTGTTGTTCGTATGCGCAAGCAAGGCAACATCAGCTGTAGTTGAAACTATGAGACGAAATGCGGCCATTGAAGAAGGTTTTGAGGACCAACCTGACTCTGTAATTCACATGTCAGTTTTATGGCTAGTTCCTGAGTTTGTTTTTCTTGGAATTGCTGAGGGCTTCAATCCGGTTGGTCAGGTTGAGTTTTTCTACACTTATATACCCAAGTCCATGTCTAGTTTTGCAATGGCCCTTTTCACTCTTCAGCTTGCTGCTGTTGATATATTTGGAAATTTGTTGGTGAGCATTGTGGACAAGGTCACTAGTGTTGGAGGGAACGAGAGCTGGCTTTCAACAAACATTAACAAGGGTCATCTGAATTACTATTATGCACTGCTCACTTGCTTAGGTATACTTAACTACTTATACTTTCTTGCTATATGTTGGGCTTATGGTCCTGCTCCGCAGCAAAAACTTGAACCTTCAGCAGGCAAGGAAGAAGAGAAATTTGATTACACGGAGTTACCCACTTCCTAGATTATGTGCCAAATGTTGCTATATCCGTAAACGTAATAGGTTAAGAGTACATGTGTGCCAAGTGTTGTATTATAATCTTGCACGATACAAGGGTATATTCTGCAGAAATGGAATGAATTATATTTTCTACGTCAAATACTACTATTATATGAAAAAAATATTAAAATAATAATATTGAGAGTTATAATGTGGTTATATAAAATATTGGAGTTATTGAAACTTAAACTTACTTATGCCATCATCAATAGCCCTTTCTAAAACTTTTCCCACTTACATTATTTTCTTTTAATTCCTTCCGCTTTGCCTACATTGCACGATTATGGGTGTCTAAACAGAGAGGACATCAGACATATATGGTGTGTTTTAATTTTATTTAGAGCACTAAGTTAACTTTCAATTTCGAGTGCACATTGTGTGAATATGTTTAACACATTTCTTTTAAACCCAATAAAAGTAAAATTCATTTTAAACTTAACATAAATTGTTGAACCTAATAATAAAATGTATGGCAATTTGTTGTTGTTTCCAAACATAATGATTTTGCATTATGACAAAAAAAATATGATAATTTTAATATGGAAACATTGAAAGTTTTGCATAAAAAAAACGATTTCAAAATATTTGAAGTTGTTTAATTGTGTTATAAATAATTGTATATGATGTGGTCTTGATTAAAATTGAAATTTTTGCATAAAAAATGATTTAAAAATATTTGAAGTTGTTTAACTGCGCTATAAATAATTGTATATGCTGTGGTCTTGATTAAAGTTTTGTTTCATACTAAACATTATCATGCTCTGTTTAGCATTATGCTTTTATAAACATGTCATGCATGTGTGTTTAAAATGCCTTCAAACTGTTAGAAGAAATACATGTTTAAAATCCATAAAATCAGTTAAATTGTAACATTGTGTATATTGTGCTTTTATCATGCAAAATGTTTTGTCTAATTACTTGGTAAACAAAACTATTATCTGAATAACCATCATCAGAGAATATTTATGAAAATATTTTAAACTTAATTAAAACTCAATTCAATCCTCCTTCTTTTGTTTTCTCTGATTTTCATAGTTGGTACCAGAGATTGCCTCTAAAGAGTTGAGTCCCTGACAACATGTAGAGGAAATAAATCCAACACTTCAAGCATGAAATATAAGATATAACAAAACTACAAATGAGATATAATTAAAATCCTAACTCCTCTATTTTTTAAACATATTTAGACTCTTCATATTCATTGTTTGATGAAGATGATTTATCATGTAGAGATATTTTTAATAGCTGCAACATCTTTGAACAATATTTTATTTTAAAATAAAAATTCAAATTTATTTTTAGAAAATGAAATACTCAAGTTTGATCTAGCTGCATCTAATGAGAAGATGTCACGTTTTGAATAAACTAATGAATATAATATTTTGAAATTTAAAAATATGGAGAAGAAGGATGCATGTTGTATGCATGACCTTCAAATTTGTAGAGAGATTAGAAATTGTAAATGTCATTTTCTTAAATGTTAAGCCTACATTATATAAGTATGGTCTAAACTATGATATAAGAGGTATTATGCATGCTCAAGAACATTTTAAGGTTGTTTGAGCTCACAATAGTAAATTTTGGACACAAAAAGTGACAAAGGTATAAAAGAGACAATCATCCAAAACTAACAATATTAGGTCTTTGGCAATGTACATGGCTAGGAAGATTGAAGAAGAAGAAACATTCAAGAATAAGGCTCTCCTCCTATAAGAGTAGTTTCTTCTTTTTTTATAGGGTTTTATAGAGGCACATATGGGCCTCAATTGAGCCCTAATTCAACCTCCTTTTAGGCCTCACTTGGATGGCCAACTCTAGGGGAAAAAACTCTTTTTTTTTTTGTGTCAACACTAGAGTGAAGATTTGAAGTCCCACACCAAGTGTCATAGGCCACTTATAGTCCAAAAGGAGGCAGTCTCTGTTTGGCAAGGAGGGCCCCCGAAAATTGTTCATTTGCAGTTGCATTTTGGCTTGTTTTTCAAGTTGCACATCCCTTGTAGAATTGTGGGCAAGAGGGTCAAAGCATTTATATATATATATAGAGAGAGAGAGAGAGAGTCGTTTGCCTCTTGCAAAACTTACCTTTTAATTGAACTTAAAATGAAATAACATTATGCATTCAACTTGTACTTTTAAGGTCACTAAGGATCCTAAATTTAAAAGAAAAATTTAAAGAATACTTAAGGTTATTTTGACACATGATATGACCCTGGATCGGACGCAGAGATAGAAAATCCATACACAGTGGAAGAATTAAAAAAAAAATCTCAATGTATCACACCTCGACATGTGTTCCTCACCATGATGAATGGTCAATCTACAAAGGATGTTATTGAAAGAATCTTTGGGAGGCCAAGATGACAACCATCGTAGAGACCAAAGACCTAAAAAAGGCTCACTTTGAGACGAGCCCCTCGGGATCTTAAGAGTTCATGAAATCCATTTGAAGGATAAAGGGTAGAAGGAGGCTATGACAGTCATAAAAAAGAAATTGTAGGCTAGAAAAGAAACATCATTGAGACAAATGGTTACCAAACAATAAGAGAGCAAGCTCTTAAGGCTCTAGAGAATAATGGTGATATCTAAGGTTGACTAAGTCAAATCAACTGATGGTGAAATCTTATTAATGTCTTAAAATTTTAAGCAATTTCTCGGAAAAAGAAGGTTTCCTCTCGCGAGAAAGGAAAACTCATCCAGATAAAGGAAGGATGAAGCCTCACAAGGTATCATCTGTTTTTGAATGTGGGAGGCCAAGACATGCGATTAGAATGTCTTAAATTGAAAAGGAAATTAGAATTGAAGAAAAAAAGTATGATGAAAACATGGGAAGACTTAGACTCAGGGTCAGGCTCTAACACATACGAATGCACCAACCTCCATCTAATGGTAGATGCAGAATATACCTGTTGTACGGGAACAAACTAACAAGAGACTATCAAATATTCATCATGAATTTGCAGATATGTAGATCAATAACCTAACAAAAAGAAAGAAGATTAGACGAAGAATCGTTGGTTGGTGCAGCAAATGGATCAAACGCACCGAAAGAGACAAACGAAGCTGACATGTTAAATGAAGGACCATCTGAACCCTTTCACTTTGGTCAGACCCCTACGAGGGAGTGGAAACATATTTCGTCTCATCCTTAAGATTGAACCTTAGGTGAGAGAAATGATGGTGTCAGAACTAAGTCATCCTTTAGAGAAAAAGTTGGCATGACTTTAATGTCTCAAATTGAGCACCAAAACACAAAGAAAATCTAACATGATGCTCAAGCTTCATTGCATGCTTATACTCTTGAAAGAAAATTTGATTAGCTTGAATCCTCTCCATCTCTCAAAACTTCATCATAAGAATTCAAGCTCCAAATAAGGACATTTAGAAGACACCATTCATCTTCTCTATAGCAGAGGCATTGTTGATGTTTTCTGAACTATAGGTCATGCCAAGAAAGTTCATCAACTTCAAAAATTTGGAACATGTTGGGTGTTCTTGGAGAAGATCTTTGATTGAGTGGAATGAGTGTTGTTTTGATAACTCTTATTTTTTTTTCAACAAATGTCTATCGTGATTATTTTATCGTTGATGTCTACATTCATTTTCTTTTATCATCAACATCATAAAAATAATCTTGATCAAAACGAATATAAATAATTGTAATTAAATTAAAAAAATTCAATTAACGTCAATTGGAAAAAAGATTTATAAATATCAAATGAAAAAGAAAAGTAACATAAATAAAGCAATATCAAATATAAAAGTTTATGATATTTTTAAAATTTTAACAATTATTTAATAATTAAATAGTTTTTTTTTTGAATTTGTCCAATTTATGCTTTGTTAATATTTGATTTTACAATTTCTATTATATCATATCTTTCCTTTTATGTATGAGATATTATATTTGGATTTGGAAAACATGTTATTAATGATGAATAGTTTTAGATTAAAATATTCCTACTATATTCTTTTACACTATATAGCGCATTGAGTGTTGACACTTAATGATATTATGTTATGACACTTAAGTGTGTAAACGTATATTATAAATTTTATATTAGGTCTAACATTTTGTAATTTTAATATATACATATGAATGGTAGACAATTTATACTTCAACAATCCACTTAAAGTTTTATTAACACTTTAGTTGAAAATGTGAATTCTTACTTTTTTTATTACCTACTATTATTATTATTTTAAAATTTAATAATATTTTTGTCATAAAAACGGCTATCTAAATTGTACAAGAGAAAAATGTTCAAGAACAATTATGATTTTAGTATAATATAAAACCAAAATTGCATAACAAAAATTGAGTTAAATGATAGATTTTACAAAAAATATAAAGATCAAAGTTACTTAAAAAAAACTAAAAGAACAAAATTACATACTTTTAAAAATATAGAATGGAAATTATAATTAATCCTAATAATTTATTCTGAATTCACATAAAATTACACTTTCATAAATGTTTATTTTTTAATTTATAACATTTAAAAACTGATTTGAAAAACCTTAAATTTTTCTATAACAATGTGGAGATATTCACAGTATAAATATTTCTTAACAAAAAAAAGACTGACACATTGGTTAACAATGCGACGACGTTTTTAGCAAGAATCGGAGCAAGGGTTTCGGACATGGTTAGTGCAAATGCCACAAAGCACCTCCTTCTTCTCGTCGAGCTTCCTTTTCTGGTTTCTACATTGGAACAAATCCAAGCTAAGAAGAAATGAAGGATTACGACGATGACGTCACCTACACTTCGGGTACAGCTAGCGCGTTTCGATGCACGCGCTCCCAAGCGGCTCCGGATTGGAGCGTCATCGAGTCGCTCATTCTGGTGAACGAAGTCGCGGCGGTGGAAGCTGACTGCTCCGTCGCGCTCTCCTCCTACCAACAGTGGAACATCATTGCTCAGAACTGCGCTGCCTTGGACGTGCCGCGCAACCTCTCGCAGTGCCGCCGCAAGTGGCATGCGTTGCTCTCTGACTACGACCGCTTCAAGGGAACCGCCGCTGCTGGAGGAAAGTTGCCGCCGGATTTCGATTACGAATTGTTTGAGGCCGTCGAACGCGTTGTGAGGGCGCGTGAGGAGCGGGGCATGGCTGATCCCGAGAGCGATACCGATGCAGGGAACGATGCGCGTGACGCCACCGTGGAAATCGGTACGCACCGTTCCAATGTTTCTGTGAACTCTGTGTCGTTGTGATATTGGAAGAATGTTACGCCTAATATTATTTACCGGTTAATTTAATTTTGGAAACTATATATAGTGTAAGAATTAGTGTTAAGATTTTTCAGATGCTCATCTAATCACTAATTCATATGAATGAAGTTATCATTATTTTTTTAATAATTATTTTAAAGAAGTCGTGTGTACTGTGTGAGGGTGATGTTTAATTTGTTGACAAAAAAATTCTTTATACTTACAGATTGTACTCAAATTTTACTGAGGTGTATGCACTACCGTTAAAAATTTTACACATTGGCCATATAGAAATTATCCTTAAACTAAATTCTAAAATTCAATAAATTTTTATGTTTCATATAATTTATTATATACAATAGTTTGTGATTGGATAATAGTGTAAAATATCTTTATGTAATCTGTTATTTATTCATTTGAGCTTGAATTATCAGTAATTTAGGAATTTAATATACGTATTCTCTGAACTTACCATATATGACAGTTTAAGTTTGGTCTGAATATGATTGCTACAATCTTTGTTACGGTGATTGGTTGACTAAGTAGTTTGATTCAATGCATTTAAACATAGAGTGTTGAAATGTGGAATTTATGCCTTGTATCTTGGCTGATAGCAATAACTTATGGTCCTAGTAAAAATACCTAATTGAACAAGTTGAAGTATTTGTGGCCATATGGGTTAGTTGTTCGTGCTGTCATGTAAGGGGGGTGTTAGAGGAGGTTCCGACTTACCAGTCATACAACTTATTTGTCTTTATTAACGCAATATTTGGTTGGTAGGCTGGTTTAAAAGCACTCCTGTGCTCTTAAGGATGCCAGATGATAGTGTCGTTGACTGGTGATTATATAAAGCGTAAAGGAAGCCTATTATCAATGTTACTGTTTAAGGTTTAGTTTGGTGAAAGTAGGCTTAGGGGCCTTGGTTGATTTAGAGTGCTCATTAATGACTAAAAATTCATGAAGATAAATTGAAGGCATTTTTAACCATAAACTTGTTTAGATCCTGATTTCTTTTTTTGCTTAGTAAAAGGTAATGAACAAACTATGGAATTTAATTTGTCCGGTAATAAGTTGCAGTAGAACTATAAGCTGCATATTTTTTATAGCTTTAGATCAGAGTACGCACTTCAGAATTAGGGGTGGCTTGGTACCCACTCCCCAGCTTTTGATTAGAATGTGTAATTCAGAACTAGGGTTGGCAAAGCACCCAGTCCCCCGCCTTCTGAAAAAAAAACATAATCAGGTGGATTGGCCCTATTCAGAAAATGGTTAGAGAAGGCTAATTTTTCCCTCCGTCCCATCATGACGATTAAAAGATGGGGAAAAACCATGATTGACTCTGGGTTCCCTGACTGGTTGCAACAACACTTGAATGGATCATTGGGTCTGTGAGCAAGAAGGTTGTGATCCATGATCCTTGCCCTTGCATGGGAGATGCCAAATGGGCCTAACGGCATGGAACTTGTTGCATTGGAGAATACATTTACATGAAGGGCTAAAGGTGGCTAAAGGTGAAGAAGCTCTTCATGACATAGTCCATTTGTAACAAACTTTTGTTGAATAAGAGGTCATTTGGGCTCCTTGTGACAAAGGGTACTCCACTAAATGCTCATTATGATAAGCTCAATTCAATATTGATGTAGCTCCAAGACATTAACGTCAAGGTAAAAGATGAAGACGTACAATGATTTTGTTGACTTTTTCTCCTACTGTTCTATGAGAACTTGGCAAGTTCTTTGAGTGTATAGAAGGACTATATTACGCTTGAAGAGGTTAAGTTTAGCCTCTCTTCTAGGGAGCTTCCCCTCAAAGCATCCGAGAGTGTAAAAGATGCATCATCTTCTAGATTAGTGGTCTTTAAGATTGATAAGAAGGTTAAAAAGTTGAAGACAAAGGTTAATCCTAAAAATGTTTGCAAAGATTGCAAGCAACTGAGACATTGGAGAGAGATTGTCCAAGCTTAGGTGTTAGCTACATTTTAGAAGGTGGAGTTGTGTCATAATTATCAGGTGTTGATTACTATCTCAAAACAAAAGTCCTCTCTAATAAGAGAGTGCTGAATTTTGGGTGCTCTCACATAAGACCTCGAGGAGGCTTGTTTATTGTGTTTGATGCCTTGAAGCTGCTTCTTCAGAGTACTCAGCTTGGCTGCCAAATCTTCTTTCTCTTTCTTCTATGTTGCCTTCTCTTCTGCAAGCCACTTGACCTTTTTCACCTTGGAAGAGAAAGCTAGGTTGTGCTCTACCAAGGACTTCTCCAATTCCATGATGTGCCCAATACCTTGGTGAGCACCGTTGGAAAACATCCTTCTTCCAATGATGAACTGTGGCCATGCTCCTTGCCATCGTTATCTCAACTAAATCAAAACTTCCTTTGGGCCACACAATAGACACCAAATATTCTTACTAAATGCTTTGTGGAAAGGAACAAATCTCTTTGCCAAGTTGTGGCTACTAAGAAATGAGCTTTGGTTGTAAAATTTGAGTACCAAATAGAGGTCTGCCTACAGAATACTCTCCTACGCTCAAGTAAGTAGAAACACAAAATAATAATGAGAGTGAAGAGAACTAAATGATACTTCCTTTAGCATATGCTTATATTTATAGGCCTTTTGGCCTCCATAAATGAGGCTAAGTAAACTGTCAATCTTTCCATTACTTAGTTTGTCTCCTTGCGCTTTACTCAATTGATCAAGTGATTGATCTATTTTTATAATGGATTTGATTCTGATATCTGTGATAATCAGAGTGTACTTCTGTTTGGGAGTAGGTTGGTACACATTTTATTGGTACAAATTCTAGATATTACTTGGTCAACGACTAATCTCCGTGGAAGTACTTGGTTGGTCATCTTTAGTAGAGTCTCTCCTTTCAATCAGATTTTTTTTTAATTCACAAGGTTTAAATGTGAGACCTTGTTTAATAAAATTGAGTTTAGTTTCACTTGGACCAACTACTTGTTGAATAAGTTTGGAGATATAAAAGGAAGAATGATACACATCTCATAGGACACAAGAGTCTGTATATGATATTTGATGTTGGTTCTTTTTCCTTTTTTAACACAAGGGAAGAGCAAGTTGAGAGAAGAAAACTGTGACTCCTACAAATTGTAATTGAGCATAAATTTTTTTAAGTATGATTGATTTTGGCCTTTCATTGGTGTTCTAAGGCAGTTTAAATATAAAATGGCCATTCATACTTAGAGTTAAGTGGTAGCAATTGTCAATCTTCGCACCAATTTTTCTTAATCTGCTTTTGAATTGTGAAAATTAAAGTATAGCACTAGGAATTGTTTTTATCAACACGATATAATTTCACATGTTGTTTCTTCTTTTTTCCCCCACTTTTCTAATTATTTAGTCAATGAATGTGGCTAAGTTGTTTTATCCCGTTTGGAGCATTACCTTGTGAGTTTCCAAACTGATGAATTTTTGTGAATTTATGCGAATTGAATGAATAGGGTCCAAAAGAAAAGGGCCACGAAGTAAATTTAGACACCGCGTTCAAAAGGCCAAAGTATGTCTTGAAGAAAGGCCTGAGGACAGGGATGAAGAAGAGCCTGAGGATGATGATTCAGAAGACGAATATTTGAAAGACTTCCTAGAATCAAGACCTAAGTTGAAATGTATTGCAGAAAGGCCTCCAAAGCATTTAGTGATGCCACCAAAGAGCCTTCCCAAAGTAGAGGTTCATGAGAACCACCTTATTGAAAGCCCGAAGCCAATTACTGTTGAAAAGATAGCAGCCAGCAGGGAAGAAAATGAGGAAACATTGACTCTGAAATTGCATAACTTGGCAGTGGAGATTGAAGCAATTGCCAGTAAATCAGCAACAGAGAATTTAGAGGACTCATGTACTGACTTTACAAGACGCCAAGGGGACCAACTCATAACAAGCCTTGGAGATTTCTCCAACACCCTCAAGCAACTATGTGATATTCTCCAAGAGTGTAAATGAACATTACAATGTTCTTCTACAACAACTATTTTCTATCCTTGTTAGCGAAAGAATGCAGCAGCAGGCATAGGAAATAATGCCGCTGACTTTATGCTAGTGTAGTAGTTCTCTTCACTCATTGCTGCTGCGAAAGTAAATTATTACAGCTTAACGAGATCATCTGTGTACTCTTCTAACTATGAAATTAACTTCTTTTTTTTCTGACAGCAACTACCCAAGAAATAGAAATGCTATCGTTACAAATTTCATGTGTCTGTTTACCTTAACATCAACCAATACAAAAAAATTCAAAACGGTATAATGAATAATTATTTGCGTTAAATATTTTCACCTTACCTAAAATTAAAAATGCAATTAAACAGATACTATAATGCCTTTTTTTCTATAATTTATCGTAATTCATTTTATATCCAAGTTAATTAATTTTTTTAGTAAAATAAATAATATAAAAAGAAACAAATAAAAAATATAAAAATAAACGAATAAAAATAAATATAATAAACAAATAAAAATAA
>Ga0123341_1001148_pt1 | contig 19093 bp, 22 predicted proteins | sample Turbeapinknodule_FD_89959 | JGI IMG/M metagenome (GOLD analysis project Ga0123341, IMG submission 89959) | Root nodule microbial communities of legume samples collected from Mexico - Turtle bean Mexico pink nodule | ecosystem: Host-associated > Plants > Roots > Nodule | place: Mexico: Nepantla...
GCTGTCTTTACCGGCGTGGAGGATCCAGAGGCTCATCTAACCACGTTCCATACACAGATGATGCTGTCGGGAGGGTCAGACGCCGTGTATTGCAAGATGTTCGTGAGCACGCTCCAGGGAACGACGTTGGAGTGGTTTGTGAGCCTACCTAACGGTCACAAAATCAGCTTCTTTTGCAAAAAATTTATATGCTCAATTCACCCCTCCGCTCTTGAACTCAGACACCTTCTGACTCTAACAATTACGAGGTATGGTATGTGAAGTAAACTTATGTTCCTTAAGCTTGGGGAGTTCAAAAGGGGAAGTTCTACATACAAGTTATGCTGGGAAAGAATATTTGTGGATGAAAAGACTTTTTGATGAAAATCCTCTGAGAAGGTGAGAACCTTTAGGAGGTGTCTGAATTTCATCCCAAAACATCTTTGTCCAAGATGTCCAATATTTAGATTTATTAGGTAATTTAAAAGACAAGGAAGAAGAACAACTTGGAGGTGCAGTTTGCAGTCCGGCATGGGTCAACATACTTGTTTTTGTAGTGTAAGGTGATACATTGTGACCCAATTTATCTTTTCTTTCTTTATCTTTTTCATTTTCTCTTTTTGTTTTCATTTTGATTTTATCTTTATTTACCTCTTTTGGAGATAAAGGTTTCAAACTGATCTTATGCCCTTGGAAGGTAAAAGATAATTTATTAGCAAGGTCATCATGTAAATTTTTTCTATCAAATTGCCATGGCCTTCCTAATAGAATGTGGGTGGCCACCATTGGCAAAACATCACACAAGACCTCATCTTTATATTTTGCAATTGAGAAGGTTGTGAGGATTTGCTTATTAACAATTATTTCTCCCTCTTCACTAAGCCATTGGAGCTTGTAGTGCTTTGCATGAGAGATGCTGGGTAACCCAAGTTTTTCCACCACTTTTGTACTTGACACATTGGTGCAACTACCCCCATCTACAATTAAGGAACATAATTTTTAATTAATAAGGCACCTTGTGTGAAAAATATTTTTCCTTTGACTTTCATCAAAAGGTTTTCAAACTTTTCCAAGCATGCGCCTTACTACTAACAAATCACCTTCACAAGGTAACTCATACTCTTCCTCACTTTGGCTTCTTGAAGAGGTAGGAGACCTAGACCTTTGGAAGCTATGGTCACTGACAACAACCCCCTTTTACCATCATTGTTCTCTTAGAAGGACAATTTGCAGCTATGTGCCCAAAACCTAGACATTTAAAATATTTTTGGTTTGAGGTTTTGGTGGGTGACTTAGGAGTAGAGGTGGATTGTTTAGAAATTCTATGGTTGGAAGAGGTTTCTTTTGAAAAATTGGAAGGAAAGTTTTTTGAAGAAATTTTGTTTTTGTCCTTCCATGAAGATTTGTAGAAGCCATCATTATGAGTATTTTTGAAATTGGTTTTTTTCAAAAGTTGTGATTCTACCTTGATGGCTAGGTGAACCAATTTTTCCAAAGAGGAGTACTCGTATAATTCTAGAACATCTTGGAATTCTCTCGTTAAACCACTCACAAACCTAGCTATTTTTGACTCCTCACTATCATGCATATAAATTTTAGTCAAAGTAGTTTCTAAGTCTTTATAATATCTTAGAATTAATGACCTAAACAATAGGGGGGGGGGTGAATTGCTTGACAAAAGATTTTCGCAAAGATTGGATACAAATGAAGTTTTAACATCAATCACATATAGAGTAATCAAGGAAGCCAAACAAACAAAGTAATTGAAACTGTTTGCAGAAAATCAATCGGTTGAAACTTTGTTTTAACTGGTTGTTTATGGTAGCATAAACAATAAAATCAAATCAAACAGTTTATAATGAGTGAGAGAGAGAAAGAGAGATTACACCATCAATTTATATTAGTTCACTCAACCTCTGAGCTACATCCAATCCCCATAACAACCACTGAGTTTTCCACTAGTAACCAATCACAGATTACACACACTCAAAGCCACAAAGAGGTGATCTTGATAACCCAAGAACACTCACCCTCTTTACCTTTCACACAACCACAGACAGAACACCCTCTGACCTTACATGTTTACAAACTTTACAAGTATAGAAAAGTAACAATTACAATAATAAAAAAGGAACATATTACACTGGTATTTCAAGAATCATAGAGCTTCTAAGACCAGTTCTTGAACCAATGCACAGGCTTTAGGAATCTTGCAAAACTTTGAATCAAATCTCTTCTAAAAAACGTTTTCAATCTCACGTTTTGTGTGTTTTTTAATACAAAGATAAACCATATTTATAGCTCTTAAATCTAGCCATTTTAGGCAGTTAGTCATGAGCCAAATCAGTTTTAATTCAACTGAAAACAAATTTAACAGGTTTTTGAAAAGTTGTTAAGAAATGTGACAATCAATCGGTTGAAATGTCATTTTAATCGGTTGAATTGGTTTTGACAGTTAGTCAACCAAGTCAAAAACAATTTTGAAAACCTTCAAACAAGCTAAGTGTAAAACAACCGAATATATCGTGAATTCAACCGGCTATTTTTCTCTTTTCTTAGAAAAACATTTTTCTCTTTTAAACATATTGATTCAGCTTGTGCATAGGATTAAGAATGATCTTTACAAGAATTCTAAACACCCTATAACTGAGCTTCAATCAAAGCAGCAAATCAAACCTTCATCACAGATTTGGTTCATCAAAGCTTCCATGTTCTACATAATACTCATCTACACTCATAGGTCCTTGTTGAAGCCGTTGGAGCTTCAACAAGAGTTCTTTCCTATAATGAGGAGGAACAAACCGTGCACGCATGCATTCTTTCAAATCATAGCAAGAGACCACGAGTGACCTCTTGTTCAAACCAATGTCCATTACAATTTGATGCCACCACTGCATGGCATAATCTAAAAATTCTAGGGAAGCTAACTTAACTTTTTGGTCCTCTTGGACGTCATACACATTGAAAATTTGTTCTACCTTAGCTTCTCACCTAGATATACATTGGGATCATTTTTCCCATTAAAACTTGGTAATTTTACATAAGGAAAAGAAGGTTTGGATGGTTGATGTTGGTGGCACCTTTCTTCAAATTGATGCACTCTCCAATCTTGATCTTCCTTTTGGCTTCCTTAGTGGGTGTAGCTTCTAGAAGCTCTCCTTTGGTCCCATCTTCTTCCTCTAGGTTGCCTCTCTTGAGCCGCTTCGAGTCTTTGTAACCTCTCCTCTAATTGTCACATCTCCTCATCCTTTTGGGCCAATGTCCCCTTAGCTACCGCAAGCTCTCCCAAAAGCAAAGCTTTTTGGATAGATTGTGGCTTGGAAGATTCCTCTGAAGACAAATGAGTCATAATTTTGCACAAAGAAAACAAACAATTAGTGAAAAAAGATTAATAATCCTCTCCTCACTTGTTTCACTCGGGTGTGTAGAAAAGAGGGCAATAAGTAAGAACTCAAGAAATAATTTCTCTCTCAACCAAAGGTCTTATACTTGGGTAGTAAACACTTCAAGTGAAAGAGGACAAAGCCCTTACACTTGCTCACCAAAGATCCCACAACAAAACTTAAGAAAGTTTGAATTACAAATAATAAAAGCTTAAAATCAAGAAAGCTAAACCAAATTGGAAATAACATAATGACTAAACTTTTAGAAAACAAGCAAGAAAAGAACAAATGAAGATTCAAAGAAACTTACTTAAAGTTTAATTATGAAAGTTTTGAAATTCTTAGAAATTGAGAAAGTTAGAAGGATTAAACTCCACAGTTATGAACACAATTTGTCATATACTTAGAATCCTCTTTAGAAATTTGCAAAATGAAAGTTCAAATGTGAATGCTTCTCAAAACTCTTTTATCTTTGTTTTTCTTTATGGATTCAAAAGTCCCATATCCTTTTTGTATGCATATTCTTTTGTTGTCATTCCACTTTTCACTTTTAAAAAAGATGTTAGGTTCGGATTCAAATCATATAAACACTTGCATCCTATGTTTGGATTTAAATCAACCACTAGACACACAACTTCCAATTTTTTTTTAACTCTTCACAATTAAAATCAAAATAAGTAGAAGGACTCCTAGAACACTAAGAACATAAGACTCAAGCAAAAGATGTAGGAAAAAAAAGAGACACAAATAAAATTCGAAAGTGGAATTTGAAGTGCTTAATGAATAAAAAGCGGAATTGTAATGAAATTTAAATTGCTTGAACGTAAAAGCAAGAATTTAAATGTGCTACAATTTAAATTATCGAAATCAACTCAAAGAAAATAAGAGAAAAAAATAACCATGCTCTGAATACCACATGATGTGAGTTGATTTTAGAGTTGTCCATTTTTTTGTGACACTTGGTTTATGTTTTGGATTTTAATAATTATGGTGTAAGACCCAAAGAAGATCCCCATTGGACACGAGCTTAACCAAGTGGTTAATTAACTGTGAAGGTTCACTTCTAGAGGGCAAAAGGAAAAACACAATATATGGTGATTATGATGATGTTTGCGGAATTGAAAGAACATAAAATTGAAGCAAGAATGAAGAGGATGACTGAATTGAAACGAAAACAAAAACAATAACACCAACAAGGAAAATAATGGCGTGATGGAAAATGAATGAAAAGGTGAAAGGTAGGAAAACTTATGGATATTGGAATGAAGGAACACTTCACTTGAAGGCTGTGGATCTCCAAGATAAGTGATGAAGGCCGCCACTTGAAGAGCTCTTACAATCAAAAGAGAAGACCAATGAAGATAGCTCACAAGTCTCACAAAATCACTCCTGCAGTGTTTCTTTACTATTTAATTTCAATGTGTCATTACATGAGGCAAGTTGAGCAAGGGTAGGATGGTAATAAGGAGAGGGGTGGCCCTGGGGGTTTGACTAAGTTAAAATCGCCCCTTTGGCTAGTTCTTCTAGAAGGTTGGGCAACCTTCCTAACCCTAGATGCCTTGTCTTGAAAAAGTGGGCTTGGTTCAAGCCCATTTCGCTAAGAACACTCCCTTTTATGCTATACGAACCTACTCTAGCCTATTTTCCTATTTGGACCCCTAAAGTGAGCCCAAATTATTTAAGAAGACCAGAAGGAAGAACAGTTGATGTTCGGGTCTAAGCCCAATTCTTCTTTTGGTGAGGTCCGTCTGATCTTTGGTGGCCATAGTTAATGATGAAGTTGTTATTTGAATTTTCGAATTCATCTAGTAGAACTATCAATGAGTATAAAAAGTAAACTTCACAACCACGAGTATTGTAGAAGAACTCAAGTATTACTAAGAGTTATTAAAAAAACATTAAATAATTTTTTGTGCCACAATTTTGAACCTATTCCATAGACTGAGTCTGCTTTTACGTTACTATAAATGTAACTGGTTGGTTGTTTGTTGTTCAACATTTCAAAGTTAAGAGCTACACCTCCTTTCACCAAAAAGTCACTTACATTATATGCAAAAAAACCATGTCTAACGGAGGCTTATCACTTCCAACTTTTGCCAATGGTGCAAAACCTCCCTTCAATCGACCCACTTCAAATTTGCATCCTTCCGTTTGGGGCGATCGCTTCCTTTCCTACATTCCTACCGTTGTATGTCATTTTTCATTTTCAATATGTTTAGCTAAGATGTTACATTTTCATGTATTTAACATTTAATCTATTTCATGCAAGAAAGTGATAGTCACATTCAACAAGCTAAACTATTAAAGCTAAACTATTAAAAGAGGACATGAGGAAGAGCCTTGTCTCACCTACTAATCATAAAAATTTCTCTTTTAAATTGAACTTCATTGATTCAGTCCAACATTTGGGTGTCTCGTACCATTTTGAGCAAGAAATTGACACTGTTCTATGTCAAATTTATGACATTTCAACAAAGGACAATAATATCATAGCTCATAGTGATCATCTTTACCATACGGCTCTACTCTTTAGGTTGCTTAGACAACATGGATACCGCATTTCTTCAAGTATGTGTTCATCAACTTTTAACAATTTTCTTTTTCAAAAACAATAACTTCTTCTGTGATGTTATTCAATTTATTGTTTGAGTTTGCTCTTTGGGCTACTTCGGTACTAGTTGCATTGCATCATCACATCATGGATGTCTTAGTTTCTTCCCAAGAGTGTAGTCGAGTCAACTATATATATAAAAATATGTCTAAACAAATTTAAATACTTTGTTCGAATCAAATTTTTTAGTTTTTGTTGCACAGATCACTACAAGAAAAATTCATTTTAGTTGCCCACAAAAAGTGGGGATAGTCAAGTTGGATAGAAAAATAAATGTCAAATATTGTGTTCACAATGGAGGCCTTTAACTCAAACTAAAAATTATTAAAATAATAATAATAATAATAATAAGTTAGCGTCTAGAATGGGAACACAAAGTAGATGCAATGAAAACATTAAGTGACAAAATAATATTGAGTCTAAAATGGGGACACAAAGTGGATGCAAGTTAAAAATGATTAAAAATAACAATAAGTTTGCATTTAGAATGGGCACACAAAGTAGATGCAATAAAAGAAATAAGTTGCAGAATGATACTACGTCAAGAATAGGGACACAAAGTGGATGCAAGTTAATATTTTATTACATTTAGTGTAGGTCTAGGCGACACTAATATTTGTTTCCCAAGTAGTGTCCCCAATGGCCACAATTTACTCACATTTGCTTTCTCACGTAGTGTTCCCAATGGTGACGCTAAGTTTCATTATTGTTGGAGATCCCACATCGATTAGAGATTAGGACATTTCATAGTATATAAGTGGGTGCAAATCTCACCTTATAAGTTGACTTTATTAGGTTGAGTTAGGATTAAAGTTCACTTCATAATATAGTATCAAAGTCATTTCGAGCCTATCGTAGCGATTATTTGTTGGCCTTATCAGGCTACCTGTTATTGGTCCATTATCAGACCACCCATAATATATAGTGTGAGGGGAGTGTGTTGGAGATCTCACATCAACTAGAGATTATGATATTTCATAGTATATAAGTGGGTGCAAACCTCAACTTATAACCCAGTTTTATGAGGTTGAGTTGGACTTAAAATCAATTCTTAATAATTATTTAATTTTATATTCATTTTAGTGTCCCCTAAACCTTTGCTATAGTTAAATAATATATTTTTCTTTATGTAGGCTTAGCCAAAACTATACGTTATACATTTGTGTCCCATTGGAGGCAGTCTCTAATGCATAACAACATAAAGATTAGCTTCCATTTCTATTGGGATGCTAAGTCCACACTAGCCTCATGTAGTGTCTCTCTTTTACTCTCTGCATCGCTCTTTTGGAGACTGTACCATCATTATTTCTTGTAGTGGATGAATAAAAAATAAGTTAATGAAGTTCAATTAGGTTTGAAACAAACCATAAGGATGCATGTCTGCATTTTTTTAAATAAACAAAAAAAAAAATAGAAAAACTTGTAAACTATAATAATTTTGGCTACAAATCCAACTATTGAAAAAATGTGGTTTAGGGGAGATAAACTAGTGGAATAAAATAATGAGTTTCTTACCTAAAATAAGGATGAAGTTAAATATGTAAGAGAAAGACAAAAATAGACTCACTATATCATTTATTATTACTTTAGGGTCCACTATACTTGGTCAACTTAGTATAAATGTGGTCTAAAAGTGAAAAATACAACAATTTTATAAATATGACTTATGAATTATTTTAAACTACATTTTTTGGGTCATAAATGTTTAAGTCATATTTTTTGTGATGTGACTTAAAAAAAAAAGAATAAACCACATTAAAAAGTGTGATCTAAAATAATAAAAATATAAAATCTAGTTTTAGGTTTTTTAAATCATATTTAATTAAAGTTTTCTTTAATATAAAGAACGATTTTTAAACATGGTTGCTTTGATCCACATTTTCTAAATTGTAATATTTTTTTGCCTTAGCCAATACTAAACTTGCCCACGAGTATATAAGTGTTTTCTAAACATGAAAAGGCAACACCTTTAGTAAGTGTGTACACATGGACTACAAATGACCACAACTTATAAACTATTTATATTTAAAGCAAAATTTTAAGGTTGCCTTTAGAAATGAATAAACTACATTAGAATAAGCATTGTCTAAACCAATAAAAATGTTGTCTTTTCTCAACTATAGAAATGAAAAGACAACATTTTTATAAATATGACTTATGAATATTATGGGTCACGGAATATGGTTTCACTCTTGATGATGGATGACCTATCACTCTTGGTTACAATTCTATTGTCTCTCACTCTCAATATGTTTCTATAGCGGAATATCAATCACAAGTACATTTCATCACTTTTTGCTAATATTATTAATACCATTAAATATATCATCAATACTATTATTATTATTATGATAACAAAGTTTGTTTGGTGTGTATTTTGAAAAAAACAAAGAAGAAAAGAAAAATACATGGAATTGTGTAGATTTCTCAGTTATCAAAATTTCCTAACCTGCAATAAATATAATTAGACCTAAATAAGCTTTAATTTCTTTTAAATTATACAACACTTATTATTTGTCAAAACAATTTTCACTTTTAAGGTTGGGTTTATAAGGTGACTCAAACCAACTTATGCAAATAGTTTGATATTAATTTGTGTAAGTCAATTGTGTGGTAGTATCTCTTATAATAGTTATATACTTAAATATATACCTTGAAATAAACACATGTTTATAAATTAAATAGGTATATTTTGAAAATTCCAATACCAAACCGGAAAGTTTAAGGAAAGTTTAGTTGATGATATTCATGGAGTGTTAAGCTTGTATGAAGCAACAAGAGTAAAATGTCATGGAGAATATATGCTTGAAGAAGTTAACGAAGTTTATAAATACCCAATTAAGTTGTTCTCATGTGGCACGAGTGCAACATAGCTTAAAACAATCCCTTTGCAGAGATTTGCCTAGGTTGGAGGCGACATATTATATATCTTTCTACGAAGAAGATTCATCTCATGATGAAAAATTCCTAACATTTGCAAAATTAGATTTTAATATGCTACAGGAGCTACATTTGAAAGAAGTCAGCAGTCTAACCAAGTAATATCTTCCTCACACATATTTACCTTTCGTTGCATAAATAAATGAATATTAGTTAAAGATTTGTTGTGCTATTTTTTTTATGCAAATGGTGGACAAAGGATTTAAGTGTCTCAACCAATTTACCTTTTACACGAGATAGGATCGTAGAATGTTGTTTTTGGATTTTGGGGGTCTACTTTGAACCAAAATATTCTAGATGGATAACAAGAGCAATAGGTCTAGCTTCCATCATTGATAACCTCTATGATGCTTACAAAACCATTGAAGAACTTGAGCTTTTCACCAATGCAATTGAGAGGTTAGGTACATCAAAATGACATATAGTAGTATATATTTAGCCTAATTCTTCCAATATATCAAAGATAACTTTCTCAAGACTTGCAGGTAGGATATTTCTTGCTTGGTTGATCTCCAAAATACATGCAATTATGTTATAAGGCAATTTTGGATGTTTATGAAGAAATTGAGAAAGAGATGAGAAGGAAAAGTATATTTCATGAAGTATGCCAACAAAGAGGTAATTATAGTTTCATTAATTTTATTTTATTTTTTTATAAAAACGCTTTCATGTTAGGCATCGTTATGCTACTTGACATCTTAGTTAGGCTGACACCTCAAATAACAACAATCACATGAAAAAAGTATTATTAAAAAAAAAAGAAAAAGTAAGAAAATACAAAAATATGGGGGGACTAGACCAAAACTCATATGTTAACAAAAACGATACATAGGTAGACTATACCTATTAATAAAGAATTCTAAGAACAAACTAGAGGGAAGCCTATTATACCAATGAAATGATTCTCTATGAATAAATTCTAAATTAGTCAACTTATCAGCACACACATTCTCTTCACGAAAAATATGAGTAACCCTAAACCTGATTTTTCCACAGTAATTAAGACAAGTATTCCATCGATTACAAAGCATCCAAGGAACATTTGTCCTAGCAGTAAATGCAACACAAACCAGATCAGAGTCTCATTCCAGCCAGACATTAGTAAGTCCCAACTTTTGAGCTTCCTCCAAAGCATATATAACTCCATGAAGTTTAGCAACCAAAGCAGTCTGATCGTCAAGAAACGCAGAAAAGCTCCAATAAACTCCCTCATACTCCCACAGAAAATCCCTCCACAAGTGGCAAGACCTGGATAACCCTAGCAACTGCATCAGTGTTAATTTTAACCCAGTCTGGTGAAGGAAACTCCCATCTAACAGGAAGAGGACGAAGAACTTTTCCAGTACAAATTAATACCAAAAAACATAATCACACTGAAATCCATCATATCATTCTTCATTGAAGCTTTAGAAGACTTTCCCGCTAGACAAGTTAAATATTTAATAATTGAAATAGCTCTAGAAACCTCAATCTTATCCTGAAAACGAGCATAATTCCTCATACGCCATAACATCCAAATAGAAAAAGTTATCATAACAAGCTTAATCAATTTAACCAAAGCACTACCATCACTCTTAATAAAAGAAAGAAGATCGTCCTTATTAGAGAAATGAGAATTAGGAAAAATCTGCCGAACCCAACTCCAGATGTACAAAGCATTAGGGCATTCAAAAAATAAATGATGAATAGATTTCTTATGCTTTTCACAAAGCGTACACATAGAACAAATATGAAGACCTTTATTTTGAATATGCTGATTTATATGAAGTCGCCCATATAAAACTTTCCAAAAGGACAAGAGTTTTGGAAGGTGAGTTATCTAAAGACCAAATAAATTTACCCCACCCACAGGGAACTCCTAGTTCCAAGAAAAAAGTCCTAGCCGATTTAAGAGTGAACCGACCAGACTCATCTAGAATACAATTAGGAACATCCTGATCCGCCCTAACCATTATATGACTAAAAAGATGAGGCATTTGCTGTAAAGATAACAAAATATTCCAATCACGACCTGTCCAAAACTGAGAAACTGTATCCGGAATGCTAATACCATCAGATAACCCTACAATATGTGATAAAGGAGTAGTAGAACACCATTTATCATTCCAAAAATTAATAAAAGAACCTGTACCAACAGTCCAAGAAGTATAATCAAGTATAGTAGAATAAAACTACTTAATTTCAGGCGAAAGAGACGAGGATCTATAAACCATTTTAAACTCGTATTTTGATTTAAGAACCCTGGCTTTCAAGAGCAAAGACCAAGACCTGTTGTTATAAGAAAAGTTCCAAGCAAGCTTAAGAAGATATGCATTATTTTCATGGTGAAGGTTAATAATCTTCAAACCTCCATTCTCAAGGGAAGAACAAATCGTAGCCCAATTAACAGTAGTTATGCCTTTCTTCAGAATATCTCCAGTCCATATAAAATTTCGACACCACTGCTTAACTTGCTTAAGAAGAGAAACAGGCCATTTATTCAAATTAAAGTTATATGCTAGAATTATCGTAATCACCATATTGGCCAACTGAATTCGACCCATTATGCTAAGAGATTTACCTTTCCAAGATGCTAGCTTTAATTTGACTTTATCCGCCAAAGGTAGCAGAAAACGACTATTTGGAGCACGAACAAAGATAGACACTCCTAAATAATTGAAAGGCAAACAACCATGGCTACAAGAAAGAATACGTTGAAATTTGGTGACAAATCTTGCAGAATTATCCTTGGTGAAAAAACTACTCTTAGAATTGTTAACATATTGACCCGAGAAATCACCATTTGTTTTAAGAAAAGTACTTAAATTTCTAAGGGACTTATTATCTGCCCTACAGAAAACAAAAATGTCATCAACATACAAAACATGGGAGGGAGTGAGAAAACCTTACGGACCAACCATATGTAGAATCTTTTTATCATTCACAAGCTTAGAAAGACCTCTACTGAGAACATCCTCTGCAAGATAGAAAAATAGAGGAGACAAAGGATCACCTTGTCTAACCCCTCTACTACATGGAAAAAAACCCACTTGACTGCCATTTATTTTGTAAAAAGCATAGCAGACCGGCGAATAGTACTAATCCAACCGACAAACGAGGGGTGAAAACCAAAGCGTGTCAAAACTAATAATAAAAACTTCCAACTCAGAGTATCAAAGGCTTTATGAATAACAACTTTGTATGCCACATTACCTCCTCAAACCTTTTTAGATAGCATGTTAATAGCCTATGAAGAAATACCAATATAATCCTGAATATGTTTCCCCTGCACAAACCCATACTAATTAGGAGAAATTATTATGGCAGCCACAAGGGCAAGTCGATCTGCCAAAATCTTGGAAATAATCTTAAACTTAAAATTAGCAATGACTATTGGCATGTAATCTTTGATGGATTCAACACCCTGGAACTTAGGAATAATGGATACCACATTACTGTTCATTACAGGGAGAACCTAGTTTTTCTTAAAAAACTATTGGACAACATTGCAAACATTTGTCCCAATAATATCCCAACAAGAATGATAAAAAAACACCACCAAAACCATCAGGACCAGGAGCACTATTACCATTAAGGTTAAAAACAACATTCTTGATTTCCAAAAAATCAGGACATTTCATCAACATCATATTCTCCTCAGAGGAAACCAAATTAGTTACATAAGTACCAATAAAATCTTCCATATTACCTGTATCCTGATCATGAGAAATAGGCTGAGCATAAAGAGTTTTATAAAAGTCCAAAATATGTTCCTCAATGATTTTAGGATCCTCAATAACCACATTGTCGATTCGTAAACGATGAATCCCACCAGAATTATTTCGCCTTTTAACCACAACATGGAAAAATGTGGTATTTCTATCCCCATCTTTAAACCAAAGCATCTTAGCTCTTTCTTTCCAAAATAAATATTAACGGTGAAATGCACGATCAAGCTCCTCCTTAAATATCTTTTCTTGAAGAGAAGCTCATCTATATAAGACATACTAGCAGTCTCTAAATTTTGTTGAATACCAAGGAGGAGACCTTACTTAAAAATAACTACATTGTGAACATTACCAAAAGAGTTTTTATTCCAATCACGAAGCTCAGTTTTCAACCTTTTTAACTTATGTTGCAAAATAAACATAGGACACCCAACAACCTTATTATTCCAAGAGTCATGAATAAGCTTCAGACATGAACTGTCCTGAAGCCACACAGAAAAGAAATGAAAATTGCTAACCTTCTTCAAAGAATTACTGGCAAGACTAGCAAGAATAGGGGAATGGTCAGAACAATTCCAAACAAGAACCTGATAAGAACATGAATCCCATTCATCCAGACATACTCTGTTACATAAAGCCCTATCCAGTCTTCTATGAATTCTATGCAGCCTTTTTCTTCCATTACACCAAGTATAACCAGATCCAGTAAAAGGCATACAAGCAAGATCATTTGTATTAATCCAATCAAGGAAATCATTACAAGAAACCTGATTAGGAGCCACCCCCCTTTACATTCATTCGTCGATAGTACAACATTAAAATCTCCCAAAATACACCAAGTCCCTATAAAGGAACCAAGATCCCTTCACAAAAACCGTCTAGCCAAGTATGTGTTAGCACTATAAACACCTGCAAAGCTAAAACATTTATCATGCAGATGGCAAGATACAAAAATAAACTGATCACTTACCGAGAAATTTTGGACCAGATTAGAGACCAACAAACACCAAAGCTTTGCAGACTTATTAACAATAGGAGACGTAGCCACCAAATGCATATTAAAAGATTTGAAAAGGACTTCAAAAGAATCAATGTATGACATCATTGGTTTAACAAGAAAAACCAGAAGGGGTTTATGTAGTTTAAGTAAACTAAGCAACATCTCTACAGTTTTGTGGTTTCCCAGTCCTCTGACGTTCCAGAAAAAAGAAGAGACCTTCATTGAGACGTTATGGTAAGAACTGTCTTAGCAGTTTTTTTGGCTTTACTTGTCCCCTTAGGTTGTCTCCCGGGTTTTCTTTTAGTACGAGTTATCTCCTCCCCAATATCACTGGCATCCTCTTCCATCTCATTAGGATCAGCCCAAAATTTTGACCCAATATGATTTTCAATAGTGATATGGTCATAATTAAATTCAACAATGGTAGTAGACGTACCAACATAAGGATCACCTCCCACATCTGTAGTTTCCAAACCCTCGAGAGAGGAAAAATGATTTTGTAGGACCAACGACGGGGATGGTACAGTCACAATTGCAGACATGTGATGACCATCCATAGGAGTAGTGAATGGTGTTGTAGAAACTACAAGTGAAGTAGCCCTCTGAAGAGATAGATCCCCCACAGGAGGTGAGACCTCCACATGAAGAACCTCAATAGGAGCATGAAACTCTAAGCCTTTGCATTCAATAACAATAGGTAGCATTCCTTGTTTTGAAAAATCTGAAGTATGAGTGGATAACCCTTTCCTGGATTTGTGATCCGAGGCATTCTCAAGAGGAGGCATATCAGCAAAATCATCCTCTAGTCCTCCTGGTTTATCAGAAGCGAGGTGGCCCAAGGGTGACCCTGAATTAGCCTCGCCAGGAACAACAAAGTTTGAATTATCTGTGGGGCCTTCCACGAGTTTCGGCTGTGGATCTTTCTTTCGATATTCTTGACGTTGTTTAGGAGCCACAATCCTCCCATTATTCGGTTCATCGGAAACTATCTTTTGAGAAGATTTTTGTTGAGACTCTGGAACACAACCCTGATCATGTATGACCCGACACTGAGCAAGTTCATGCCATATCATCTTACAATGAGAGCAAAAAGGAGGTAGCCATTCATATTCCACACCAACTACAAAAGTGTAGTCCGAACGTTCAACCAAGAGGTGATCGAGAAGAAGGGACAGCATATCAATATTGACCAACACTCTAGCAAATATACCCCTCTTCTTTCTCATAGTATTCTCATCCAAAGACAAAGGAGTATCAAGACCTTTGATGATGGAAAAAATCGCCCTTGATCTCCAATACTCCAAAGGCAACCTATATAGTCAAACCCAGGCCTGAGTTTTGGTACTCTTCATAGTAGCTAGAACAAAATATTTTGTCAAGGAAAACTGTCTCAAGAAACCCAGAGATAACTTCAAGGATTCCATCACGAGGGCCCATCGCATGTCTTCTAAGGAAGCAAACTCAAACTCATAGAATCCCTTCCCAAGAGGAATTGCTTTCCACGGTCCAAGAGCCTTCCATACCGGCTGCAATTTTTTAGTTAAATCCATGTGTGTAAGGGATTTATCCCCCTTAGGAAGAATAACTCGAAAATGAAGATAGGTCTTGCGATCCTCAAGTCCAGCCAAGTAATCCCCCTCATTTATCCGGACCACAATCATGTCTCCCTTAATACAAGGAGTGGGTAATTCTGACAAAGGAATATCACATGTAGTTCCCAAAGCCTGAGCAAAAGTTTTCCTTTGGCTAAGCTTATCATATACCGTCTTCGCAGGAGATATTTCACAATTCTTCCAACAAGTCCATGGGATAAGGAAACCCTTAGAACCCTCTGCCATTCCAAAAGTCACTACTCACCACACCACCCCCGCACAACCATACCACCATAACACCAAATCTTGAGTTTACCACAAATTTTGATAAAAGTCTTGACTTTACCGTAAATTTTAATAAAAATCTTGACTTTACCAAAAATTTTGATAAAAATCTTGACTTTACCACAAATTTTGATAAAAATCATGACTTTACCGCAAATTAGAAGTGGCTACATGAAAAAGGTGGAAACTTTTTGTGTGCAATAGAAGTTCCAAGAAGAAACACCTTTATAAAGAAAAAGATTTAAGGAAAGAATACACCTTGTACACAGATGTAGAGAGTCGTCGTGCTACCACCAGCGTCTTGGCAAACTATCGCGTCGCTGCCGACCAACATCCACGACCCTTACGCTACCATTGTCCATCACCAAGTTGGAGAATGAACAGTCATCCACACAAACCCTAGCCGCTCCAAATCCCTTCGGAAGAGAGTGAATAGAGCAAAAATCTTCAAAGGGTTATCCCTCTGATTTTAAGAAGTTTAGTCAACTTTTCTTTCTTTTTTGTATTTCTATATTTGCATAAAAAATATAAACTAAATATATTTTTTCCATCTAATTTGAATTGTGTAGAGTATAGAAAATAGATATTTTTTTACGTACAATATTGGAGGTGTAAAAAAAAAATCATTTTTCATCTAAAAACATCACCAATCCTATTTAATGACCAAACAAGGAATTTGGATTTACTACTATTATGTGTAGTTGCCAAAATAAGCATATGATATGACAATTTTAGAGTCTTAATCTATGCACCCGTCATCTAAAATTACAGACAACGATCACACAATTGTAATTTATTAGACCATTATAGACGCCAATTATATACAAAAGCGTCAGCTATAGCGTATATGAACCTAAAATGTTTTCTTCAATATTGTTCTTATGTTTTTTGTCCAAGTTTGAAGCTAAACTATTTTTTAGAGAGAACGACTTCTAGTTGTGGAAACTTAACATGGTGGACAGAGGTTGTGGTAAAGAAACAGAGGTTGTAGAGGAGTTGAAGAGCTTCAACAGTGACGCACAACAACGATGAGAAGGAGAACATGAGCAGCATTTTCAAACCTGGGAACCCACTCGTTGAACACTGCAAATAGAGAAAAATTCGTTAAGAAAGCACAAAAAATATGAGAAACAACATAAACAATAAGGAAGGCACATTACAAGGAATAAGAGCAATGATAGAAAAAGAAGTCACATAGAAGACAACATTGGGAAAAGTGAAGAAGAAAGCGCAAATACAAAATGGTTTGGAGTTGGAAATAGAAAAACGTATAGACGACGATTATGACCTAATAACCGTAGTCTATATGGGACAACATTTTCCTAAAAAATTGTAGTCTATAATGGTCATTAGAGGCGATGGTTAACCACCCAACCATAGTCTATATGTTATGTTTTAAATAGAGGACATTTATAATTAGAACCATAGTCTATATGTTGATTTTATTTTCGAAGTTGTCACTGCTACCTATAGACGACGCTCCCGCTTAAACCAACTATTTGTACACATCGTAAAACTCTTTTTTTATCCTAGTGAGTGTGGAATAGTTTTTCAATATTATATATTTGTACTTTAATTCTAGATGAAAAGACTAGTCCAGGCTCACATGGTTGAGGGAAGATGATGTCATACCAACCACATTCCAACAAGGGAGGAGTACATGGAAATAAGAGGAATATCAAGTGGTAACCCTTTCTTGATTACCTTATCTTTCCTAGGCATGGAACATACAATAGAGGAGGTTCTTATATGGGCAACGACTAAACCAATAATTATTACAACAAGCAGAACTTCTTTTGAGTTTGGCAGCCGAATCTCACAAGAATTTGTTCTGAAGGTGACTTGGTAGCCTCTGTCACAGAGCTGATTGATACTGAGCAGGTTGTGCTTAAGTCCTTCTACATAGAGCACATCATGGATTAAAAAGTTGTTTTCATTGCCTATGGTACCTTTACCAAGGATTTTTCCCTTATTGTCTCCATAGGTCACACGCCCTTCCTGTTTGAGAGTGATATTGACGAATTTGGACGCATCTCCAGTCATATACTGGAGCAGCCACTGTCTAAGTACCACAAATGTTGTTTTCTCACCAAGCAATCCTGCAAAAATCAAAATTCATGTGGCAAGATTTGGTCCCCTTACAAATTTGGGCCCATGGATGTTAATATCATTCCAAGGAACCTTAGGATTCTTAGGAACCCACTTTAGGATACCTTTAGGAACATAAAACTTTCTAATTTTACAAAATCTAACAGAGTGGCCCTTTCTATACAGTAGAAACAACAAACAACCGGTTGTTTCGACCTTTTAACCGATTTTGTGATGGTTGATAAAGGTTTTGAACAACCACTGTTTTTTTCTTTGTGGGTTAAAACCGAAACCAAATTTCCTAAAAACACACTTTTGAGATGCTAAAACATTCTCAAGATTTGATTTGCCTTTTGAAATTGTGTCAACAGTTTTCACAATATACAAAACTTTCTTTTGAAGAGATTCACAATTTTTGCAAATACTAGAATTACACTTACAAGAGGAGTTCTGATAAATCATTTCAAGATTTTCAAAATCAACATTTGAATTGTTCAAATCTTTTTCCATAACTTTGATTTTCTCTTTCAACTAGTTGTTTTCACTTTTCGACCGATTATTTGAAAGGGTTAATCTTTTAGCTTCTTCACGAGTCTCTTGGAAAGCATTAAGAAGTTGGAAATAATTTTTCACAATTATTGGAAGAAGATGTACTTACTTGGTTTGACCCAAATTCTTCTCTTGCCATAAGACAAACCTCCATCTTGAATTTTGGAGAAGATGATTCAGCAGAGGGCTCATTCTTGTCCATACAAGCACTCCTTGAGTTCTTGTGAATTCTCTCAAGAGTATCCCACATTTCTTTGGTTGAGATACAATCAGAAACTTTGAGAAGTTCATCAGAATCAAGGGCATAGGCAATTATGTTCTTAGCTATACAATCAAGGTGATTTTTATATGAAGCAACATTTTTGAAATAACATTCCAGATTTCTTTATCTAATGAATCAACAAAGAATTTCATTCTTATACACCAAAGCTTATAATTTTCACCACAAAACAGAGGTGGTTTGTTTAAAGAGGCACCTTCCCCAAAAGAAAACTTGTTAGCCATTAAAATAGGTTTCAGAAAACAGAACTTGAATATTTTTCAAGAACCTAGCTCTTGATGCCAATTGTAAGAATTAATGGCTTAAACAAGAGTGGGGTGAATTGTTTATCAAATATTTTCTCAAAGATTGAATAGTAATGAAGCTTTAACACAATTCACAGATAAATCAATCAAGGAAAGCAATCAAACAATGATTAAGAAACTATTTGCAGAATTTCGATCGGTTGAAACTTTCTTTTAATCGGTTGTTTATAGCAGTAGCAAAAGCAGAATTAAAACAAACAGTTATAAGGAGTGAGAGAGAGAGATATTTACTCAGCCAAATTTATACTGATTCACTCAACCTTGAGCTACATCCAGTTCCCAGAACAACCATTGGGTTCCAATTGTAATCACTCACAAATTAAAACTTACATAGCCACAAAAAGGTGATCTTGAAACCACAAGAACCACTCACC
>Ga0123341_1001150_pt1 | contig 19081 bp, 10 predicted proteins | sample Turbeapinknodule_FD_89959 | JGI IMG/M metagenome (GOLD analysis project Ga0123341, IMG submission 89959) | Root nodule microbial communities of legume samples collected from Mexico - Turtle bean Mexico pink nodule | ecosystem: Host-associated > Plants > Roots > Nodule | place: Mexico: Nepantla...
CTTCTTAATTTCATGCACTTTTTTATTAGTGATATTTAGGTTGTGTTTATTATTGAAAGCAAGTACAGAGTTAGTAATCCATTAGAAAGGTAGAAGACTTGGAAGTTGGATCATAAGTTATTTCACACTTGCCATCAAATCAAACATTTCAAATTTGGCACATTTCAAAGTGATAAAGGGTTAAAAAGATGATTTTAGTTACATCAAAGTGAAGCTGCATGAGGTGGAATATAAAAGTGAATTATATTCGCATCAGTGACCAAAGTTAAAAAAGGAATATTAACTTGGAATTCTCATATGCCATAGGAATGTGTATATAATTTTTTGTTAAAATATTAAAAAAAGGAAAAAAAATTATTTGATACTAGTGTGGTACACGATGGAATAAAGGTAAAATATTGAGGAATATTTTGTAGAAGCAGACTCTTTACACTTAAATACCAATTCATAAAAAGATTTTAAAATTTAAAATTTAGGTGCATGTAGCATGCATGTAGGTGGATACGTGGAGAACATGTGCCACAATTTACATTCGTATTTCCTGCATTTTTTTGTGAAATTACACAAAATAATACATTATTTTAATCTATTTCAAATCATGAATATGTGTTATTCTGAATATATTATTATTATTATAATTATTATTATTAAGTAATTTAACAAATATCAGTGTAGTAAAAAAGTGGAAATATAAATTAAATAAAATGTTGTGATTGTGAGTACAGTTTGTGGTGACAAATTTATTAAAATAATAAAGGAAAAATAAATTGCTGACCTGAGCGTCGAACATGTTGGAATAAACATTCCCGTTACCCTGATCGACCCGACCCGAATTTGGTTGAAATAGACAGAATGCGAGTGTTTCGGGTCTCGGGTCGCTCTGGTAAGCGAAGAACGGGTATGGGTTGATGGCGAAAGGTGACTCGTTATTCTTCAGAAAAGCTACCAACGGTTGGAGGATATCCATCAAAGCCGGGTCGAACGACCCGGCCGAGGGAGGCTCCGACTGAGTCAACACGGCCATAGAGTGCACCGTCGAAACTTTTATTTTGCCACCGAGTGAGGCCGAGTTGAGGGCATTCTGGACATTTTGCATCGCCGGGAGAAGCTGCGAGGCGAGGCCATCGTCGCCGGACTTTATGATCTCGTTGCCGACGGCGATCAGAGTGATGTTGCTTTCGGGGTAATGTGGCAACACGTTCGCGTTAACCCATTGAGTCGCCGAGTCAGGATCAGAGGCCAAACTCGGAATGTCGCCGTTGGCCACCCCGATGACGATTCCAATGCCGGAGTTCGCTAGCGCCTTTATGATCGCCGGATCCGCACCGTAAAGGCGGACTTTTCCGACGGTCGTAGACTTGAGAAGCTCTGCCGAGACCTCCGGCGCCGGAAGGTCGTCGGCGACCTGGCCGTAGTTCACGCCGATGAAGGGTTGCGAAACTGCAAAGAAGAAGAAGATTAAGTAAAAAACAATGATAAAATAAATTTTATATATTTCTCTAAAAACGTATTTACTAATGACTGCAGAATGTGTGAAGCAAAAATCATGTTCATAGCTAAATTTATTGACTAACTAATACATTATAATCTTTTAAGTGAGATCACGTAGCTAAATATATTAAGAAATGGTGTTATTCAATTTTTACAAAATCTAATTCCACCATTTACGTAGACTTATATAGTATGAAATATATATTTTTACTAATTTTTTTTATGTTTAGTTTTTAAAAAAATTTCAATCCGATATTATAGGAAAAAATAGAGTTTGAACTCAACTCAATTTAAACTAGTTACAAGTGAGGTTTATAACATGTTATACACTATAAAATGTTTATATTTCAAATCGAGAATAACACTCGAATCATAAAACAGTTTAAAAATCCAACTTTGAGAGAAGGGTTGTGGTGCTTGAGAAACGCAAGAAACTTGGGTTGCACTTGAAAACACCTTGTTCATTGATAATGTTCATAGATTTTCCCAAGTTTGAAACAAAATGAAAAAGAAAGAAAAATTTAAAAGGGGTATGGAAATAGAGAACATACCAGCAGTGTGGAGTGCAGTGATGATGAGGGAAAGTTGGAGGAGGAATGAATGTGAAGCCATGGTGGTTTTGGATGAAGAGTTCAGTTTCCACTATTCTCTTGAGATTGTAGTTCGAGAATATGTTATTACGAAGGGAACATGAAAATGAAAGCTAAAACCAACGTACTCAGAAACAAAAAGCAGGGAAAAAGAAAAATATATCACATCAAAGCCACGCTAATAAGGATGTAAAGATGGATTTCTAACTATAGAAAGAGAGTGTTTTTAAAAAACCTACTTCAAATTAGTGGATGGGTCCAAGGATAAATATTAGGGTTAGAATAGTGATTAGTAAGAAAGATAATTCCAAACACTTCATTATTAACATGTGTTTCTCTTTCATCTTATTTTCACTCTATGTTTTAGTAATTAATACTTTTTCTCTATTCCTTTATTTTTCTTTTGTTTTCTACCCAAGTATTTGTCCTCAATAAAAGAAAACAAAAAAGATTAAGTGAAATATAATTTACGAGAAAAGAGTTATATAATGAACAATAAATTTTGAGTTTTTGTTAGAAATTTCAGGATACAACTTTGACACTCTAATGGTCATAACCGGACGATGAAGCCCAATGTCCAATCAAGGTCAACCAACACTACCATATCCTAAGAAGATTAACAAGGTTAATCAACAACTAAACACTAGGTAATTTGTTTCTAACTACAACCCATATCCTTAATCTAACCCAATAGCAAAAGATTCATGATAATCATATAAATAGACACAGATTTCAAGAATTAGGTATGTTATAATTATACACTGAATACACAGAGTGTCGAATATTGAAATCTCACTTGAGCGTCAGAGTGTCTTTTGCAGGTACCATACGAGCTTAGAGTTCACAAGAGCGAGAGGCAAAGAGGCAATAGGAGTACGAAGAGGAAGGAGAACAGACCAACCGACTGAGAAGGAAGGAAAATCGTTCTCTTGGTTCTAATCCCGTTCGAGAACAGACACATTATTTTTAGTATATGTAGTGTTCTTAGTTACTGCTGTAAAGATGTAAAGTTCTTACTTGTTTCGTTCTCCCAAATTTTTATCTTCAATCTAAACAATCTTGTTTTTTCGATTTTTTTAGGAATATTTGTTATAACACTTCGATCTCAAGTTAATTTTAAGAATATGAGTGTTGTGGGTCTTAAGATCAAAGTTTCATTATCTTCTCCAAACTTTCTATATATAGCTCTGGTTTTGGGTCTTAAGACGGTATAACTCAATTGAGTCTTAATAACATTAGTAGTTAATATGAGATATAGAATGAGATGTCGAGTGTTTGCATGTATGCGGGTGTTCGATTTTCAATAGTAAATGTAGAAATATTTATGTGGAAGTTACACTATTTGAATGTTGGAAATTATGAGGATGTGCAGTTTCACAGGCTAGTTTGATTAGATTAGTTTAATTTTTCCCTAAACTTGTATGGTTATACGAAGAATGTAAAATGTTGAGATTGTGTATTATGACTTTTTTATTATTATTATTATAAAGACCAGTAGTATTTATTAAATAGGCAAGAATATAAAAGGAAAAATAGAGAGAGAAGCGCGAAAAGAGGTAAAAATATTCGGGATTTGTGGTTTTGAGCTGGTTTCGCACAAAGCTTCGAATCCGCATGCTCCTTTGAACCAGATAAAAGGTTCCTCCTACAAGACTACACAGAAGTTTCAACTTTTCGACCCAAAAAGAAAAAACAAAAGGAGTAAAGAAAATAAAGAAGAATAAGCTGTGATGCTCGTAAAGAAAATTTTCATAAGGAGATTATAGAAGACTCTTTAAAAAAGTGTCAAGATTATACTGAAACCTGCATATAAAGTGAGAGAAAAACTTTAAGCAAATTATACAGTTAGAACAAGAATTAATAATTACGTCATACAAAATCAATAACACGAACAAGGAATATAAATAACTTTGATTTGAAAGAAAGTGGCATAAGTTACTGTGATATTCACTAGTTTTACTAAAAGGCATCATGTGTTCTTTCTCAATAATAGGACATTTCTTAGAGAGCACTTCGATTCTTAAGTGAATTTTACATACTATTCCTCAAACTGACATGTTTAAATGTTAAATCTAAACTTAAACGATGGACAATTTATATTTTTTTTAAGAAAAATCGATGAATTTAAATATTATCTGAAATGAAAATAAATTACTCAAAAAAAATTGCATATAATGGAATAAATTATTTTATCTAAGCAAAAAAAGGATTAGAAGTTACTTAAAAATATAAATACAGAATTTTTTTTTATATATTTTTTATTTATAAAAATTTAATACAGATATAAAGGAATTTATATTTGACGTGAACATTATATTATTCTTCCACTTTTTTCACAAAATAAGGTGGTCACACAACAAAAATAGATTATCGGTTATTTAAAATAAAAGGAATACGAAATATGAGATATTAACCCACAATTCACGGTTACAAATTAATCATTACATATTGTTCTTGCTAGGGAGATGAGAGACTTAGAGAAATGTTGACTGATTTCGTCTTCCTTCTTCCTGTCGGTAGATCAACTCACACTTCAACTTACTCCTTCAGTCTTCATGCTACTCTTTCAGGTCCCGATCGCCTGATCGTTTAGTCTCTGAGTAGAACGCCGAATGGAGGTACCTGAAGGCACTCCGACGTTCAAGTTAGCAAAGGACGTTCAACACTCAGAGGTGTACAATAATTAATGATGTACCTTGTTTCTTGAAATATGCGTTATTTATATTATTTTAATGGGTTTACCTTATTGGGCTTAATTAGTGAGAAAGATCGTGCTTAGAAGTGTATGCTTGATTTCTAATGATGATTTAACTTTGTTGACCTTGATTTGAGCGTTAATGGACCGAGAATGTCGGTTGACTCACATGGATATGAACATTATCGGTCGGCCCAATCATATGTGCTGAGACATGAATTTAGCAGTTGAGCCTATAGCAGTACACATACTAAACACGATACAGTAAAATTGCAAAGGGAAAAGTGATAAAATGTGATAAAACTAAATGAAAACTGATTTAATTTGTTTCATGTATCAATTTAGGAGGACTTTGAAAGGATGTAAGGAAAAAAAAAGATGTAAAAAATAGGAGGAAAAAATATAATAACCGACATGATAAAAAAAAAAAATGAAAAAACCAAGACATTAATTAATCAATGAATTTGGAAGAAGAGTCAAAAGTCAAAGAGTTGACATCTTTTTGTAATTTCTAATTACATTAAAATAATGTATACTTAAAAAGGAAAAGTTTGTGAGCCTTGAAATGTAACTTTACTACTTTTCTATTCGTCTTTAGAAACGAACATATAAAGTCACGTTAAAATCGTCACAAGCTCCGCATGCGTTTTCATACTCAGTTCCAAGAAGATGACAGACAACATAAATTATTAACTGTTGATTAACATGTTATGGTAAAATTACAAATAAGATAATAAAAGAAAAAACAATTTGTTGCATTATCCTTGTTTAACCTTTTAGATAAGACTATAAAGTTCCAACAAACTTGAGACACGGTTTTAAGTATTGACCAACATATAAGAAGAAAAACCAAGAACGTCCATAACTCATTTCTCATTACAAACTGGGAGAACAAATACCTTTCCGAATGAACAAATACATCATCATTGCTCTACGCTCAAAATACGCAAGACACCAGAACAAACCAAGATATTCAGATTGTAAAGGTCCTCTGAAAGCTAAAACCCGATTGCATGATGCAACTTAGGACAGAAACATGCTCAAGAAGAAGCAAACTATCAAAACCAAAAATCGTTGGGAGGATTCCAATGGTTCAATAAACCCATGGAAAAACCGCTAGCATAAGCAACGAGTATATGGTAAACCTATTCATATGATTGTATTTGTAAATGAATTAACGAAACAACAAATTGAAGCCTCTCCCACAGCATTCCAAAATAAATAGAAACTTCAACTTGCGAGTCAATTTAACCTCCAGAATGAGAAGCAGAAGTTGTTTCAAAATGCCCATCCTTGAACACATGAATGTATTGTTGTGGCAAAGAATGCTCCACCTGAAACAGATGACGTGGTTAAAATTTGTAGATCACTTGACTTAGTCCACTTTACCAAGATCATGCATCCAGTTTAACATTTTTACAAATTTTAAATAAGATTCTAAATATGGATGGATTCATCCACCGCTGTATGAGACGTGAGGATAGGTAAGCAAATTCTGATCGCCATGCACAGTTGAGGTGGGAGCAAACCAACTTCTATAAGTAGTCAATATCACACGCTATAATGTTGTTTTTTGGTAAGCTGTTTCTTCTTCCTTCATACCTCACAATTCACACTGTCCTGATTTTTATCTACTGCATTCTATTTTATTTTTCACCATCTTTAATTTTTAACTTTATTCCTGTGTTATTATTGCTCGAGCTTGACGGTGATTGTGGTTGTAACATCCCACTTTCTTTAATTTAAAAATTATTTAGTTCCTATAATAATATTTAAGCTGGTAATCATCCCACTAGAGCATTTTTGGGTCTGGTCGCCACACACTGCTATTTTCTAAGTTCTAGTAAACAGCATCGATAACAATCACAAAAACAGACTCTAGTATTTAATTTTCAATTATTAAAACATCAAAATTATCTACAAGAAATTAGAGGAAATACAACTCTTTAACGAGTTTTTGCTCAGATGATGAGGAATCAAACTTTCCAACATCAAATATAGAAGAGGAAAACTAAAACATACCCAATCACCATCAGTTTCAGCACCAGGAACCAAGACATTGATCTCGCTTGACTTTGCTGTAGTTATGGTTGCTTGTAAAGAGTCCTTGCTCAGATATAGCTGGCAGCCAGAAGTGTTGTCCACTGAAATTGTAGGAGCTGCACCCTATAGCAGGAGTATAACTGAATCAGTTTTGACGTATGAAGTATTTATATAGTATTAATTTTAAACCCTTATCATGTGCATCTTATAAGTTATATCATTAGTAAGATCGGTACAGCTATTAAAATATTTACTGGGAAGAATAATATGATATTCAACCAAACATGCCAACAGCATTGGAAGACGTTATGCATTGAGGGGAAAAATAGAAAATGGAGTCTAGGTACCTGGCATTGAACCTCAACCCCATTACTGTTTACAATCTCAAATGCTGCAACAACATCCTACATATTAAGACAAAAAAAAATGATTTTTCATCTCTCAATAAATAGATTACATTTCTAATATTGTTAAATATCAAATTCTCATGTTTCACAGACCTTAAATACAACTCCCATCTTTGTGCATTTGTCAATAGTTATATTGTTGACCTTGCCTGCGAAGTATTTAGAAGTGATTTAGTCACTTGTAACCTTTTCACTAAGTGATAAGTTCGATACCAAATAAGTAAAAAAATGAAAGAACTACCTGGAATCTGCAAAACGGAGTTTTTGCATCCATAAATATATACAGACTGTTTTGCATCACACTCTCCAATGACCAAATCTTTATTCTCAATTTGATTCTCAACAACCCATCTGCATTCGCAGAGATTAGTTGGGTTGGGTTAGGGAGATGGAATAGTGAAATTATTGGTATTCACTTCTATATACATAGTAACTAAAAGACTCAAACACACATATAAACCTACTTGCGGCCCATTTGAAGTTCAAATTTTGGAGGTCCTGCTTTAGAAGGCACACGTGAAGTTGCATGACTTTCTCTTTCAATAGTGCCAACAACTCCAGTTCTATCTGTGCGATTCTTAGTCTTCATATCAGCCGTAACCTTTTTCAAACCTATTAGATAAAATTTATAATTCATATATGTTGATTGCTGAATGTTCAATCAAGAATGTAAGAGTAAGAACAAGCTACCTGAAGTGACATTTCCTGCACTGATTTCCTGAAAAACAGCTGACATCCCCGCTTTAGGCTTAGAAGATGAAGCCTGAGATGATTCAGAACTAAAGAGAGAAGCAGTTGGAGGGGGAGGGGCGGCAGGTGCAGCAGGAGCAGAAGCTTTTTTTGGAGCAATTACTTTTCCTGTTGGACTCCAAACAGGGCCTAAAGGATGAAAGCTCTTGACATAATCTCTCAATCCAGGTAGATACAACTCTTTGAGAGCTTTTGCCCATTCAACGTGATTTGGGTCTTTGTTTCTGTACTCTACAAGCACCTAAATAGATTAAGGGAAGATCATTATCCTTGACCCGTGAAATAGCAGGCAATATGAGATCGGAAGTGCAACAAATAAGACTAATAGGCTAGTGCCTGATCAATACACCGGATTCCATAAGTAAATGTTGCCAAAAGTAAATGGTAAATGAGACATTTAAAATCAGATTTCTGAGCCTAAAGCATATATAAACATTAAGGTTGCTGATCCTAACTCATTTCCCTTCTCATCATTTAAGCTCATGTAACTCAGCAAGTAACTACACCTATACATTTTATTTCAAAGTAAAACTGAAACTTTTTAAATGCAAGGATATAGTACAAATTGCTAAAATTATCAGGGAAGATCACTTGCGGGGACTCCTTTATATCCAAGACAAATTAATAAGATTCTGACAGGCATCAAGAATACCTTGTTGCTGTAAAACTCAGCCATTTGCCAGCTTTCTTCCACATGCGCAATTGGCATGCTCATACCTTGAAAAAACAAAAGAAACATAAGAGACTGAACGATAAATATTCATCCAATAAAAGAATCATTTATCACTTACCGCAATCCTTCCCTCTATATGCAATCCATGCTAGAGCTGATAGACTGTCAGCAGCAGCCTTCAAGTGATTAAAAAAATCAGATCTCCTTCCTTCTGTCAATTTGTTAGCTTTCGTGATCACTTCATTCAATGGTTTCAGAAATTCACCAAACCCAGCGAGGTCAGGCTTCTGCACAATAAATGATGACGAGAGATACTAACTCAGTCAGCATTTACAAACACTAGTGACATACAGTCCAAAAAATAAAACCTCACAGCATGAGCAACTATATGTGCTCCCTTTTCTACAAACTCAATTCGATTTTTCTTGGCGGTAAACCTTTTATTTCATTTATAAGAGCAATTGATTCTGAATTTCGCTTCACAAGCTATTGTAAACTCAAATACCCCAGGGAACACGGAACCTCCACCTTTTGTCAGCCATGACAGGTAAAAAAAGCATCGAATCCACAATAACAACCAGAGATTTAATTTAAATACATACACGAAACTCCCATAAAAAATCCGAGAGAGAAAGCCACCACATTTCGTTCAAAAATCGGTATCACACTCTATTCCATCAATATTCTCACTATTTTTTAGACACGTCAATTTTATCGCACACAATGCAAACATCCAAACTCGTTAATCCCGCACCAAAACAAACACTCATGACGACACGGAAAAAAAAACGATAGAGCAATGACGAACCTGTGTTAGTTTGAGCTTAATCAAAAGCTCTTTCTGAACATCGAAAGCTTCCCGCACAAGTTTCGATACATCCAAGACCTGTCCTCCGATAGCCTCCGCAGCGCGGGAAAACCTAGTGACGTACTGGTCGATCAGATCGGCGAACGCAACGACGGACGGATCGAGCGCCGCATCGGAAGCGTCGACGGCGCTGGCCGGTGAGGCGGATGGGTGGAATCCGGCGGAGAGCGACTCTAAGCGCGACACCGCCGATTCTAACCGCTGTACGAGCTTCTCGTCCATGCCTCTGTGGTTCGAAGAAATGGCACAGATCTGGCACTACCCTCTGAGATGGTGCTTGAACCGTTAACCTTTTTAAAAAGAAAAACTAAAATATATATTAATAATACTAATAATAATAATAAATAATAAATAATGCGAAAGGAGAGGAGGGAATTATTGCCCCCACGTGTCATTTTCTTTAGTCCAATCTTTTTAGATAATTAGATAAGTAAAAGTAAATGAGCGAAAATTCGTACTATCACACACTTTCTATTTCTATCATTAACTAGTACAAAAAGAAAACGAAAAATAAAAAACGCAAGCTTTCAACAGCCAACTACCAAGAACCATCCACAAATACCCACCACAGTGAATTAAAATCTTCAAAGTGAAAAACGACACACCCAGAAACATCCACTGTAATGAATCAGAAACATCCACCATAATGAATCAGAACCTTCAAAATGAAGAACAACTCACCCACTCAATTTAAAGCTTTAACATATATGGTAAATTTAGTATTTAAAAACTATATAGAGATGAGGAAAAACCCATTGAGGTGCATGGAGAATTTGCCTTCCTTAGCAGAAGGCACAAATCTAGGTCTTGATCCGATGATGACAAATCATGCGTGGGCTCTACCATAGCAAAAAAAAATCAAGCAACCCAAATGAAAGTATATTTCTGTAAATTAGAATGATGAGTTTCACTCATTTTCAGCAAGGATATTATGTTCTTACAAAACAAAACAAAAGAATGTTCTTACACTACGTGTTGTTCACTTGAGCATAGAGCACATTTCTTCTTCTATCAAAATACGGATTAAATCACTAGTTTTGGTTTTGCATTATAATCCATGTTTGGTTACACGTTGAGATTATGCACTGTTATTGCTTCTGCAGAGACACGTTAGGTGGCACACGAGACAGAAAACCAAACACACAAGTAAACAATAAGACGTAAATGAGCTAGAATTGTACGTAGCATCATTCTCTTATCTAGACAATGCAAACAAAACACAAGCTAACGAAAGTGTACCAACACTTGGTGTCGTTATGCATATGATGTTCAGTACTGAAAGAAGATCAATACCTGCCCCGACAGCTCATGCATTGTGCAGGGGTAATAATTGGTATGAATCAGAAACGCAATTTTTTTCCTTGCAAGACAACTTGCGTTGAATCGTGCTTGCAGTACGTAGGACCGTCGTGGAAGTTAAGGAAAACCTCTCATTCGTAGATTCGGTTTCACATCAAACGTGGCAGCAGAGCCATCATTGTTCACAGTTTTGGGAGTATCATAAACAATTGCAAGTTAATATTTTGTTTCACGGCGCTGTCAGAAAATTGGACTTGAGGCTGAAGGTTTAAACCATGAAGATTCTGGGGTTTATGTATGAACTTGTTGCTAATTTAGGAATTCAAGACATAAGAGCTTTATAAAGTACATTTTGGTTAAATGGGAGGTAACGTTAATGAACCGTGCATTCGAGTTACCATTCATAAAGTTGATTTTGGCTAAAACTAATTTTGAAGTAATCAGCAATTCATTATTAACATGACCAAACATGTGGTTTTATACCTAAAATCAGATTAAATAATGGTTGAAAAAGGTGAATTTTAAGCCATCGTAAATGAAAACTTGGTCCAAGGTTTTTGAATGTGTCCACAAGCAGACAAACAAAATTGATAGATTGTGAAGTTCGTATTTACAAGCCATGCTCTTCTCACTTCACAAGATAATGCAATACAACAAAATGCATGGTGTTTAAACCGTATAAGATATGCACAGCGACTCATAGAACCCGTTCATAACGTCATGAAATCTGAATACAAATAATTCGATCACCAAAGTTGCTTCACCAACAATACAAACAATCATCTCCATCTTGATTTTTCTATGATTTCTGCATGCTTTGGTGGTGGATAAGGAACTTTAATGGAAACATCTGCATGAGAAGGCAAAGGATCTTTGTCTCTCACTGTGCGTAGCTCCTATTCAACAAGTTAAAGTTAGTGGTATAACAAGGAAGATGAAAAGTGATTTAGTTTTAAGAGGATAAACAATTCCACAACTTAAGGGGAATGTATAGAAAGAGTGGGTGAGTGTAGTGCTTACAGAACGAAAGGGGAAATCATCTGTTTCGAGCATATGAACAATTTGACCCATCTTTGGTCGCTTAACCACATCCAAGTCTATACACCGCAGACAAATAAGTAAAACTCGTTTCAAAGATCTTGGAGAGGGTGGAATCTCAATCAAAGGATCAACTAGCTCCTCACTGCGACGACTTGCTACCATTGTCTTGAACCAATCTACTAAATTCATCTGAAGAACATTTACAAAACCAGGTTAAGTCTTGACAGTGTTTATGAAATTCGGGTCTCTTAAGGAAAATTTTCTTAATGTATTGATGAAAAACATGAACAAAACCCGGAAGCACCTCTCCAGGTGGTTTTGAATAATCAATGGGGCTTCTTCCTGTGATTATCTCCATGAGTAGAACTCCAAAGCTATACACATCACTGCGCTCATTAAGCATACCTGAGCTTGCATACTCAGGTGCAACATATCTGCAGAAAATTGGTGGTAAGAAATCTTAAGATGATTCTCATTTATGGAAATTGAAAAATAACTAAGAAAAAATTACCCGAATGTTCCCATCACACGCGTAGTCACATGGGTTTTCTCAGATCCTAAGAGTTTGGCAAGTCCAAAATCTGAGACTTTGGCATTCCAATTTTTATCCAAGAGAATGTTACTGGATTTTACATCCCGGTGCACAACTTTGGGTTCTAAGCCTTCATGCAAATAGGCTAGCCTGTTTCATAATGCAGAAACATTAATTGCTGTGATGAAATGTTTAAGATAACATATAAAATGAAAAACCAAGGATAAAACTACAGAGCATGATAACATTAGTGAGAAAGAGTTTCAGTTCAGCACATAAAACACACCCTTTTGCTGTCCCAGTAGCAATTCTCATTCGAATCTCCCATGTCAAGGGGCTAACTGGTCCTACATCACCATGCAGCCACTGTTCCAAGTTTCCGTTGTCAACATACTCATAAACTAGCATCCTGAATGAGTAAAATTGTCACTGAAGAAAATTCCTACGAACTCTGAACTTTTATAGTCTGAATCACATTGAATCAAAAGAAGAAACAACCATGTAAACAGAAGAATACCTTCGAGCACCTTCTGCGCAATATCCTATCAAACGAACCAAATTCTTATGCCTTACTTTTCCAATAGCTTCAACCTCTACCTTAAACTCCTTCTCTGCTTGACCCCTAATTACGATACAATAACAAAGGAATTTTCAATAAATTAATATAACTAAAGATGCTCATTGAATTGTTTCAGGAAACTTGACATCAATTTACAAAATTGTAATTACTCATTTCGTCTTTATACCATAATATTATCTTTACGTTTTTATTTTCATACCCAGAACCTTCGCACCTTGGTTTCTATATATATACTTCAACTTTTTTTAGTCCCTATACTTCAACTTTCTAAAGATCACAAAATATTTGCATAAATATTAAACAGACAAGATTATGCAACGCAAGTATAGAAACAGATGAGACAAGCCTTTCTCACATTGTTGTTCCAATACTTCTTAATTTATTATGAAAATTTCAAAAACTTTAATTTTTAGGTGACAGTGATTGGTTGTAAGAGTTTTTTTACCATAAATATAAGTTACCGTTATTAATTGATAGTTATCTTTGAATTTGCTTCCCCAAAACGCATACATAGTAATTATTCTTCACATATTAATATACTAAAAGCTTTCCTTGCAAAATAACAAAAATAAACTAAGTTTGGGGAGATTAAGCTAGTATCTTAAAAAAGGTAAAACAGAAATTATATACAGACAACATGATAAATAAAGCAAAAAGTAAAAGTAAAGAGAAAAGTAACATACTAACATAATTACCCAACCAAAAATAACACTAAAAAAACATAGAAGAGAAGCAAATGACTATTTATTATAGGTTAAGAACGCTTGAATTATGAGTAATCATTGTACTAGTAATATTTTAACTCTCTGAAACAACGCCAAAAAAAAGTAAACTATTGTTTCTCAAAAGCAAAACAATCCGCCACCAAACTCGCATTCACTTTTTTTCCAAAGACAATTAAAAACAAACACAATGCACATTTCCCATGTTAAGACCGTGTTTGGATGTTTGGGAGTTGATGAAGGTCAAAAGTATAATCACTTTCAAATTAACATATTCTTTCTTCTTCATTCATTGTACTGTATGTGTTGAAATTGGAGAATATGTATTGGAATTTTCAAATCACAGTAATATTTATCCAAACGTACGTTTCCACTAGAATTAAGTTTGGGTTTAGACATTAAAAAAAAGATTTTGAGAAGTAAAAAAAAAAAATTGGAGTTCAGACATGTGAGTATGTGACATACTTGTTGTTGAGAAGATTCTTAACAGCAACGACGGAAGCATCGTGCATAATTCCTCTGTACACAACGCCGTACCCACCTTCCCCAATAACATTCCCTTCTGCGAAACCGCGCGTGGCGAGTTCCACTTCCTTCATGCTGTACCACCGGCCCCACCCTATGTTCGGATCCTCCACCGACACCTCGCTGCGGTGGGCCCCACCACCGGAAACTTCGCTCTTCATCACTGCCGTCACCGCGCCAATCTCCACCTTCATCCCCGCCTCCTTCTTCGGATCACCCTCCACGTCACCAATCTCGCTCGTCGTCGCAGGGGTGAGATCCGAGGTCCTCACCACCATGATCTCCTTCGACACCAGAGGGATGCTCCCGGAGCTGTGTTTCGCCGCCAGCTTCCGCCGCTTCCAGCTCCGGCTCCCGCGCAAGCACAGGAAGAAGACGAGAACCACAATCACCACCGCGAAGACGACCAAAACAGCCACCAAGACGAGAAGCTTCAAACTGACACTCGTGGTTGTGTTGGCCTCCGTCATCGGTGTTAGTTTGTTTTTTAACGTTGGAGGTTGTTATTTGGTAGGAGAGTTTGGGAGGTGATGTTCTACGATGACATGGTTGAAAATGGGAAGAAAAGTTATAAGCATTGAAAAGGGGAAGGGAACAGAGAGTGGTGGTGGCGTTGAGAAGAGTGGAAGTGGGGTTTCAACGGATACAAATGGGAAAAACAAACACAAACGAAAGTAACAATCGAAAGAGATGTTGAGTTGTTGTTTTCTGGGATGGGAGTGTGGTTATAATTACGAGAATGCCATTTTCTTGCTGATTTTCCTCTGACTCTCACCAGAAACGGATGCATTCCAAAAAAGTGGTGAAAATACCCTCTCAAGTGAACACTGTGCGACGGTGGGGTCTGTTGGGTAATTAGGAGTCTTCATTATTGCATCATTTTCTATATGCTCCATTTCAAATCCACTAATTAGGAGACTGTTGGGTAATTATCTATCTTATTAATTTTTTATTACTTAGTGTTTTTGTTAGGCGATGAGAAATAAAAAATTATTGAAAACTTTGTCTTCTTTCTTATTTTCAGGTTTTTGCAAGTTGCTGAGGTTTTATTGTGTGGTCTTTTTGATTTTCGTGTTACTCCTTCGACTATCAGTTGTCAAATGGGGGAAGTAGAAGACACTCTGACGCTCAAGTCAGTAAAGATAGTATTCGACCGTGTGTGTGCAGTAATAATGATGCACTTTTCTTCTTAGAATGTGCGTTATCTATATTATTTTAATGGACTTACCTTATTGGGTCTGATTAGTGAAATGGATCACACTTATGATTGCATTATCTAATTTATAATGATGGTTAACTTCACTGACCTTGGTTTGAGCGTTAATGGTAAAATATGTTAGTCAACCTAACCGTTCGTGGAAGTCTCGGTCAACTCAGTCAGAGTGATTTTCTCGACGATCAGGGAGACCGGTCGGTCCATACCAGTACACTTAGTTTTGTAAGATTAAATCAAATTTATAAAAAATTACGAGAAACAGACAAAGAGAGGTTGAACTAAGTCTTCGTATTTTAATCTATTATTTGGGACTTTGAATTGTAGCTTAATGGACTATTTTGTTGCGTGATCAATCCCATTATATAAATTGCTCGCATTGGATTTATATGTGTAAAATTGACTGGATCCTGATTCCACGTGAATGTGATTATCAAACGTAACCTAACCACCACCAAACGATTTGCTAAATGAATGCAATATTCTCTTGCTTCACCATTAATTTCACCAACATTTTATATAGCTCCACTTACTCTACCCCCGTCTTTTGGATTTTCCCCGTTTCTTAACTATGGTGTAATAAATTATCAATTGATATTTAAAGTGGTTAAATAAAAATAACTATTAAACCAGAATAAAAAGAAAGGGTAATGAATAAATATATCACATGATTGTATGCAAGCCCAAACAAGCTAGCCGTGTAGATTGGGCAAGCAATTGCGTGTGACTCGGAATGAGATGTAATATGTTAATGGGCAGCTTGAATGTGAACTAATATATTTGGCTCTTATTCAAAGCTTTTATGGAAAATTTTGGGAATAAGATGTATATGAAATGTAATAAGTAATATGAGACTATATTGGATGTGTTAGAAAAAATTTCGGTCAATGTATTTTTATAGTTTAGAGACCTGGATAATATCTATGATTGGACGTACAGTTGTTAATGTGTTGGTAATTCTCTAATTGCTTCTTTCAAAATTTCTTATTTGAATGTTGACGCTCATTTTGGATTATCTGCAAAAAGTATTTCGACGCTCAAGTAAGTATTATTGTAAATAGTATATTATGGTAAATGGTAAAAAAGTACCTTATTTCTCCGCAAAGGGTTTTATTTATAACATTGGCTATGGGTCCTGACCATGATGGGTCAGATATCAGTTATCAACTGACATGTGTCGTGGTCCCTTCTTAAGAGAGATGTGCATCTTTCACTTATTCATTTGTTAGTTCATTTGTCAAAAATATTTTTTGCATATGATCTTTAAGTACTGTTGTAATTGTCATTACTATCTTTTATTGTGTGTCTTGATATGATCTTTAACTCGATTGCGATCGAGACCATAATTGACTTATCTGGTATCGACCGAGGCTATAATTGACTTAGCCGGTACCGACCAATACAGTCAAACGTTAAGGAAATGAGTGTTTGATTTCTCTACCGCATTTGAGATATTATTTGTTTTGAAGTTTGAAACACCATCATGATTTTGTCTCCCTCCAAATTAAAGAGAAAGGTGTATATAAACTGGTTTTAACTTCTACTCTGAAATAATATGTAATTATATTAGGATAAAAAATTAATATTTTAAATGGTAATAACTATATAAGTGAGTAATATTTAAAACTTGTGAGACATCACATGTTTTAATCTTTTCAGACAACATATTAAGTAATGAGCTTGGGACATTCAAAACTTGTGATGGAAGTATTTAGTGTAAAAGTTGTTGGAGGATCTATGGTGGAATCTATTGCTGATATATTAAATGAAAGATGTCTCTCGTTTTTTTATGATAAAATTAGATCTATCTTAAATTACTGCATAATAGTTTAATTTATTCCAACATTGTTAAGCCTTTTGTATCAATTCTTATCGGATCATTAGTCTATTCTTATCAATCTAATCATTACTAGATATTTTATTTCAGTCCAATCACACTAATTTTCACAATATTTATCGCAAACAGTAATATAGGATTATAATTCAATAGAAAAAATTATAAAAACTATATTTCGTATAAAATCAGTAACAGTGTAAGAATTGAATTACAATGGGTCGCTATTATATATTAATTTGTTCAAGTTTTCTTCTAGTTTACAATTTTTTTTAGAAAAGGTTTTTTGGTTATAAAACAAAAGTTATATTTAGATAATTTTCTTTCACCATTGTTAAAATAAACTTTTGAATTTAGCATAAGTATTTTTTTTCATTTAATTTCTCTAGAAATTGGAGTTTTCGTAAGTTTATTACAGCTTGTGGGATTAATTTTGTTTTCTTATAAAAAAAATCAAGAGACTTTTATCTACTATCTTTGTCGGGTCATTTTTTTTTTCTATTCAGATCAATCATTTCATTTTACTTTTGTCAATTCTTATTATTTCACTTCATTTAAACTCTATTTTTTTATGAGCTTTCGGTCTAAATGATATTTGTAAAAGATGTTCCAACGATAAAGTAAGTAGTCATGTAATTAATTCGTGATAATGATGTATTTTTTTAAAAATTTTGTAATTAGTTATATAATTATTATAGGTCCACTATTATTTGGTCGAATTAACATTTAGATCATGATTAAGAACACATCTCCTAATGTTTACTTACTGTGTAGGCTCGTTAATCTTATTTTTTTATTTACTGTGTAGGCTCGTTAATCTTATTTTTTTAATACATTTTAAACTGTCAACGTACTGAAATTTTAAGGTTTTATTCAGTTCCCATACAAATTCATTTTATTTTTCTTCCTTATTTTCTTCTCAAACAATTTTTATTATAAAAACATTCAAGAGATTATGGTTCAGTGTGTATTTTTTACTTAAAACTTCTCAAACTATGCTTACTAACAGGGATACACCTGTTCCTCCACCAAAAGTTTTTTTACTTTTTAACCGATAGTTTAAGAACATTGCTTGACATTTATGTATTTTGTTATAACTATGTTGATGAAATTAATTTATCTTCTCTCAGATGCAAATCTTAATAGCTTTTACCATAACCGTGATTATTACTTATATCTCACTCTATTATAGTGCAAAATGTTGCCCTTTTGAGTTTTAATTTGATGAAAAATTAAAACGGGAAAATTATATTATCGATGCAACGGACAGTAACTTGAACTCCTTTTAGACACTTTATTGGAATAATTGATTAAACTTTTGACTTAGAATATTTTTCAAATTTGACTCCTACAAAGGGGGACGGGAACTGAATATTTGATTTAACAGAAAGAAAAAATCAGCATAAGAGATGTTATTAACACGATTATTAACGTTATTAGATTTGAATGTTTTTTGGCACATGAGAAATGTAATGATTCCCAGCTTGAGTGCATCGTGCACGTTTCACGGTGTAGGTATTGTTTTCTGATTATGGCGCATGTCGCGTAGCATGTGCCAATATTGTGCTCAAAATCATTATTATTTTGACTATTCAAACAATACATTTACTTAGCACGATGAATAACTTTCTATTATATAGATAATATAGTCTCATATCTTATATAGTTTTACACTACGAACATCAGACACTTCTCTTAAATGGCGTGTCGATGTTGGATATCGATATTCGTATGATATTTGTAGGACATGTATCCGTGAAGTGTCAAATTCAAAAAGTATTTGTTAGATTTCTGATAATTTTAGTACAGTTCTAACAC
>Ga0123341_1001153_pt1 | contig 19071 bp, 14 predicted proteins | sample Turbeapinknodule_FD_89959 | JGI IMG/M metagenome (GOLD analysis project Ga0123341, IMG submission 89959) | Root nodule microbial communities of legume samples collected from Mexico - Turtle bean Mexico pink nodule | ecosystem: Host-associated > Plants > Roots > Nodule | place: Mexico: Nepantla...
ATCTTTTATACTCGATTTGAAAATTCGAAGTTTAATAAATAAAATTCAAAAGTGAAAATTACATTGTGAAAAAAAAATCTGAAAATGCATTTTGAATAAAAAAATTCAAAACTAAAAAATGTATTCTGATATCCAAATCCAAAATATTTTCAGAAAAAGAATTTTGGAAATAATTTTTTATTCACACCCTTTTTTTATTTAAGATTATTTTCGTTATTTTATAGAAATTGGGTTATTTTCGTTATTTCGTTATTTTCGTTTTCAATAAGAAATTGGATGCATGTTGAAATTAATATGATGGAAGAATTTGCCTTACAAATTTTGATACGAGAGGACCAACGATAAAAAAAAAATACTCTAACACAATTAAAAAAAAATAGGATGAGAGATTTATTTAGAATCATCATTCACTTACTCCGTTTGGTATACATATTAATACAAAATTTAAAATCTTCATTTTTACATGTCTTATTATATATATCAACCTATATTGTAGTTATTATATATATATTTTTTATAATTATTCCAGCAATTTAATATTTGGTTTTATCACCCCAAAAAAGAAAAGAATAAGTAAAACCCAAAGATTTTAGTAGGGTTCTAATCCCATAAACAACTCTGAAATCGTGATATGTATTTACTTGTTTATCTAATATGTATTATTGTATGTCATTACATAGAGAACAAATACAAAAATAAGACCTTAAAACTATAATAATAGTACAGATCTTATGATAATTTATTTTAACACACTCATAAAATATAAAGTACAATTTATCATATTTTTATATGTATACATTACATACAAATATATCTATCGAATCACAAATGGATCCACATTTCTATAATATTCTCTAAAAAAATATCTACTCTTACAAGTGAAGAACAAATAATTTATATTTTCATCGAATTCACACAAACTACACAATATGCTACAAAAGTTAACACAGATTATCTTGTGATCAATTTCTCCTAAAATGACTCTCTATGCAAAATATATTGCCATATTCAATATATATTAGGTTTATTAGATAAGATGAAAAAACACATAAGCAATTAAATAATATAATAATATAAACATAGAATACACTCATTTTACGTAAGATCCATACAACATATTTATCCAAGGTAATATCTTTTATATTATTTATCTAAAAATATATTTTATTATAGATCATGATACACGCCCAATACAAAACCAATTATAACTGTTTGAGTTAAAAGTAGATAAATTTTAATCATTTGTAACCCTTTGTGTGGCTTTTTCCCACTCTTGTAAACTCTGTAGTTTTCAGAGTAAAATGATATTATAACTTATATGAAGTGATGTTTTGAAGTTAAAAGATCTGTAGTGTGTCAGTATTTCGTTGGAATTTCTAACTAGGTATTCGCTTGTATGAGTTTATCTCAACTTACACATAGATATGAAGCATGACAAATGAGATTACAATGATACCAAATGATACCAAGTGTGACTAGTAAGTAGGATGCAAACAAATAAATAATGAGCGAGTTAAATATATTTTTATTTATGTATTATAATACAAAATTAGTTTTTATTTTTATTCAAATTTTGTGTACCGACCAGTCTTCGGGTATCGTTGACCGCTAGTAGTTAGGGGCTACGTAAGCTAGGTCCCACGAACGGCATGGGTCAGTGTCTTGCAAGGCACGTGCGCCAAGGTACCGAAGAGTGGTCAGACATCGATCACGAGGATGTGCTGATGTGTCCTCGACAATGCAGAGAGGTCGGACATCAGTGACTCGAACAGCAGAGCTGGGCCACGAGAGGTGGATCCCAGGCCACACACCAGTTGCCAGTTGGGGAGAAAAGCCTAGATCACGAGGGGTCCATGCATGTGGTGTGGATGATGCGTTCAAGCGTAACACAAGCAAAGACCCACTGGAAAAGATACGACTTGTGAGAGTCACTTTCCGGGGGTGAAACTGCATGCATGACACGTGAACAGCTAGGGCACTCCCAGGAGGAATGGCCCCAGAGATTAGGTGCACAAGTTGGTACCCAGGTGATCATCCCGTCAGAGGTGCACTTCAGTAAGGGAACCTTACGCGCTAAATTGCCCTAAGAGTGGGTGATAGCGGCGCTAAGGTACACCCTCAGTAACCGTAATTGTGATTAGCGGAAACCGCGGAAACCCTAGAGTATATAAAGGGTAGAGTTAAACCTAATAAGATACGCATCATTTACGCGAATACTCACACAGATTACACAGAGAGCTTTTTACAACTTACTTTCGGTGTTTCCTAGCCTTACACTAACTTGAGCGTCGGAGTGCAAACGGCCTCTAGGACGCCCTTTTGTCCTTGTGATTTCAAGTGCTTGATCGAAGAAGGGTACGAACGAAAGCAGGGATTTTTGGGTGTGGGATCGTAGTAGGTGCACAAAGAGAATCGAGTCAACCGGCAGGAACATTTGGCGCCCACCGTGGGGCACGATCTAAAACGTTGTCCCATCCGCAAGAACAAGAAAGATCAAGAAAGATGAGAAATACGAGGCAAGGATCCGTTGCACCAAATGGAAGCGAAAGCCTCACCCTGCAACAGATCATGGAAACGATGCAGGCTCTCCAAGAAACGATGGCTGCATCAAGAGCAGATCAAGAACGCATCTAGATTGATTTGGTTGCCTCAAAGAGCCAACGAGGAATGGCATAGGGGGTTGCGGAATCAAGGGGGTGAACGTGATATGGAGGATCAAGAAGCCACGACACCACCCAGGGAATTCCCAATGCCATTTTCGCAGACGATCATGGACGTCGTGATATCAGCCACGTTTGTGGGGCCTAAAGCCACCTTCACGGGTGTAGAGGACTCAGAGGCTCACCTCACGGCCTTCCATACGCAGATGATGTTGGTTAGGGGTTCTGACGCGGTGTAATGCAAGTTGTTCATGAGCACTCTGGTGGGCACGACGATGGATTGGTTCATCAGCCTCCTGATGGCCATATAACGTCGTTCGTGCAATTGTCCAAGTTGTTCAGGGAGCAGTACTCCCCCACCCATTTCTTATGATCTCTTTGACGTAAGACAGTACCAGGGAGAGTCCCTGAAGGAATTCCTCAACTGTTTTGGGGCACAGGTGAGGAGGTTAAACACCAAGGATGAAACAATGATGGTGCACGCGTTCAGAAAGGGCATCGTCCAGGGCCTTTCAGCGAATCACTCATCAGAAACCGCCCCAAAACTTTCGGCGAGATAAGGCGTCGGGCGGTGGCTCACATTGCTGCAGAGGGAGAAGTCAACGAGAAGTGCACGTGCGTTGCTCCCACGCGCCCATGTGGAGGTGCGTGGGCACTTGGAGCTGGACCACCTTCACAGATGGTGTTACATCTCGTACGGGGAACATCAGGTACCTCGTCGTCAATGTCCCCTTCGCTTATAACATACTTCGAGGTAGACCTACGTTGAACAGGCTGAGGGCGGTGGCGTCGACGAGGCACATGAAGATGAAGCTGCCCGACTTGGGAGGAAAGGTGATTACCATCAAGTCGGATCAAAAGGAGGCTAAGAGGTGTTATGAGAACAAACTCAAGATGAAGAGAGGGGTGTTCATGCTTACCACCAGGGCACCATTTGAAGAAGGGGTCGCCCCATCAGAGATCACTCGATAGAGACGACCCGAACCAGCAGGGGAAGTCTTGGAGAGGAAGATTAGAGGTAAGACGTTCAAGCTTGGAAAGTTGCTAGACCAAGCAACAGAGGACCAGATCGCCGAGGTCATAGCACGGCATCTGGATGCCTTCGAATGGTCTGCCTCGGACATGCTAGGCATAGACCCAGACTTCCTGTGCCACCACCTCACCATGGACCCCAAGGTCAGGCCCATCCGCCAAAGAAGAAGGAAGTTCAACGAAGAGGGGCGGCAGGTCATAAAAGAAGAGACGAAGAAGTTGTTGGGCGCTGACCACATAAAGGAGATCCAGTATCCTAAGTGGTTGGCCAACGTGGTCTTGGTGAAGAAGGCCAACGGGAAGTGGAGGATGTGTATCGACTTCACCGACCTCAACAAAGCATGCCCAAAAGACTCCTATCCTCTACCAAACATAGACGCTTTGGTAGACAGTGCCTCGGGCTGCAAGATGCTCAGCTTCCTGGATGCTTTTTCCGGGTACAACCAAATCAACATGCACCCCAAGGATGAGTGCAAGACCGCATTCATGACCGGGCTGTCTTGCTACTGTAAAACAGTGATGCCCTTCGGGCTGAAGAACGTGGGCTCCACCTACCAGAGGTTAATGGACAAAGTGCTTGCGCCCATGATATGGCAAAATGTGCAAGCCTACGTGGATAACATGGTGGTGACCTCGCAGGTGAAAGACCAGCATGTGGTGGACTTGGAAGAGCTATTTACGACAATAGCTAAGTACAAACTGAATCTGAACCCCAAGACGTGCGTGTTCGGGGTGGAAGTAGGTAAATTCTTGGGTTTCTTACTCACCGAGCGTGGGATAGAGGCGAACCCCGAGAAGTGTGTTGCAATCCTTGCAATGAGAAGCCAAATCTCAGTGAAGGAGGTGCAGCAGTTAACAGGGCGGATGACCGCTCTGTCCAGATTTGTATCAACTGGAGGAGACAAGGGTCACCCTTACTTCCAGTGTCTGAGGAGGAACAACAGGTTCATCTGGACCAGAGAATGCGAAGAGGCGTTTCACAAGTTGAAAGAGTACTTGGCCAGTCCCCCAGTGTTGTGCAAGCCACAGTTAAGTACTCCACTTCGCCTGTACTTCGCTGTGACGGAGCGGGCAATTAGTTCGATCCTCGTGCAAGAGCAAGACCAAGTGCAGAAACCCATATACTTTGTAAGCAAAGTATTGCAAGGGCCCGAAATAAGATACCAGGCCCCGAAAAAGGCGGTTTTAGCAGTGGTATTCTCAGCGAGGAGACTTCGCCATTATTTCCAAAGTTTAACAGTGGTGGTGAAGACAGACCTGCCTATTCGTAAGGTTCTACAAAAACCAAACGTAGCGGGAAGAATGGTACGATGGGCAGTGGAACTATCAGAGTTCGATGTCCATTACGAGCCCTGAAGTCTTATCAAAGGCCAAGTTTACGCAGATTTTGTAGTAAAGCTCTCCTTGGCAGATGCACACCAAGAGGAAGCCAACTTTTGGTGGGTGCTCTCTGTAAACAGGTCCTCCAACCAACAAGGCAACGGGGCAGGTGTCATCTTGGAGGGACCGAACGGGCTTTTTTTTAAGCAGGCTCTACGGTTCGCCTTCAAGGCCAACAACAATCAGGCGAAGTACAAGGCCTTAATCGCTGGCATGATGTTGGCGAAGGAGATGGGAGCGTAGAGTCTGTTTCCAAATAGCGAGTCCCTATTAGTCACGGGTCAGGTGACTGGAGATTACTAGGCCAAGGACCCTCAAATGGTCGCATACCTAGGATATGTCCAGATTCTAATTCTGAAGGGGTCACTCGCGGTGTTCGAGTTGGTGCATGTCCCAAGAGAGCAAAATGCTCGAGCTGACTTGCTGGATAAGCTCGTCAGTTCAGGCAAGGGGGACAAATAGAGGACGGTCATATAGGAAACCCTGAAGACATCTCGAACATTTACCGCAGATAACTGGGTGGGGGTGCACCAGGTCAGCACGACAAGAGGAGGGGCGATGAGTCATCGGTCATTGACCCAGGAGACACTGCAGACTCCAAAGATAAGCATATATCCAATCCTGGGAAAGGAGTCAATGCAGGTTTGCCTAGTCGAAGGAGGAGAAACCTGGATGACGCCCTATAAGCGCTACCTGGCTGATGGGATACTTCCATTGGAATCCGCAGAGGCCAGGAAAATCAAGAAAAATTCTGCCAAGTATACTCTCATTGACAGAGAGTTGTTCAGACACGGGTTCACCCACCTAATCTTGGTATGTGTAAGCGGAGACCAATGCGCATGTATAATGGCGGAACTCCACGAAGGGATATGTGGGAGTCACATTTGTGGACGATCTCTATCATCAAAGGTCATTCGTGCGGGATATTATTGGTCAACCGTAAGGGAAGACTGCACGAGGTATGCACAGCAGTGCAAGAAGAGTCAACAACACGTTGACTGGCACAAGGCGCCGTCAGAGGAGCTCAGGTCAATTTATAGCCCTTGGCCATTTCAAACATAAGGGATCGACATCCTGGGACCCTTTCCTTTGGCGATAAGGCAAATGAAGTACCTCGTGGTCGCCATAGAGTACTTCATGAAGTGGATCGAGGCCGAGCCAATGGCGCAGATGACGGCCCACAAGATCACGCACTTAGTGTGAAAGAATATAGTGTGTCGTTTCGGGGTACCGAAGCGCTTGGTGTCTGATAACGGCACACAGTTTGCAAGCCAACAGTTGGGTAAGCTATGCTCAAAGGTTGGAATAAAATAGATGTTTGCGTCAGTCGAGCACCCTCAGACGAATGGGCAGGTCGAGTCTGCCAACAGAGTCCTGCTCAAAGGTCTGAAGAGAAGGCTCGAGAAGGCCAAAGGGACCTGGGCAGAGGAGGTTCCTAGAATTGTGTGGGCATACCACACCACTCCCTAGTCCACCACCAGAGAGACACCCTTCAGCTTGGTGTATGGGTCGAATGCGATGATTCCAGTGGAGATCCAAGAGAGCTCGCCATGCTTCTAGAACTTCGTGACTGAAGAGTCCAACGAAAAAAGGAAGGTGAACCTGTACCTACTGGACGAGGTCAGGGAGGAAGCAAGAATTAAAGCTGAAGCATTGAAAAGAAGGGTGGAGTACAAGTATAGCTCGAAGCTGAAGCCTCACCAATTCCAGGTCGTCGACCTGGTGATGCGGAAGGCCCACTCATATTAGCTAGAGAACAAGCTATCCCCCAAGTGGATTGGTCCTTTAAGAGTGACAGAGGCCCTTGGGAATGGAGCATACAGGCTTGAGACACTAGAGGGAGGTGCGGTTCGTCGTACATGGAATGCGACCAACCTCAAGTTTTATTTCAGTTGAACAGTAACATTGTACATTGTTCTTAGGGGACGCTCTTTTTCCCTTATAAGGGTTTTTTAACGAGGTCGCCCAATAAATTTCGAATGAAGTATATTCACGAATTTTTGTACAATTCAATTACGAACTATTCACCTTGCGTTAGAGGTCTCGAGAGAGGAAAAGGTAGGTTTGTAGAGAACACCTCCCCCCTCGAGTGAGAACGCCAAGGTTGAACGAAATAGTTCACCAGTTAAATCTTCCTCGCCTTTGAGCGAAGACGAGGTCAGTTACGAACTGTTCACCTTGCGTTAGAGGTCTCGAGAGAGGGAAAGGTAGGTTCGTAGAGAACACCTCCCCCCTCAAGTGAGAACGCCAAGGTTGAACGAAATAGTTCAGCAGTTAAATCATCCTCGTCTTTGAGCGAAGACGAGATCAATTACGAACTGTTCACCTTACGTTAGAGGTCTCGAGAGAGGAAAAGGTAGGTTCGTAGAGAACACCTCCCCCCTCGAGTGAGAACGCCAAGGTTGAGCGAAATGGTTCACTAGTTAAATCCTCCTCGTCTTTGAGCGAAGACGAGATCAGTTTCGAACTAGTTCCCTTGCGTTAGAGGTCTCGGGAGCGGGAAAGGTATCTTCGCAGAGAACACCTCCCCCTCGAGTGAGAACGCCTAGGTCGAACGAAACAGTTCACTAGATAAATCCTATTCCGCCTTGAGTGGATTTGAGGTCAGTTATATGTTGTCCCTTGAGTTGGAAGTCTCGAGAGTGGGAAAGATAGGTTCTCAGAGAACACTTCCTCCCTCGAGTGAGAACGCCAAGGCTGAACAACCCAGTTCACAGCTAAATCCTCCCCTGACTTTGAGCAAGGGCGAGGTCAGATAGAGGGGTCAGGGTGAGTAAGCGTGCTACCTAAGATTCATGTATTGGTCAAAGGCGTTGTTAAAAGCGTCAGCGCGAGGTCCAACAGTTAACAGTCGAAGACAAGGAGCACAAGTTAAAACAAGTTATGCGCAGAGTTCGAGCAGGTCAAGATTGAGGAAGTTAAAGCACTTGAAGATTTAAAGCAGGTAAACAACTCAGAAAAACAAAGCATTCATAAATAAGAGAATAATTGTTTGCTTGAAGACCAAGTACAAGCTAGGATGGTGGAGCCCTTGGCACAATCTGCCCATCCACAACGTGGTTAGACGTTACGAAGGGTGAGGCGTCCATCTCAGGATGCGTGCAGGAAACCTAAGCAAGGGCGTCCTCGAACCCTGTGGCGTACGCGTCGGCAGCATCGTGAATAAGTTCAACCTCGGATTTCTTGAATTTCTCAGCCTATTGAGTGAGTTCAGCCTCCACACGATAAAGTTGCACTTCTTGGTTGGTGACTCTTTCTTCAAGCTTGCCCATCTTGGCTTTGGTCGCCACAGCCTCCTTCTCCAGCTCCACCGCCCAAGTGCGCAAGGACAAGACCTTTGACTCGAGATCAGTGTATTCTTGACCTTTGTCGTAGAGCTGTTTCTTGATCTCTTTCTCAGTCTGGCGGAGATTGCTTTTCTCTTGATCCAAGGCAGTTTCCCAATTGGTAAAGATCAAAACCAGCTAGGCTAGTTCCTTCTTCTTTTTCTCCTCTGCCAATACCAGGTCCTCTTTAGCCTTTGTCAGCTCGTCTATAGATTTGGCCAATTCTTCCTCAGCCTTGGCCTCCACCAAGGCCACTTGCTCCTTGACCCTCACCATAGTCCTGCTTATGAGGCGTTGGATTGGGCGAGAAGCTCGCCGAAGCTGAGACCCAGCCTTGCCCTCGCGGCGTCTTCATCCAGGTCTTCTGTCACCCCTCTTTGGAAGCCCTTGAGGGTGTGCTGAAGGACAGCAGGCAGTTCGGGCGGACAAGGGGTGTGCTCGGAAGCAAGGGCGCTTTCGCCGCCACCTTCGAACACGAGGAGGCCGTGGGGAGATAAGGCGCTTGGTGGGTGTTCTCTGAATGAGGAGGGGCGACCGTAGGTCGAAGAGTGGGAAGGCGTCACCACGAGTTTCCTTCTCCTCTTGAAGACCACCCCTTCCTCGGTGTCCTCATCGTCATCAGACTCTATCACCACCACACTCATGGCAAGATGAGCTGGCGTAGGCGAAGCTTGAGCACAGGCAGGGGAAGCGACGATAGTGGGAGGAGTAGGGGTTGGAGTGGATGAGGCAGGGACCACGGCAAGGGGAACCGTGGCAGTAGGTGCGGGGGGTTTGAGCACCCAGCGTTGCAAAGAGCCCCTTTGCGACGAGCAAGGACATCAGCCAGCCTTGCCCTCTTTTCCGCGTTAAGTACCATGCCTGCGCCAAAATCAAAGTACAAGAGATCAACAAGGCAGTACGATCAAAATACAAGTAAACACCCAAGCATGAAAAGGCAGAATATACAAGGCATAATAGCATGGGAACCGGCATGACAAAGTAAGACAAGAGAAGACCGGTACCAATGTAGCCCTTGAGGGCCCCAACGTCGTACTCATGCTTGATTAGTTGAGTAGTGTTCATCCCAAGCTCGCAAAGACTTGGCACACCTCGCGATCGTGGGGGGGAAATTCCTCAAGGGATTTGGGCTTTTTGAGCTTCAACTTCCCCACCCAGTACAGGGGAACCCATCCAGCAGGGCGGGGTCGTAGTCGTTACAACACACTTTGAAGAACTTCCCTTTAAAGCCCTTATACGATTGTTGAAACAGGGTGAAGAGAACTCTCCCTGCCACCCCGTTAAAGCTTACCCAAAGCTTCTTCCCTGGACTCTTAGCCTCGAAGAAGTAGAGGAAGACGTCCACAGAGGGGGGGTGCTCGAAGTGGTTGCAGAGGATACCAAACGCCCTCACGAAGGCCCAGCTGTTGGGATGCAGTTGTGCAAGGGCCACGTTGATCTCAGTCAGTAAAGCCCGCTCGAACCCCGTGAGCGGCAAACGAAGTTTGATCCGTTTGAAGATGGTGGCATAAAGAAAGAAGAAGGGTTCCCCGTTGTTTGGACGGATACGTAAGCATCGCACTCTCGCCGGAACACACGAAGCATATGGGCAATCTCATCCTCCCTATGTTTCATCACATCCTTACTGGAGGTGAGAGCGGAGGTCTCAGCAAGGAGGTCCTCGGAGGCCCAAAGGTAGAGGGCTCTGTAATCTACTTGGGGAGGAGGGTTGGATGTTGTTTTCGTTCGAGCCATCTCGAAGAAAGCTAAAAAAACAAGAAAAAGAAAGAAGAAAACAAGGGTTTAGAAGAGGGTGATGGTGTAACACAAGAAAACTAGGAAAACCCCACACTCGAAGAAAACCCAGAAAAACAGAGGAACGGAGAAAAAGCAGGGAAAGCTTAAAATGCAAGAATTTAAACAGGCCCAGACAGTTATCAAGTAACGAAATCGAAGAACAAGGGCGATCAACGGATAAAAATCATACCTTTGATCGACGAGAGTTGAAAGTTCTGATTTTTTCGCGAAGGGAACTGAGAATGCTTGAAGAAGAAGAAGGTAAAGTGTGCAAGAGGTTTCTGATAATGGAACAGTGAATGGGAACGCGCATTTTCGAATGCTTAACGTAAACTAAGAAGCACAAGCGGCGTTAAGTCCTAGTCGTTGGATTAAGACACATATACGCAGGTTAAAACGAGCACAGAGAAGCGTCACTTCGGTGCATTGTTCACGTCCTGTCACACAGAGCCACACAGGTCGCCAGGGCGAGGACTTAATCTTTTCGCTGAACAAGTTACAGCTCGAGACTAGGGGACTTTTATACCAACCAGTCCTCGGGTATCATTGACCGCTAGTTGTCAGGGGCCACATAAGCTGGGTCCCACGAGCGGCATGGGTCAGTGTCTTGCAAGGCACGTGCGCCAAGGTACCAAAGAGTAGTCAGACATTGATCACCAGGATGTGTTGATGTGTCCTCGGCAATGCAGAGAGGTTGGACATCGGTGACTCAAACAGCAGAGCTGGGCCACGAGAGGTGGATCCCAGACACATACCAGTTGTCAGTTGGGGAGAAGCCTAGATCACGAGGGGTCCATGCTTGTGGTTTGGATGATGCGTTCAAGCGTAACACAAGCAAAGAGCCACTAGAAAAGATACGACTTGTGAGGGTCACGTTCCGGGGGTGAAACTGCATGCATAGCACGTGAACAGCTAGGGCACTCCCAGGACACAGAGATTAGGTGCACAAGTTGGTACCCAGGTGGTCATCCCTTAGAGGTACACTCCAGTAAGGGAACCTTACGCGCTAGATTGCCTTGAGAGTGGGTGATAGCGGCGCTAAGATACACCCTCAGTAACCGTAATTGTGATTAGCGGAAATAGCGGAAACCCTAGAGTATATAAAGGGTAGAGTTAAACCTAATAAGGTACGAATCATTTACGTGAATACACACACAGAGACCTTCTTACAACTTACTTTCGGTGTTCCCTAGCCCTACATTGACTTGAGCGTCGGAGTGCAAACAATCTTTAGGACGCCCTTTTGTCCTTGTGATTTCAGGTGCTTGATCGAAGAAGGGTACGAACGAAAGCAGGGATTTTTGGGCATGGGATCGTAGTAGGCGCGCGAAGAGAATCGAGTCAACCGACAGGAACATTTTATATCATCTAAGTACTTATAATATATAAATTATTGAAATAAGTTTTTTTATGTAAAATAAATTTTAATTTTACTTAAAAATTGTTAATTTTTAAAAAAAATTATTCTTATTTTGATTTCAAATTAATATCTATTTTAACTACTTCGAATAAATTAATAAAATGAAACCTGAACCAATTTCATATTAAAAAAGACTTATTTCAATAATCTTCCTAGAAGTACCTTGGTACCTGGATGGATAACCCATTGGTGAAAAACATAGTTAAATACCTTCTAAATTTTCACCATGTAAAAACATTTAATTATACACCACTTAAAATTTAATTTAATTCTATGACTAAGCACTTTTTTATTCTTAAAACCGGTTAGACCGATAATAGTTACAATGAGTAGAATATCATTAAATATTAAAATACTTTAAAGTCTTATAAAATTCACATTTTTTATAATTTTTTATTTACACTTTAACTTTTTACAATTTAAAAGTTAATTTAATTATATAATTAAATACTGTTTTTAAGACCATATCTTTATATAAGACTAAGGTATCTTTATATTATATTTTATAAAACTCAAATTTTAAATTTCATATTCTAACCAAAATTTTCCATTTAAAATGTTCTAAAGTTTTTAATAACAATAATTAAATTAGTATATAAGAATAGCATTCAAATATTTCCCCTCCTTGGTAAATAAAATAGTTAACGAAGAAAATTAGTAACAGGAACCAAAATTAATTTTTTAATAAAAAAAAATCAAAAAAATAGTCAACCCGTAATCTTAAATACAATTTGTTGTTGTTTTACAATTGGATCAAAGAATCCTACCAATTTAATTGTAAATTAATACTCCTTCCATGTTTTTGATGTGTTTTAAGGCTATTTTGCAATGTAATAAATTTCTTTTATTGAAATAAATTGGTAATATAATTTCTTAAATTTATCCAACTCTCTTTTATCTAACATAATAAATATATGTATAAATCATCGAAAAATTATTATAAAAGTAAAAGTATAATAAGAAAAAAAATATAACTAAAATCGATTGAGAACAGCTATATTTCCCAATTGAAACAAATAAAAAGAACGCAGAAATTAAATTTTAGTGAATCAATATGCATATTTATATTTAAATTTTTAACATCCCTCAAAATCAAACAAGGGTTTTATTTGCCGTTTTAACAAAATGAAATAGCTAGCCATCAATTTATTTATTAAAAAGCATCAACATTTTTTAACTTAAATATTTTCATATACATACATATAGTAAGTGTCGTTTACTTGAAAAAACCAACAGGTCCGATTGAGCTTAAACGGTTGTTTAACAAATATGAAACGCCCTTAAAAAAGCATCACTGATTGCGAGGTAATTACAACTATAAATCACAAAACACCAAAGAACACATCTTGCACAGCTTTCTTTTTCCTTTCAAAAGAGTCGCTTATACAAATATTGTACTTCCAAAATTTTAAAAACCTTATGATCAACATACATTTTGAAAAAAGATTTATCTGTAACTCTTTCGCCACTTTAGTCATTAATATCACTACGGGATTTACAGCAGGATTAACAACTAAAATGACAAACAGAAGTTCATAATTATATATTTAAATTCATGTTCCAATATAAATCCCTTCTTTGGAGAGTACCTATGAACCCAACCCTTGCAAACAGGCAAGTTAGAATTACATGTATATGGTACAAAATGCCTTGTACTTTCTTGTAGCTGAAGGTATAATAATTAATCATTGGACACTGGAGTATTTGATTTAATACTAAATTCTGGATATCATGTAAACGAAAAAAAAATCAACAGATTTGTTTAAACATAATTCCATGCGAAAATCGAAGCTAAATGGACAAATATCTCACACCAGATTCTAGCGTTTGGGATTTAATTGCTAGTCCTGTGTCGCTTACCACCTGCCAAATCAGTAATAAGTTATTAAAGTGAGAAAAAAAAAACTACACTAACATTGTAAAATAAATTTATACTATCACTCAAGCATGAATCACCAGCTATGACATGTTTATTAGCATTTACACAAAGTGCCTTCAAAGTCACACCAATGATGATTTATGATTTAATGACAACGTAAAATTGTATTACATAGTCACATTAAACTGTTAGTCCAGATACTCGTATAACCAAAAGAATATTAATACAGTACATCAACAGTATTGAAATAAATTCAGTTGAAAATATTTAAGCAATGCTGCCACGTGTCTGACACTAGTTTTGATATATGTACATGAAGAAAATAACAGCCATTAGAACTCGAAAGGAGATAATTGATGATCAGAGTTGGTCGAACGAATAACCTACATCACCATGTCAGGGACAAAGTTCAGACCATTTTAATTTGGACAGATTTCTGATCTTATTTAAATACCAAACAAGGCGCTTGAAAACAACAGAATTCGAAGGGACCAAACTCAGCAGTACACACAGAAGGACCTCCATGAAACCAAATTAACCAACATTACCTGCTACTGTCCAGAGTTCCCCAAAAGCCGCTCAACTGCTGCATGAACGTTCCCTGATGTAGCAATAAGAGCCCTTATGTTCTCTTGAGTGTCAAAGAAACCCATCTCTTGAAGCTGAGAAAGTTGGGTGGCATACAATTGCTCTGGTGGCTCTGGTTAACAACAAAGTCACACAAGTTAGGGAGGACGTATAAAAACTATTTGAGCAGAAAACAACAACGTTAAAATCTATTTAGAAAATTATGAAACTATGTCTAACCATTTGATCTGTTAGGAACAGCAAGGCTACCAGCTCCAAGTCCACCAAACATGCTCGATAACATCTCCAGTCCCATGTTGTTCATCGGTCCTACCATTAAAACAATTCAATAGCAATTATTTATAATATACATTAACTTCTGCATGCAATCAAATGGCAATTGCATCACCCAGCAGCCACCTTAGAACCTAAAAGTCCCCTTTTCATGGCTATTCTATAGATGCATGGGGCCCTTAAAGAGATTGCAAAGAACAAGTACAAAGAGGACACCTGATCACATATTGTTCCACCAATTCAAAAATACTATAATTCAAACTAAATCAAGTACTAGCAGGCAGCATATGATATTAATGATAGACAAGAAATTTGAATTCCCAATGCAAAACCACAGCCACAAAAAAATTAAAAAAACCTACTTACAGAGCATAGTTTCTAGATCTAAACAGAAACAAACAAAAAATGCAGAGTTCTCTTACATACCAGTGCCTACACCTGTTTGACCTGGTTCCCTGAAAACGCATCCAGTTTAGAAGATTAGACTAGCAACAAACATGAAACAATAAAGTAAATAAAATTCAAAAGCAATAACTACTCATTTTGCCCCCAAGAAAACTTCCAATTCAAGGGCATTGAACACACCAAGAGAAAGTTTAAGGTGAAGGAAGGCTCTCCACAACTCAAATCACCAATCTCAGCAATGATATTCATGTGGATTCAAATTCTATTTGGCAGAACTCTGGACTCAAACCTGAGTCATGCAATGGTTATGAACAAAAGGTCAACCATGTGGGCTAAACCCCAACTGGCTGTATTGTATGCAGATTTTGTTAGATACTATACTTGTATAAAAATTATGACTGTTTAGTAAGAAAAATTGCATCTATTAAATGGAAATAAAGCAATTAGTTAGGATAATTTAATTGAATAATTAGTTGGATGGTTAGCTAAAATTAGAGAGAAGATGATTCATTCTGTTTTGAGATATGAAAACTGAGCATTAGCTCTGTTGTAAGACAGGTAAAACCTTCCATGACGGGGAACTACTTGAAAGGAGGATTCTCTCCTCAGATTCTTTATAATTCAAAGAACATTATCAAAGCCCTAAAGGGCACTTGCTTTGGTACGGAAAGTTTAGATTAGGAGAAGGTTGTCCCGTTCTCATGAGTGCTATTTGACAGAAATCCCAGAATCTTATATTTCAAGCATAGCATCAGACAATAATGATTAGCAAAAGCAAAAACAAACACATTAAAATATTCCTCTTTAAAAGATTGTAATTGGACAAAAGCTAGCTTGGGAGACAAGCACAAGTTTCCACAGAAAGACATTTAATCCATGGATACATTAATTTTAAAATAAGTGGATAAGATTTTTTATTTTTTTCTTATTCTTTTAAAATGTGCTCCTCGATAATCCCTTTCTCTCTTTCACAACACAACCGGTGGCAAGGAAGCTTCCACTCCCTCCAGCTACAACACTAAAGCCACATTCACCCTCATTTTCAGTCCTTCTTGTCTCTGGCATACACAAATATTCCAAAGCCCCTCTCTCTTTATTTCAATGCCTCAAAACCCCATAGTAAAAGAACACATCACCACTTGTTGCATACAGAAGATTCAAGAGGAGATCTACAAAAATTGACAAATTCATCCAAAACACCTACAAATCATTATTCATATCCATTCTTCTAGTTTGAACATGTGCAACAATGGAGAGAACAGCAGTAGTGGTGATGCCACGAAAGAAGGCAAGGAAAATCTGGTAGTTGAAGAGTTCTCCTGACCACTACAGCAGTGGAGCCACACTGCCACATTCTCTACCCTTCCTCCCCCTCTATTATTTCTCCCTCAAACATTTTCTCTCACCATTGTCTCGGACTCCTCAATCATTAACTGAGACAACCTCTCAAAGCTTCTCCCACATTTCACACTTGTTGGTGATGAAGGAGGAAAAGTAGCATCAGATGTGGATCAAGGGAGGAGGTAACATCGTGAGGTTTTGGGCATGTGGGGGAATAGGAGGAGCCTAAGAAAAATTGGGAAAGTGACCGAAAAATAAACAAAAAGCATATCTACCACACTACAACTGTTTCCCATGGTGGAGACATCTCAGTTCTCCTACCCTAAGGATCTTGTTATTGGACAGGAATAAAAAACCTGGTATTTCAAGCATAGCTTCTGCCAATAGTGATCAGCAAAAGTACAAAACAACAACAATTACTACAGATCCATAATGATAGGACAGTTAGGCCATGAAGGAGGAAAAGTAGCATCAGATGTGGAACAAGGGAGGAGGTGACATCGTGAGGTTTTGGGCATGTGGGGGAATAGGAGGAGCCTAAGAAAAATTGGGAAAGTGAACGAAAAATAAACAAAAAGCATATCTACCACACTACAACTGTTTCCCATGGTGGAGACATCTCGGTTCTCCCACCCTAAGGATCTTGTTATTGGACAGGAATAAAAAATCTGGTATTTCAAGCATAGCTTCTGCCAATAGTGATCAGCAAAAGTAAAAAACAACAATTACTACATATCCATAATGATAGGACAGTTAGGCCAAAGCATCTTCCAATAATGATGAACAAAAAATAAAAAAGTAACAACAATGACTATATATGGAAAATTATAGGTCAGTTCTATGAACATTATGGCAGTTATGTGTGCTTGATTAGTCATTTATAGGGCAGTTTTGTTCTTTAGAAACCGTTCTACAGTCATGCATGTCTCTCATATAAGTATGGTGTGTCAGGGACATTGTATTTTGGGACTCTCTGCTAAGGCTGGGCCTGTGTATTGTGTATTAAGAGTGGTTACATTGAGGAACTCTTTCCTTTCCTCTTCTTTTGCTGTCTGATATCAGTTGTAACTTTCTTCTGATTCAATTCACAAAAAATATAAATAACATTACCAGAATTTTGTGTATAATTCTCAAGTCAGATTCTGTCTAGGCCTAAGCTCAGTTGCAATAGGTGTACTAGGGATAAACAAATAACACTATTTCATCAAGCTATAGGATTGAAGCATTGGCACAATATAGTACAAATCCAGTTAGCAGTACTAAGAGGATGCTATCATTTTTATTCATTGAGTAAAAAACAGAAGGTATGTAAAAATAGAAATGCAATGATTGCTTCATTTCTTACTGTGTTGATTGTTGCTGACCAAGCTGAGACATGAGAGCTTGCTGGAAAGACAAGAGTTGCTGCCGTTGCAAATAAGACCATGTCATTGTGAGAAAATTACTTAAAACAAGCATCAATTATATAGGCAAATATAATTATATAATAATAAAACCTCTTTCACATATTAAAACACGTTTTGTATAATCTAAATTTTCAATGCAAAAAAAAAGCATACTTAATCGTGGATGTCAAACTCAATTTTTTCCCCAAATCCTTAGCTAGGAGAACATCATGCAATTCTCAGTCACGTTAGATCAGATGCTCGTTATTATAATTTACCACAGAAGTGACAAAGAAAATAACCGTCACAAACATTCATAATTGTCATTATTCATACACTGTATATAAGCATGGTTAAAGGTTCTAATATTCAAACACATAATGCGCACAAAGACATGTATGCAACAGTACAATTGAGGATATTGGATCAATAAAAAAGTATCAAGAGATGCGAAACTTTGAATCTGTCTACCTGCAGTGTCTCAGGTGAGGAGAACAGTCGTAAAAACTCTGGGTTTTGCATCACCTCCCTTAGAGAATTCATATCAGGCATGCCACGCTGCTCAGAGTTGACCCCAAGAATCTAAAAAAAAAATGTTAAGAGATAATTTCAATGACAAGAACTCATTGGCACAGGCAATGAGTAATTACCTGATTCATAGTCTGTGGATTGGAAAGGATACTTTGCATCATTTGTGAAATAGCTGGATTTTGCATTAACTGGGTCAGCATAGCAGCATCCGGCATTCCACCCAACATGCCTTCAAGATCAGGCAGTCCAAGCCCTCCTAAGCCAGTGGGTGCCTGCTGTCGAGCATCCCCACCAGTAGCAGTTGGCCTTCTGGTGTTATTTTGGCCACCTCCAGCTGCAATATACAACATCAATCAGACCAGCAAAAATCACAAGCCAGTAAACAATATAGCTAACCGCTAGAGAATAGACCAAAATATTAGAAGTGAAAATAAATTAAAAGAGGCATTCAGTCACTATCTGAGGAGAAAATTATAGAAAGAAAACTTACTTCCAGTAGTAGCGGACCATGGATTAGGAAGTGGGTTCGTATTGGGTACAGGAGAAGTTGCTTCAGAATTAGCAGTTGAGGGATTAGTTGATTGGTTCCTAACCGCTGCACCATCATTTCCGGCATTACCAGCCATTGTAGTGTCATTTAAAAATGGTTCTTGAACATTTTCATACATGCGTCTCAGCATGTTGAATCCCTCAGGAGAAGATTCAATGTTGCTCATTGCTCTGTCTGTATTCCTCATCATTTCGCGCATGATCTCAGGGTTCCTCGTAGCTTCAAGAGTCTGACGAAGAGTGCTGGGATCATTAAGTATGTGTGCCAGCTCAGGGTTTCTATCCATTAACTCTTGCATCTGTGGATTATTCATTATAAGATTCCGCACGATCTCCGGATTATTTATTAAATTCTGCATAGCAGGTGTGTTCATTATATCTCTCACTAAATTGGGGTTTGACAAAAGCGGTTGCTGCATTTGTTCAAGATCCGGAAAGCCCGCTCCAAATAAGCCATTGAGGCCACCGCCCCCCATCCCATTGTTACCACCAAGTCCGGGAAACAGTGAAGCCCCAAATCCTGGCC
>Ga0123341_1001155_pt1 | contig 19046 bp, 16 predicted proteins | sample Turbeapinknodule_FD_89959 | JGI IMG/M metagenome (GOLD analysis project Ga0123341, IMG submission 89959) | Root nodule microbial communities of legume samples collected from Mexico - Turtle bean Mexico pink nodule | ecosystem: Host-associated > Plants > Roots > Nodule | place: Mexico: Nepantla...
CAGGCAACGTACTCCGGGCTCCGTTTCTCGGCTGGCATAACGAGCCTCTACTGCAGAGGCTATGCGGCAAGCTCCCCGATTTTCCGACTGTGATCGCGGAGAACGACGCGAACGCGTTCGCGTTCGCCGATGCCTTCCTCGTCAAAGGAGAAGCCTCTGGCACCGAAATCTACCTGTTTCTCGACTCCGGTGTGGGGGGCGCGATCATCAAGGACGGCCAACTCCTTAGGGGCGCCGACGGTTACGCCGGCGAGTTCGGCCACGTAATCATCGGCGACCGCGGGTTCGTTGAGCTTGCGACACCTGCTGGCTCGGTCGAGAGCTTCATCGGCCTCGATGCGGTAATGGCCCGTTATCGCGAATATGGAGGATCAGCCACCGACTTTGCCGACCTTCACGCCGCGGTAGCGGAGGGGCAGCCCGCCGCCATGGCCACCCTGAAGGACTGGGCGTTCTATCTGGCACGAACCGTCGCCATGATCGGAAGCGTTTTCAATCCATCCAGGATCGTGCTTGGCGGAAAAGTTGCATCCCTCTTTCCCTACTGCGGGCAAATGCTTGAGGAAGGACTCACTGCAAACGTCCTCGGCGACCAACCGATCCCGGAGATTAGACTTTCGGAAGTGGGTGTCGAGGGCCCTGCCCTCGGTGGAGCGCTGGTGCTGCACCGACAGATGTTCTCGTTGGACGAGGAACTCGTGTTCCGAACACGGGCGGTCGGCTGAGGCATTGTGCGACGACCAACTCCACCCCGCGCGAAGAGTACCGAAACGACATTTGCTGGTCTGTTCGCGACAGTCGATTCGATTTAGTAGCGCCTTATCATCAAGCGCGAAGGAGATTGAGTGCGAAAATTTGTTGCTGGCAAGCTCCATGGCATTCACGTGACGGATGCCAACCTCAACTACCACGGCTCGATCACACTCGATCCAGATCACTGCGAGGAAGCGGGCATCCTACCTATGGAGTTCGTTGAAATCTGGAACAAGAACTCCGGCGAGCGAATTTCCACCTACGTAATCCTCGGCGAACGTGGCTCTCGATGCTGCATCTTGAACGGGGCCGCGGCCCGCACCTGCCAGCCCGGAGACCAGATAATCGTCTGCAACTCGATCTATGTCGCCGAATCGAGCCTGACGTCACTGAGGCCCAGGATCCTCACCTTCGATTCCGACAACAGAATTGTCGATAGGCTCAGCTATTCGGTCATCCTCGATGAAAACGACCGCTACCAGTTCGAGATTTTAGGCAACTCGTCAGAGAAGCTTGCAGTCACTCTTCTTGTTGGAGGCGCCGAGTAGTCGTGACGATCCCGACGATGGCCCAGCCTGCTACAGAATTATGCATTTTATTGCTCGTCCGAGCGCTGAAGTTCCTCCTTGCCACCCTGCGTGAAGTCGGATGATGTACAGTCACAGTTCTCGGCCACTTCGCGAGGCAGATCGATGGCGATCAGGACTTCGGGCACCGCCCGCATTCGGCATAACGCCACGGGCGTAACCTACCAGATTGATGCCGAGGAACTCGAATGGGACGCCGCGGGAGGAGCAGAGCGTCAGATGGGGCCAGAGACAGAGTATGTCGCGGAGATGGAGCACCCCGAGCTCGGCACTTTGTCATGGCATCTTTGGGAGTACCCTGCCGGCGTAGAAAGCTTTCAGAACGAAGAACTAAACGGGCACGAACTCGTGGAGAATTTCAAAATCTCGCTTGAACCGGATCAGGATGGAGAACCCGACCTGGAGGCCGCAATCGCCGAGATGCAAAAATGGTTTTTCGCGAACTACACAAGGATTCAGTTACCCCATCCCAGCCATTACGGCGGTCCCTATCACCCGCCGGAAGTGTTGAATGAAGAATTCGGTGATCGCTATCCCTACTACCTAATCCAACAGGTGGGTGACGCGATCATTCACGACAGCGGTATTTATGACTGGGCGCGCGTACGCGAAGATGACGTCGCCAAGGGAGATCTCAGCCCTGTCCTAGTGCAACAGGTCGCTGATTTTACTCTGATGATCGCACCTCTCGTCTCGATCGAAGTGGCCGCTCCGACGGCGCCGCCACTTCCCGGTATGGGGCACAACAGTCCACCGAATCCTATCGAAGAACTCGGGCTCGACCATGACTTTTTTCGAGTGCTCGACAAGAGGGTGCGTCGTCTCGGAGACTTGGCGCGACAGGCCGATGAATTCCTTCAGGAGACCGGTGTCCCGGTCACTCCGCCCTCAGCATCGACATCTTCCACGTCTCAGTTAGATCCGGCGCTTGGAGAGCTTGCGGCTGCGATCCGCGAGAACACCGAGGCGATCAGGGATCAATCAGCAAAGCTTCAGTCAACCGTGACGAAAGTCGGCGTCGTAACTGCTGGTGGCGTATACGTGGCTGACAAAATGTTCGATGGCCTACTTGGAAGGATCGGTGAGTTGATAGTCGAGAAGGGGGCCGTCATGGCTCCGCCACTCGCCGCGGCCGTCGCCGACTATCTCCATATTGTATCCGCAAAGCTAAACAGCATTCTCGACATCGCTGTTCAGCTCATTCATACCCTTCCGACTTTACTCTAACGTGGCTCTTCTTCTCACGGCGGATTTCAGGATGCATGGACCTGGTTGCTTCGCCGCCGAAGGAAGATCGCGCTGACCGTTGATCCTTTTAGGATAGCGACATGAGCCGATTTGAAGATACCGAAGCAGCGGTTGCTGAGAAGCTGCGTACGCTGAAGCTGAAGCCGGAGATGACGATCAACCTGTTCGACATCGGGGTTCCTCTGAACGCGGCCGGTTTCTCACAAGAAGAAATCATGGCAGTCCTTTTTGCGCTCGAGCAGGACAAGATCATCGAGTTTTCGCCCGGAAACAGGCTCCGGCGGCTAAAGCCGTTGCCCCTAAGCGTCCTGGAAGAAGGATTCCGCACCTGCTTTGTGCGCGACGCAATCTAGCTCAGGCCAAAAACGCGACGCACTCAAGATATGGAACGCTCGCTGATCGAAACCAATCATTTGCGGGCCATTTGAGTGTTCACTCGTTCTCGATCGGCTGCAAGCTCGGCCATCTTCTCGACATCCTAACGGCCGCGACTGATGCCCCCCTGATCTTTCGCTACGACGGCCGCCCGGTGAAAGCCGGCTATCACGTGACCGAGATGAAGGCCGGACAGTTTTCGGCTCTGGACTGCGGTGCAAATCCCGAAGCGTGGTCGGAAATCTTCGTGCAGCTCTGGGACATCGACGTGGATGGGCGGACGCACATGCCCGCAGGAAAGTTCTCGGCCATCATCCGGAAGGTCAGCGACCACGTGCAGCTTGAGCCGTCGGCGAATTTGAAGTCAGTGATGGCGTAAGGCCCATGGCTCTCTATTGCGCGGCTTCGCCGCGCCTGCAAGACGGATCATTCCTGGTGACGCTGGACTCGCCCCTCAAGCTGCAAGCCCCGTGACCGCTGGCTTGCCGAGGAGAAGGCGAAGAGTCTTGCTGTGCGCCATCCTGGAGCACCAGTTGCTGTTCCTGACCTAGATCCCGGACAACAAAAAAGCAGTTCCATCCGAATGCCGTGCCATGCGGTGCAATGTTACCACCAATGCCTCAATCAAGTCGCTATCGTCTTCGAGTTAGGGTCGGGAAACCGACCACTCCTCATTAATGGACATATGCGCAATGGAACTCAGTGATCAGCTTCGGACGGTAGTGGGCGATAAATTCGTAGTAACGAGACCAATCAAAATGCGCCGTTTCATCAAAGGATTCCGTTTTGGCGGTGGCGAAGCTCACGCCGTGGCACTCCCAGGGAGCCTAGTCGAGTTATGGCTAGTCCTGAAGCATTGTATCGCGGCCGGGGCAACGGTGATCGCTCAAGCGGCCAATACCGGGTTGACCGGTGGTTCCACGCCCTTTGGAGCGGCTGGAGAGCGCAAGTTGGTTGTCATCAACACCATGCGTATCAAGGGACTGCACTTGCTCGGCGATGGACGCCAAGTGGTCGCTTTCCCGGAGCTACTCTCGATGAACTCGAAAAAACGCTGCGGCCCATCGACCGAGAGCCCCATTCTGTCATCGGCTCATCATGCCTGGGCGCGTCGGTGGTCGGTGGCATCTGCAACAACTCCGGCGGCTCTCTTATCCAACGGGGTCCGGCATATACGGAGCTTGCCCTTTTTGCTCAAGTCGATGACGGGGGCCGCCTTTCCCTGATCAATCACCTTGGCATAGATCTCGGCAACACCCCGGAGGAAATTCTCCGACGTCTCGACACCAGAGACTATGAATCAATTCACATCGATTGGTCTGAGAACAAAGTGGCGTCGGACCGCGAATATCAATCCCATATAAGGCAAATCGATGAGCCGACGCCCGCGCGTTTCAATATGGATCCTCGGAGACTCCACGAGGCTTCGGGATCGGCGGGAAAGGTAATTGTATTCGCGGTTCGTCTCGACACGTTCGAGATCACAAAGAACACGAAGGTGTTCTATATCGGAACGAACGACCCTAGAGAACTGACACGAATTCGTCGACAGATCCTCGGGGCCTTCAAAGAGCTTCCGATCTCCGCGGAGTATATACATCGTGACGCCTTCGATATTGCGGAGAAGTACGGCAAAGACACCTATCTTCTCGTAAAGTGGCTGGGCACTGGCCGCATCCCTCGCCTTTTCGACATAAAAAGCAGGCTGGATGCATGCGCCGAACGCATTCGTTTCCTGCCCGCGAATGCGACAGACCGTCTCTTGCAACTCTTCAGTCGGCTTCTTCCGCCCCACCTTCCCGTCAGGCTCCGTGACTTTCGGCAGCGTTTCGAGCACCATCTTATGATCAAGGTGGCAGGCGAGGCAGTTAAAGAAACCGCCGAGCTTCTCTCCAATCTCTATCCATCGGAAGCGGGTGCCTATTTCGAATGCAATGCAAGAGAGGGGGCGGCGGCGTTCTTGCATCGCTTTGCTACTGCCGGAGCCGCGGTCAGATATCGGGCCGTAAACGGCCGATCAACTGGGGGGATTGTCGCGCTGGACATAGCCCTGCCCCGCAACGAGAACGATTGGGTGGAGCGTCTGCCGCCCGAAGTCGAAGCACAGATCGTTCACAAGCTCTACTATGGCCATTTTTTCTGCCACGTATTTCATCAGGACTACCTAGTCAGACCAAGCGTCGATTGGCTGGAGATGGAACACAGAATCCTTGAGCTCCTTGATGACCGAAACGCGCGCTATCCGGCGGAACACAATGTCGGCCATCTTTACAAAGCGGACGAGGTGCTACAATCGCACTATCGGATTCTGGATCCTTGCAATTGCTTCAATCCAGGCATTGGCCAGACGTCCATGCGCCTTCATTGGGGATAGTGGCGACCTATTCGGCAGCTTCGACATGTGCCGGCACCATTCCACCGCGGCGGTCAGCGTAGATCAGGCAGCTTGTGCGGAGGAGTGAGCTGAAATTGGAGATTGAACCGTTGATCTCCAAAGCCTCATCGTACAGCTTCGAAAGGAATTGAGCGGTAGTGTACCCCTGCTCCTTGGCAATTTCGTCGATAAGAATCCAGAACGCCGCCTCAAGCTGAATACTGGTCGAATGCCCTCCGATCCTAACCGATCGGTTGATCGGTCGATACCGCTCGGGGTTCTGCCCTGCATAGATCTCACACATTGGTTCCTCCTGCTTTTTATTGGAGCCGAATATGTGCTTGCGCGAGAGGGCAGTCAAATCATCATTGCGGTGAAAACAGCGCAAAATACCTGACTTGCAGACATCCCTTGATACTTTTTTGCGTGTGGTAAGCCGCTGCTACCACAGCTTTTCCTTTACGGCGTAGATTTCTTGAAAATCACGGAGGCTGGATTGGCAAAGGCAATACATTCGATGATCCGGGTGCTGGACGAGGCCCGCTCAGTAGCTTTTTACGACAACGTCTTCGGACTGAAGGCGGCAGACCGGCTCGATTTCGAAACATTCACGCTTGTCTATCTGAGTAGCAGCGAAAGCGAATTTGAAGTCGAGTTGACGATCAACAAGGGCCGCAGCGAGCCCTACTCGATAGGAGATGGCTACGGCCACCTGGCCGTGTCTGTCTCCGATCTCGACGCTGAGCACCAGAGGCTATCAGACGCAGGGGTCGAGCCGGGAAGAATCATCGATTTTTCCCATAATGGCGGGCTGCTTGCGCGCTTCTTTTTCGTCACCGATCCGGACGGCTACCGCATTGAGATTCTGCAGCGACATGGTCGCTTCAAGTAGAGTGCATTGCCATCCTGAGGAGGAGCGGCAGACGTCTGCCATTGGGCAAGAAATTCCGACAACATGGGAGGAAATTATGACGACAGTTTTTGAGAATTCGCGCGGTCTTTCGCGACGTGAGTTGCTCAAGCGCGGCACAGTCGGCGCCGCGCTTATAATAGCTGGACAGACCGTGATCTGTCCCCAAGCCGCGTGGGGTGTTGAAGCAACAGCCCTAAAGCCAGAAACCATCGCAACAATGATCCTGTTGGCACGCGACATCTATCCACACGACCAACTTGCCGATCGCTTCTATGCGATCGCGGTCAAGGGACAGGACACACTCGCCGGTCAAAAACCAGAGCACAAGAAACTCATCGAGGACGGTATTGCGGATCTCGACAAGCGATCTGGAGCCGGAGGATACCGAGGCCTCGGATGGGAGGACGCCCGCGTAGCGATCCTGAGGGACATCGAACAAACGCAATTCTTCCAGGCCGTCCGAGGCGACCTGGTTGTAAGCCTTTATAATCAAAAGGAACTCTGGCCGGTCTTCGGATACGAAGGCGAATCCTATTCCAAGGGTGGCTACATCCACCGCGGCTTCAACGACATTGAATGGCTTTGACAGGTGCTGCGCCCGCCAGAGGAGGCGAGCGGCATCTTCGTGACATCATTTTTATCCGGGAGGATATCATGGCAGCTCCATACGGTCTCAACGACGCAAGCGTTGTCGTCATAATCGGCTCCGGTGCCGGTGGCGGCACGCTCGGAAACGAACTCGCACAGAAAGGCATAGACGTTGTTGTCCTCGAGGCCGGCAACCGCATCGAGCATGAGGATTTCATCAACGACGAATGGGACAGCTTCAAGCAGCTCGCTTGGCTGGACAATCGAACGGCTAGCGGCGGTTGGCGTGTCCACAAGGACTTCCCCAACCTGCCCGCCTGGATCGTAAAGGCCGTCGGCGGGACGACCACACACTGGGCGGGCGCTTCGCTCCGCTTTCAGGAGCACGAATTCAAGACCCTCACACACTACGGCGAGATCAAGGGCGCCAATATGTTGGACTGGCCGATCACACTCGCGGATCTTGAGCCCTATTACGCACGAGCCGAGGACAAAATGGGGGTCACCCGGACAAACGGGATTGAGGGGCTGCCGGGCAACAACAACTTCAAGGTATTTAAGGCCGGGGCAGACAAACTCGGCTACAAGGAATGTCATACCGGCCGCATGGCCATCAATTCAGCCGACCGTGACGACCGCATGGGCTGTCAGCAGACTGGTTTCTGTTTCCAGGGGTGCAAATGGGGTGCGAAGTGGTCAACTCTCTACACCGAGATTCCAAAGGGTGAAGCGACTGGGAAGCTTGAAGTCCGGCCAAACTCGCACGTTGTCAAAATCGAGCATGACAACAACGGTAAGGTCACCGGTGTCGTCTACGCCGACAGGGACGGGAAGTTGCATGAACAGAAGGCACGCATCGTCGCAGTCGCTGGCAACTCAATCGAAAGCCCACGGTTACTCTTGAATTCACATTCCTCGAAGTTTCCCGACGGTTTAGCAAACTCTTCCGGGCAAGTCGGGAAAAACTATATGCGGCATACCACCGGATCGGTCTATGCCGTCTTTGAGAAACCTGTACACATGTATCGCGGAACGACGATGGCCGGCGTCATCCGAGACGAGGCAAGACATGACCCCTCGCGAGGTTTCGTGGGTGGCTACGAGCTCGAAACTCTGTCACTGGGGATTCCCTTAATGGCCGCGTTTCTTGATCCTGGCGGGTGGGGTCGCTCCTTCACTTCGGCGCTTGACCAGTATGCCAATATGGCGGGCATGTGGATCGTCGGTGAGGATCTGCCCCAGGAGCAAAATGCGGTAAAGCTCCACACTGAGCTCAAGGATCAATATGGTATGCCGCTTCCTGACGTGTGGTTTACCGACCATCCAAACGACAACGCGATGCGTAATCACGCCTACAAGCAGGGGATGGCTCTCTACGCAGCAGTCGGAGCCACCCGCTCCTTTCCCACGCCACCTTATCCCTCAACCCATAACCTCGGTACCAACCGGATGAGCGAGAAGGCAAAAGACGGCGTCGTGAACAAATGGGGCCAGACACACGATATCAAGAACCTGTTCGTCTCCGATGGCAGTCAATTCACCAGCGGCGGCGCGGAGAACCCAACCCTGACGATCGTCTCACTCGCGATCCGACAGGCGGAATACATTGCACAACAGATGTCCTCTGGCACGATCTGACTGCACTCCGCCGCCCAGCGGTCGGCTTCCCCGCGCGGTTCGGGTTCACACATGGCCCGCGCCACCTGTGACCGGGCGACCGGTCACTTTTTTCAGGTAGGAACCCTCATGATATTCAGAACCTCACTGGTAGCCGTCTTTGTAGGACTTGCTCCATTTACATCTCAAGCAGCAGGAAATGCTGTAGAGGGCGCCACGGTCTTCAAGAAGTGCGCTGCCTGCCACAACGCCGACAAACCGGAGAACAAGATTGGCCCACATCTCCTCGGAATCATTGGTCGACGAGCGGGCTCGGTCGAGTCCTATGTTGGCTATTCGGAAGCGATGAAGACCGCGGGCAATCAAGGACTGATCTGGGATCAAGGCAAATTGGCGGAATACCTCACAGCGCCGAAAAAATTCCTTCCCGGCAATAGAATGTCCTTCACTGGACTCAAGTCCCCCGAGGACATCACAAATTTGGAGGCCTACCTGGCCAGCCAGCGAGGAAGCCAACCCCAGTAAGTGGTGCTCAAACTATTCGAGGCCGTACCGGGCCGGCGGCTTGTACAAGGGAGTGAGGCCAGAATAGGCAGCCAATGCAAAGACGGCAGACTTCCGTCGCGCAAGGTTCTTGCGATCGTCTTTTCGACGAAGGTGGCATGTCAGTCTCTCGGGAAGCCATAAGATGCCTCATGCATTCGGCCATCCACACGATCAGCCCAGAATCCTTTCATTTTACCCATGGGTGCCGAGGCAACGACACCAGTAATTAATGGTGGTTCGCAATCGTGGGGGACGTCAACAGAGAAACGTCCGACAGGAGGCAGCGGAGTTCATCTTGGTGTTCGCCTCCCCGGCTTCGGCCTCAGGCAGTGCGAGGTCGACGACAGTTCTGCTCGTGCTCCCCTTCGCTACTGTCCAGTTTCCACGCGATTCCACACCTCAACACCTACCTTTGAGGCCTCGGAAGGATTCCCGAACGCCGGCCAGAATGCACGGCCGCTGTCTTTCCGGGAACGGGTCAAGGAGGTCCGCCTAACAGATCTCGTCACGGGCGTGCGGCGGACATCGCCGGGCTGGCCTTCGATTAGTGGTCGCCTTCCGGAAATGGCATAGATTCGCATTCGAAGATCGCGATCCGGAACTAACCCGGGGCTGCGATGCCGCCCCTCTCGATCCTTAAGGTCCCATGGGTCACCACATCGACTGCGAGGGCAAACACACGGTCATGCTCCTTCGTGAGCATCGCAAGCACCCGCTCCCACTGTCCCGCCACGATATCCGACACTTCCGCTTCCACCCTTTCGGGCAGCTTCCCCGAGTTCTTTTGGAGTACCAAGGAACGTCGGCGTCTTTGCAAGCCCATAGGTCACAGGGCGTCTGACATGCCAGTCGCCGATATATATCCTCAGCCATTCGTCCGCACCGTTCGCAGGGCAGGAGCTAGTCGAGTGCCCGATAAAGTCCGGGCCAATCAGGAATGTCCTTGCGCAGACAAAATGCACGGTCAGCGAGGCTGACGAATTCAGTTGCTGCCTTCAGAGCCGCTTCGACTTTCTCCGATCCTGTGTGCATTTCTCCCGAGTGCATCAGCGTGTTGCGCAGGTCGAACAGCGCGTGGACTTTTCCCTTTTCCCATGAATCGACCGGGCAAGCGCCGGCAACGTGATCCCACTTGCCGAGGATCGCCTGTAGTGGCGCCCGATCAATGATCCCGCGGACCTCGTCATTGGATACATCTGGCACGTTGAGCCAAAACATACTTCGGATGATCGTCTCACATGCGATCGCAGCCGAAATGATCGTGCCCCGATAGTCATAGGACAGGTATCGCTGATGGGCTTCCGAAATGAAATCGAACCAGATTGGCGGCTTATCCGCGGATGACAGCACACGCTGAACATGCTCCCACCGAGGCAAGCTGATCGTTGACTGCATTTGAACGGCGACCGATGTCGTTTGGAACCAGACTTTCCTGTTGTCACCCCGTCGGTGGAGATTTGCTATTCTGTGACCGTAGGGATCCCGGCCAACAGTACTAGATGGGAAGCCAATGCTTCGATGCCCAGCAACCCAGCGCAGAACCCGTTGCCAATGATCAAATGCGCCTGCGAGCAACCGAGCATAGTCGTCCGCAGTCTGGTTTAGTTTCTTCTCCTGCCCATCAGTGACATTGCGCGACTTCGGAGGCTCGTAAAACGCCCTTTCGTCAATTGCCAACTGAATGGGAATTTCGGTGCAGAGTTCGACTTCAAACACCTGGTGTTCGGTCGTATTTGGATCGTCAGGAGCATCCGTTCGCCATCCGGTTCTCTTGGTTCGCTGTTGCCATTCCTTTGCGTCCGGCGGTGACTCAGCGGGAAGAACCAGATGAATCTCGTGCTCCGCGAAGCGGAACGAATGCGACCGACCAAGGACGGCGCCGCTAACAGCGAGACCGAGCACTTCGAACGGCCTTCGCGCCTCGGCATCAAACAATATCTCCTTTGACACGATGTCTCCCTGTTGAACACCATCCGATTGCAACGCGTTGCTTTTGTACGTCTCGTTCCCCGCTACATTGCGTGGCTGGCTCCGCCAAGGGTTCGCAAATCGAGAACGCTCGATCAGTCGAGGTGGCTAGCCCGAATCATGTAGCTGTCCGCGTAACGACAATGACAATATCTTGGAAACCCTCAACAAATCGCAAGAACCGCCAACAACGTGGATCGGCGGGTAGCGACCTTCAAGCATCTCGCGGCTCCTAAGAGGCTGGTAGCGCCCCTGTCCAGCTCCACAACCCAAATGGTACTATGTCTTCGGCGGGTCTGCAGTCTCGATTCGAGAAGTGAATGGCATCAAGCGACAATAGAGACGATTTCACAAACGCGACAAAGCGAACCATCGAGAGACAGGCGCGGAACCACTGCTCGAATCCATCATGTCGTCGCCTGACGCGGGGCGCGAAGTCGGATGGTGTCGGTGAGATCAATATTGGTGAGGCCGCCCATATCTGTGCAGCGTCACCCGGTGGGCCGCGATACGACGCCGATATGTCAACCGAGGAGCGCCGTTCGCCGGACAATGGGATCTGGCTATGCAGCGTCTGTTCCGGCGTTGTCGATTCGAGAGACTCGAAGTTTACTGTTGAGGAGCTTCGCGAGTGGAAATCTCGCACGGACAAAGATTCATGGCGGAGCATCGTAGAAAATATTCCGTTCGGGCCGGTGATGTCTGCACCGACACCCGACGCCCTAACAACCCGTATCCGAGGTGCCGCGAGTTCGGATCTCGCAGTGTTCCGACGCACCGCCAAGTGGCCCAGCACAACCGTGGCGCTGACCCTAAAAGTCGGCGGTGTAGATCAGCCTCTGACTACCAGAGCGCTAGCTAATGCGGTAACCACCTTCGACGATCTCATCCTCGTCGCAGCGCCTGGAATGGGGAAGACCACCACCGTCTTCCAAATTGCAGAAAGCGTTCTTGAGACTGGTGGCGGCACTCCCTTTGTCGTCCTTCTCGGAGAATGGGCGAATGACGAGTCGAGCATTCTCGCGTCTGTCTTAAGGCGGCCCGCGTTCGCGACGATCTCGGAAGGCGATTTCCGAACAGTGGCTTCCAAGCCTGGTGCGGTGATGCTTCTCGACGGATGGAATGAACTGGATGAGCTTGCCCGTGAAAGAGCCCGTGTCCAGATATCCGAGTTGAGGGCAGAGCTTCCGGAACTCGGCTTTCTGATTTCAACCCGGACGCGGGCCCTCGTTATTCCTTTTCGAGGGACGGAAGTAGATCTGCTCCCGCTTGGCGACGAGCAGCAGATGGAAATAGCGCGATCCATTCGCGGTGATCCAGGCGAGGCGTTGGTGGATCAGGCTTGGCGAACACCGGGTGTTCGAGAACTTGTTACAATCCCGCTATACCTCACGACCCTCCTTTCCTTACCAGAGGGTTCGCCCTTTCCGGCGACGAAAGAGGAACTGCTGGGCGAGTTCGTGAGTGCACATGAACAGGATCCGGGCCATGCTGCCGCTCTCCGGGCGGCGACAGGTGGATTTCATCGCCAGTATTTGACCAACCTCGCCCATCTGGCGACACGAATAGGAAATACGTCCGTTTCGGACAGCAATGCGCGACGGACGATAAGCGAGACGACACAGATGCTTATTGTGGACGGTCAGTTGAGTGCTGCCATCTCGCAGCCCGACAAAGTACTGAGCGCGATGGTAAGCAACCACGTTCTGACGCGCTCCGGCGGTAGTCCGGGGATCGCTTTCCAACATCAGCAGTTCCAGGAATGGTTCGCGTCTCACGAAGTCGAGCGTATGATGCTTGACGGGGTAAGCGATCCACAGACGGCGGAGCGATTGAAGCTTGAGATCTTGAATGATCGTTCATGGACTGAAGCAATTCTCTTTGCCACGGCACGGATGTCTCGAGGCGGCGTTGTCGAGAAAAGGGCAAGTGCCAAAGGCATTGTTGCGGCATTCGAAGTCGATCCGATCCTTGCCGCCGAGATGATTTACAACGCGACCAGCGAAGTCTGGAATGCGAGCAAGGGGCCACTCCTCGAGGCCCTGAACCGGTGGCACTCGCCCGGCAAAATTGATCGCGCAGTAAAATTTATGGTCACGTCTGGCAGGCCAGAATTCGGCGACGCACTCTGGCCGTTGCTTACCAGTCCGAACAATCAGATCCTGTTTGGGGCATTCCGGGCCGCGGACAGGTTTCGCACCTCGGTACTCGGCGCTGATGCGCAGGCCCGTATCGCGTCGCTGTCCCCGGAGATCCGAAAGAACGTCTTGAGCGAGATCGCCTTTAACAGCGGAATGGACGGCCTCGATCTCGCAACAGAGATCGCCAAGAACGGCGGCGATGCGGAGGTCATGGCGCTGGTGGCGCATGCGCTGCTGTTCCGGCGTGCAGACCGCCATCTCTTCGCTCTGCTCAAGGATGCGGCCGATGAGACGTTCGATTTGCTTTATTCGTCAGGTCACCTGGACGATATCAAAGACGCGCGCTTGAATGACAAGGCGCGAGCTGCGGCCGAACGCAACTTTAGTACTCGCCAGTCGGCCCGTGACCGGCTCCAGTCACTATTGCTTGCCCGGGACGGGCGGGAACGAGCAGCGGAGGTGATAGATCTCGTCGCAGAGATGGACGTTGATCAAACTGAGAACGGCTCAAGCCATTTGCTGCATGAGGTACGCCAGCGCTTCCCTGAAGCTTTTGCTGAGGGGTTGCTTCGACGCCTTCGATCTACCATGCCATTACCCTACGGCTCGGACGACGTTCTTGCCGAGGCGGGCTACTCCTTCGATGATCCAGCGCTCTTGGAGATGGCTTTTGCGAGTTCTACAAGTCGACACGACCGGGAGAATGCTGCAGCCTCGGTCCTCGGGCCGGAAGCTGCCGCCAGCTTGATCGCAGCCTATCTCGAGATACGAGCGGATCTTCGCAAGTCTGGTGGCACTTACGATCAGAATAAAAGCGACCTATCTCACGCACTGCGAGACCGTATTTTCCACATTCCGGGAGCGAGTCTGGTTGCCGCCATCGAGTCTTTGGCCACAGGAGCAGCGGATGAGCGGATAGAACCGATGGCCGGCCTTCTCTGCAGAAACGACACACATCCGGGCAACGCGCGTGGACGCCCCATAAGCGAACAAGATCTGGCGATAGTCAGGAGCCTCGTCGAACGGTGGGGCGAGCGCCTGTTGGCGAGTGAGGTCTCAAGCCGTGGCGAAAAAGCCTCAATCGCCACGTTGATAGGCTTTGTGGCAGACGCGTCGTTGCTGCCAATTCTCAAGAGATTGCTCGACGACAATCTTCGACGCTACCGTGAATTCCTCGAAAAGGCGAACGCAAGCAAATGGCGTGACCAATCCGCAAAACATGAAGCGCAACATCCCCACACGCACGAGTACCAGCAGGCGTTCACGGCGATCACAGGTGATGAATCCCGCCGCATACTGGCCGAATATCTGACGGATCCCACCTTCGGCGAGTGTGCGGCTAGAGCTCTTGCTGCGCATTGGTCGACAGCCAACGAGCCAAGGGACGACAAAAAATTCTTCGGCGGCGTAGATTTTTCTCGAGTCGAAGACCGTCGGACCTCGCGGGCGGCCCGTCCCTCCGAAAGCTGCGCGGAAGCAGATTTGATTTTCGGCGCGATTGAGGGACTGTTATCCGATGGCGCAACAACTGATCAATTGAAGCTTGCCGTGACCCTCGGCGTCGTCGGTTCACGCCTTCCACACGGCGATCAAAGTGCGATAATCGAACATCTCATCGCCGCCGCGCAAAGGCAGCAGCGTGCCGCACTCCTCCTGTCGCTCGTGCTGGCGGGGGAAGACATCGACATCGGACGTGTGGAAGCAGGAATCGCCGAGACACTTGAAGCCGCTAAGGCCGAGCCTTGGATCCTCCAACAAAGCGATGCATATCAGCTACGCGATTGGCTGCGTCTGTTGCCGTTTTCGACCCCGCTTTCGTGTCTTCCAAAGATCTTAGAAAGCCTCCCTCCTCCTCTGCAACATCCTCATATGCTCGAAGACGTGTTTCAAGGCCTCGGCAGCACGCCAATACAAGGGGCCGAAACAGCACTGTTCAAGCTTGCCCAGCAAGAACCGCGGCTCTACTCAGACCAGCACTGGCGCACCGCGGTTCTGCGGCGCAGAACCTCTTCCGCCGCAAGGCACCTGGTTGACCTCACGGCCAGCGCTGCAATGGCAGGCAACGTTCGCGATGCGTGGCATTGGCAGCGTGAGTTCTCAAGTCTAATCGCGGAGGACCCCGCCGTGCGAGAATATGTACGGACCAAAATCGCGGAAGGACCTATGGATCGTCCGCGGGAATTCCTTGCAGGTGTCATTGCTGAAAATCCTGACAGCGCCGACATCCTCTTGCTTGTGCAGATGGAAATCAGTTCGGGGCGTTCTTTCGTGACCGGTAGGTCAATTGAATTCGCCATCACCAGCCAAGTTCCAGACACAGATTGGCGTGGTGCATATAACATCGTGCCAGTGCCAGCGGCGGAATTGCGGAGCCAACTCCTCGCGCTGACTATTGACGGCGGCATTTCTGATCCAGCGGCGCGATGCCTTTCATCTATCGATAAAATTCGTGACCAGCACGGTGCGCCGGATAGGGAGCCCCGCCACCCCGATTTGAGGTCCGGGAGGCCTTGGCCGCTCTTCGCGAAGGATCCTGATGCCGATGACGGCGAATAGCGCATCAACCAGACCGACAATGCGTGCATGATGGCCACACGATGCAGTGAATCTTTGGCATCGCCAAGACTGCGGTGTGACGCAGATCGACCACTTCCCTGAAGCGTTCTGGGACGGCACCAACCGGTCTGCCTGACGGACCCCCTCGCTCTGATTTGCGCCCGGCGGACAACGCCGTGCAAGCCTTGATCTTGAAAGCCTTCTCGGAAACGGCAAGGACTCACACTTGTATGCTTGAACTCGCGATCCGGTCTAACCCGGGGCTGCGATGCCGTCCCTCTCGATCCGTAAGGTGCCATGGGTCACCACATCGACTGCGAGTGCAAATACGCGGTCATGGTCCTTCGTGAGCATCGCCGAAACCCGCTCCCACTGTCCCGCCACGATATCTGCTACTTCCGCTTCCACTCTTTCGGGCAGCGGGCCGTCCCCGAGCTCTCTCGGAGTGCCAAGGAACGTCGGCGTCTTTCCAAGCCCGTAGGTCGCCACCATCCGCCGCGCGACGGTCGTAGCGCGCTCGATGTCGCTGCCAACGCTACCGCCCGACCCGATGCTGCGGTCTCCGAATATCGCGGCCTCAGCAGCCATGCCGGCCAAACTGACGGCGATGCGATTGAGCAAGCTGGTTTCCGTCGGGAAATAATCGTCAATAAGGGTGTAGCTTGTCATCCCGCCAATGAACTCCGTCGCGTTCGAATCAAAGCTATCCTTGATTTCGATAGTCGCACTCGTGGAATGTTGAAGCGACAGCGACACCAGCGCATGACCGGCTTCATGGACCGCCAGTCTGAGCTGCTGTTCTCCCGTGTAGCGCATCTTTTCAGGAAGGCGGTCCCTGATATCGCGGAGTTCCAACTCCCGGTGCTCGTGTCTGGCAGCCTCGCGCGCGTCGCGCACCAGCCGCTCGAGGACAGCACCTGACCTGCCATGTAAGTGATCGGCAATGTCAGACAAGGATTCGAGGGACACGCCCTCTCCGGCATGATGCTTTAGTATTTCTGCCCGGAGCCTCTGATCCGGCAGTGTCAGCTCGAAGTGGTTCTCCAGGCGACCGTCACGCAATATCGCTGGATCGATCCACTCAGGAAAATTGGTTGCACCTATCACGACGACGCCATCGCCCAAGTTGCTCAACAAGAAGAGGAAATCATTGATGACGTTTCGCCAGTAGACTTCATTTTGACCGACTTTGGCGGTCCTGCTTCCAATACTATCCAGTTCGTCAATGAACAGGACTGAGCCTTCTCCGTCGTCGGCATCGCTGAAAGATCTCCTCATTGCAGCGAGCATGTCGTCGAGATGGCCTTCCGCTTGCCAGCTTCCAACGGTGGTTGAAATCAGCTTCATGCCCAGAGCATTCGCGAGTCCTTCCGCAAACAAGGTCTTCCCCGTCCCTGGCGGGCCAGATACGAGCGCTCCCCGTGTCACGAGTCGCCAAGCCAGCTTGCCGCTCCGCCAACGCTCGACATCCGACGAGAGCCTCCTCGCCCAAGGCTTCAGTTCTTCATAACCCGGAAGGTCAAACAGACTTGCTCCACCGGTCTCCCTGCGATTCAGATCGTTGATCTCATCGATCCGATCTTCCACGAGGTTCGGCTTGAGAGCGGCAGCCATAAGCACATTCTGCGGCTTCGCGGCGATCAATGCAGCCACTTCATGAGACAATGGCTTCCTTCCGGACAGGCGACGCGCAGCATTGATATGCTCCGGCGTCGGTCGATCTACAAACATTACCGCCGTTGCTGCAAAGCGGACGTCCTTTGGCACCTCATCAATGGTGGTGGCGATCAGGACCTCCAGACCTTTGACATCGAATATTGATATGCGCTTGTGGGGATTCTGCTTCTTTTTGGGAGGATTCGCGGGACGAACTTTCACGTTCTGCTCCACCCAGTCCATGCGGGTGGCCCCCAAGATCGCGAATGCTGCTGTTTCGTATTCTTCGGTGCGGAAGCCTTTCGGAACCACAAAGATCACAAATCCAAGGGTCTCACGTTTCAACAGGTCCGCCGCTCTCAAAGCTCGTAGCAGACTGAAGGCAGCAAGGAGTGTGCCGAGAACGTCGGAATACCTCTGGATTCGTTTGGCGCTGTTGTCGAACCTCATGTCAGTGCACCTGGCCAGCACTGCTGTAGAGGCGATACCACCGATTCATTGTTCGTGCGATGCCGATCTCGGAGTTTAGGTAAAAGAGCTGGCTAGTGACGATCTCCTTGCCGTCGGTCAGCCGTGGGTGGCCGAACACGAGCCCTGTGAGCGCATAGGCAGTTCCGATCGTAACTCGGCAGCCCTCCAGCGTCGGAGCGTCTGCGACGGCACGCATGTCAAACGTGCCAGTGTTAACGCGACGGATATCGTCCAGCAGACGTTCGGTCGCCTCACTGTCTAGCCAATGAAATTCGGTCAAGCGATGTCCCTCAGTGATCGATTCGATTTCGACGCTTTTCGATGCTGAAAATCCGTAATTCGAATCTTAATGAACGCATTTATTTGCTGCGAATCAGCAATTGTCAACTATCGTTTGATTGGAGAAGGATTTGATGACACTCAATCCCCATGAGACCGCCTTCCCGCCTGTTGGTAGCTGCTCGCCTGATCCTTGGTCAGACCCAGATCGAGGTGAGCAACGATTCCGGAGTTAGCGCTCGGACGATCTACATGGCGGAGAATGGAACGGCGGGCATCGCGAGGGTTGAAAAGCTCGTCCGCCATTATGCGAAGAAGGGCGTGACCTTCACCCCGCCTAGCGCGTCAGCCGGCTGGGGCGTTCATACGAAGTTTTTGACCCATCAGTATGATGATGAGCATCTGACCTCGGGGAAGTAGGCGGGTGATCTCTCCGTCTAGTCTCGCTACGGACGATGGCAGTGAAAGCCAGTTCACCACAACCAGGATATTTTCTCAGTCATTGCCAAGGGAGACAGAGGACGGCGCGAAGTCGCAATCCTTTGACCAGAGTTTCAAGTCACTGTTCTGGCAGACAGCGCGAACTGGCATCTGCTGCACAGGGAAGCACCGGATACCGCGTGGCGCATCTGGACGGAAAAAAAATGATTCAGTCGCCTCGTGATAACCTTGTTGAGGCGGCAAATCTCTCGTGCCGCGAATGAAATCAGGTCCAGCCGCGAAAGCCTTTTTTCCGGGGTGAATGTAATTCCTGGTTGGTTATCTTATTGTAGCCGTGGATGTTTTTCCGCCCCAACTAGCCAAGACTGAATGACATTTTTGCGCAAAAAATTCTTTTGATCTAATTTCATAATTGCGACGAGCGCGCCTGTGTTTGGCCGGCGCGCCTGTCTTCATCATTCAAAAACACTGATGATATCCATAAACTCTATTCGTTTGATTGATGGGAGCAAAACACCCATATTCTCACCATG
>Ga0123341_1001156_pt1 | contig 19045 bp, 12 predicted proteins | sample Turbeapinknodule_FD_89959 | JGI IMG/M metagenome (GOLD analysis project Ga0123341, IMG submission 89959) | Root nodule microbial communities of legume samples collected from Mexico - Turtle bean Mexico pink nodule | ecosystem: Host-associated > Plants > Roots > Nodule | place: Mexico: Nepantla...
AAATAAAAGAGAACTCTTTTCATAGTATGGGTATTAAAAAAATCATACATTTTTAAAATGTAATATTTTAGATTTTTTAAATATTTACAAGATCATCTATTTCCAAAAACTTATACTGTTTCTTTTCCAGAATATTACTTACTATTTTACTATACTTACTAAAAATATTTTGATGGTTGACTGAATTCTCATTTTATCTCTTTTCAAATTTTATTACCCGTATTTTTTCACCTATTCTAATATCAAACTTTCGAATTTTCACATATTTTACCGATCCACTAAATTTGCAATGTGTCACGATAAAATATTTTAAAAGCATGACGATAAATTGCGTACAAAACTGATAAATTCACAAAGTAACAGTATGTGTAAAAATTTGGGTTAAATATGTTTTTTTTTATTTAGTCCAAATTTTATTACAGTACGAAAATTATTAAAATATCTTTACATAAAAGAAAGTGAAATTTTAACGTTAATTATATTATAATAAGTCTATGTGAAATATTTTAATATTTTATTTTATTTCACATTGAAATTTCATTTCTCACGTAAAACAAAACTAGCGAAAATGCATTTAAAGTTATGATCTGCATGCATCGATTGATTAATTTACTTAGGGTTTTGACTTGTTTTTCTTTGAACTTTATGTACTTGAAAACATTTGACAATATGATATGAAGTGGTTATGATAATCCATAAGCTGTGCAGTGCATTGGAGCAACAAGTGTTAATGAGAAATATGAAGAGTTTCATGGCATTAAGTACGAACGTGAGACATAATATTTCATAATATTTTTATAGCTTATTTTTCGAGACTTAATCCAAAAGCCACAAATCCTTGGATTGGAATTGATTTTAGTAAGCAATGAATTACATAGTTTAGTTTACTTTGATGAGATCATGATGTTGACACGTATTTAGCAAATCATCTTGTGAAATTGAAGATGGAAAAAAACCCTACAACTTATAATAAGCTAGAAAAATATTTTCATTAAGTACAACATTAGCTTAAGATTTATTTATTTATCATTTGAACAAAGACTTCACTTATTAGAAAAGAAAAAACTATTAAATATCGTAACGTCTATCAAAATAAATACTTGTGTCTTGTTTATAGAAAATACATCATATTCACATGCTTATGCTTTTTACTTAATTTATACATTATTTTAAAAAATATGATTACTAGATAAAGTTCGTAAAAAATATTAAGGTTTAGCAATTTCAATGTTAAAGTGACTAATAATTCAATGGACAAGTCAACAAAGAAGTTTAAAGTAATTTTTTTTATTATTATAGAAATACCATCACATTGCTCAAAGATTCGTCAAAATAATCATTACTCATGAGTGTGATATTAAACTCATGAGTAATAAACACTAGTTATTTTTATAATTTCATATTTATATACTTTCTTAATTATGCCGCCACTCTTGAGTTTGTCTTAGAATATATATTTTGTAATACGTATTTTCACGTTATATAATTCCTCCTAAAGCAATATTCACATTGTTACTCGGAAATTTTTAATAAAAAAATATTAATTTGATTTTTCTTTTCCATTTTTTCAAAATAATCACTAGAAAAGATATCAGTGTGACATTAAATCGTGAATAATAAACACTGACTTAGAAAAAAAAGTGTTTTGATCAAATAAGTGTAAGGTTATACGAAGAGGTAAAAAAACTTCCTTAATTGGTAACAGGTTGAAAGTAATAACTATAAAACTCTCACTATCAAGTCACTTAGTTAAATATTTATATAATAATAATTGTTGGTGTTAATTCAAATTTTATTAAAGTTTGAATTAGTCTTAAATTTGTTTACTAATGGTATTGATAGTGTTTACAGGATTGTTAGTATTGTGTTAGTGGTTAGTTATTGCTCCTATTTTATAGCTTTTGATAGTTATAATTTTATTTCCTTACAACTTTTATTTTATTTTGTTATTTCCTTCCATCATTAGTTTCTATAACTATTATTCATCCTTCAATATTGAACTTTTACATACATGTAGATTACTAATCGTTATAATTTAATAATAATACTTTTGATAAGGCGGTTAGGAATTTTAATTGCTTATTTTGGTTGAGGAACGGTCTAAGGAAAAATCTAGTTTATGGAATTTAGGTAAACAAGTTGGTTTCACATATTAGGGTTTATGGGTTAAATATATTTTTGTCAATGTGAAATTGTATTTTTTTTCTAGTTCATACTTTATTTTATTTTTTATATATTTGTAGAAAAAAATTATTAAAATATGGATCTTGACTAAAGTTTTGTTTATGTAACAAACGAAATTTTAGCGTCCATTATATTATTATAATAACATTCACGCTAACTATGAGTATGAAATATTCTAATATCATAATCCATTTCAGTAGATCAGCGAAGACCAATTTAATGTGAAAGTGTAAGGATAAAAAAAATATGTAACCCTAATTTTGTTATTAGTAGAATTGAAGAATTGGAAAATCAGGATCATAGTGTTTGTCAAGAAAGAGTGCTTGGTAGTAAATGGTTGAATTAATGAGAATAGCTACCATAAAAAAAATAATCCATTAGGAAAAATTGGATCTTATTTGCATTCAAGAAACTAAGTATGATAAATCTTGTCCGGAAATTTATTTTGCTTTGTGGGGGTGGAATAAAATTGAATGGGTGGAAACTATGGGCATGAACCATGTTGGTGGAATTTTAATTATTTGGCATAAAGATAAGTTTCAAATGAGTAACCATTTCTTTGGTATGGTTATATAATTGTGCAGGGAAATGAGGGGTGGGAATAATTATTGTGGTAGTAGTGATTGGTAATGTGTATTCTCCGGGTAGGTTAGATTTTCAACTTTATCGTAAATGAGCCTAGATCATGTTAAAATATTATTATCACAATGTTATGATTAAAGAATCATATAATAGATAAATAAATAAAAAATCATATTTTATTGATTGAAATTATGTATAATAATATAATCCAAAATATGATTATAAAAAATAATAACCCATATTAATTGTAGAAAGCAATCACCTAGACATAAAAATTCAATCAACAAATAATCATTTAAATTTGTATGATTCTAAAGAGTAGATAATTCTTCCTTTTAGTCTTTAAAAAACTCAATTAAATACCATCAGATTTTGTAGTACTCTCTACCTTTATAAATCTTGCTTCAATACCACAAGATTTCTTTATAAAAAAAGTCTTTCAAAATCACAATAGATTACCACCTTTAAAGTCAAATGAAACTTTTGCTCTTAAAGTGGCAATAAAACCAAATATTTTATTTTTAGTATCACTATAATTATATGCATATTACCTAGGTATTGTATGGTTTTACTATTTTCATAAGAAAAAAAAAAGAAAATTCAAATTTCAAACCCTAAAGCTCATCATAAAATAATTCACAGGACAAATGACACAGCATACATAATCAAATGCACATTTGATCATCATTCTAATCACGGAAATGTTGAATTTTACAACCTACCTTGTGCTGGTTTACTCCCTCAAAAGAATAACTGTACAAATAAATAATTTGTTGTGTGGATGGGACAAAGAAATAACCATTGCTAAAATTTGTCCTTAAGGATACCTTGACTGTCATCACATTTCAGCAGTGCCATTCGCTGGGACCTTGAATAACCTTGTCTGTTATTAAGAATATCAATGTAATTTCGAAGTCTGTAACGATCTGAGTTTGTCAGTGAAAACGGAGGATTAAGAATAAGGGATGGTCCTTCCACTAGAAGGAAAACTAACAGACGAACAGCTTTTGAATACAATGCAGCTGCACTTTCCATGTCACCCATGAGTTCTTCTACCTGCCAAAGAAATAACAGAACACAACCTCAGCTTGGATCACCAATTCAATCTTCATGTTTGCTTAATTTTAGCATACCCTTGAAAATGTGTAAGATAACCTTAATTTTCTATTGTCAATGATGTGATTTCTTTCTCTTTTCATTTACATGTTTAAAAATCGTATTTTCAAGATGGATTTGATGACTCGGGCCAAAATGGATGAAATGAGAAGCAGGAAGAAATACTCACACCCCCATGCCTTCCAAAAGCAAGGGCAGATTGAAATATTGTCTCCATTGCATCTGGCATCTCAGTGTTTCCTGCAATCAAGACAGAAAGAGTCTCCATTGGTATATATTTCATAAACTATGTAATGAAACTACAAGAATCTGTCTCACTCTCTTTCACACACACCCAGAAAGGAGACACGTGCATATATTATAATTATTCCTTTACATTTCATGCATATATTATAAAGAGTGCATAAAGTTTATAGTTCAGCTTATGAAACCAAGAAGTTTAAACATAAGAAAACTCTTTTACATGTTCAGGTGCAGAAGTAGCTTAATTTTTAAAAAAAAGGGGAAGTTAACTAGCTATTTAGCTCAAAAATTAAAATATCAGATGCCATACCAGGCTCAATGGTCTTGGCGAGTTCTTCAGCGTGCTCATATTCCCTCAAAAAATCACTTTCAATTTTAGATAATATATCCTTTGGCTCTAGGATGTTTCCATCAAGGCATTCTTCCGAATCAGGGCTGCCATGCTTCCTGCTGGCACCCTTTCTATATCTTGAAGTTTCTTGGTTTGGACTTCCTTCCATGGCTGAGGCAGCTTGTGTATGGCATATGTGCAGCGCTTGCTTCCAGATTGCAAGAATTACAAGCTGAATAGAAAATGCCTCTAGATGCTTTCCTGCCTCCATCTTTACCATTTTTTTAAGAGTCAGTCATGGAGTGGCCCAAAGGGCGAGTATCATCAAAGGGAAAGATCCTCATAATGCATAAAGAATGAACAACTAAATTGCTATATTATTACTATTATTACTACTATAATAATAACTACTGGAAACACAAGTCTGACAAATGCCCGTGCGTCTACATTTTTGTTACTAAATGAAAATAAAGATTATCCCAGTTACGTAGTAGTTATTATAAAAAACAGTTATAAAAATGTTATTAGAATAAGGGTAAAATAGTAAGAAAATGTGTACACCAAAAACAATTATGAAAATTGGTATCTCCTTTATATGTTGGTACAGATAATACAACTAATAACAATGACAGCATGTTTCTAGACATCAACAGCTTTTCACAAAGTAATTGAATAGGCCATAACATGTTGATTCACTAAATTATACGTAAAAGCCAAATAAAAAGACCAGCTAACCTATTGTCTAAATAGAATGAATGTATCCACAATACGAAATATATTTAATCACAATACTTCACACAATGTCCTGATTAGTTTAAAAGATGATTTACTAAGCTCCACTAGAGACAAGGAGTTAAAAACTAGATCATGATTATTGAATACCCGCACATTCCTCAACTTAAGTTTAGAGTAAACACTCCTTGTCATCCCTGAACTATAAGTATTTGAAATCATATTTAGAACCCCAACTACAAAAAATCCTTCAATATGATCCCTAAACTTTGAGAAAATAGAATAGAGGGAATAAAAGTAGCATATTCAATACATAAGAGATTACTAAAACAAATTTCTTACTTTACGGATCATTTAGGAGATAGAAAGAGAGTAATAGTTTGGGGACAAAATTAGTGGTTTATAAGAAAATTTAGAGCCAAATTACAAATAAGAGCACAGTTGCGAGCAAACTTTTAGCAACATTTACCTTTTCATTAACTAACTCAGTGATGGCAGATGCACACTGTTGCAATGATTTCACCCTAGTCATGCAGTGAGCTGATGGCTGTTCATCACCTATATCCATTGATCCAAGCGAAGTCCCAGGAGCAGAGTCCTGACTTCCTGAACTTCCAACTTGGTACGTGCTATTTGTATGTACACCAACTATTGGCATTGGAGCACTAGGTCTGGTGATTGAACTAGAAGACTCTTGTGGTAAACTACCAGACCTATATGGAGTATGGCTGGGCCGTAAAGCACCCACTGAAGATGACGAAACATCAGGGAGCCCTGGCACCAGAACATATTCTTGATCAATATTCTCCAGGGAATCCGTAACTGTCACGTATTACACAAATATGAGAAGCATTATACATAATTCAGAAAAGAAAAAAAAATGTCCTAAATCCAACCATGGAAACAAAATTTAGCTTGTATTACCTTTTGGATAAGGATTTGCGAACATCTGTTCTGGAGATTCTAGAGGATCAGTGAGATTTCTTGAAATGTTATGGTTGTCCAATCTTCTATTAGTGTTATCAGATCTTTGTGTCACACTAACAAACCCAGAATTAGAATTTATGTTATTATACATAGGAGATGTTGAATCTGCTTTATCTAGTTTAGAATTTAGATCAAATCCATAGGTGGACTTTATTGAGGGTTTTTTTCTTGAAAAGGATGGACTCCCCTCAGGGCCACCAGAGTCGTCATCTAGGATGAAAGGCAAACAATCTTCTTGATAATTTTCGTCAGTTCTTCTCAAAGGGTCAGACACAGTAGAATAAAACCCACCAACCAGCCTTGAAGAACTTCTACTCCTGCAAACTACAAATTATTTATATTTGCAAACTGAAAAACCATAATAACCATAAAGTATAAGAGACTGTGTTTTTACCTCAAAGGCTCGTCATCCTGTTCTCTTTGCTTCTGAGAAAGAAATGGGTGGTTAAAAAATTCTTCAAAAGTTAGACGTTCCACTGAAGTTAAAATAAAAAAGATACAGAAGAGAGAATAATATATTAGAATAAGAACAGATATGGAATGTACTGAAAATAATGACAAAAACCTTATATCTTATATCATCCCTTTTTCCTTATTTCTTTCACACAACACTGTTGAAAAAGTAGAGTATGAAAGACTTTCGGTTGGAACACAAGGAGTAAATTTCCCTCAATTTATATTTTATATTAATATTAAAAACTAGGGATTATTATTACAAGCATATTTTATCATTTAATCATCAGATCACCAAGTCAAGCTCCAACTATTATCAATCCCCAGATGAATTACACCTTCAATGAAGGGAAACTCTTCCTTAATTCATAAGACTTCCAAAGTTACATTGCCTGTACTCCTAACAATGAGTAATAACTTACCCTGTATCAGGTTGTTATGTTTCTAAATCTTGCCCCAAAATTCAGAAATAAGTATTCAACTATGAAGAGGTCTGATCTTCACTAGCAAAAATAACAAAAATCAAAATACACCTTGATTCTAGTTGATGTGGTATTGGTTAGCAGGAGAATAAGTTATATAAAAGCCTGACAAGAAAAAACAAATTTGTTGGCTCAATTTTGTGAAGGAGCGGTCATACTGATGCGAACTAAAGCAATCTAATTTTACATAGGCAGGTTTGAAACACACATGCATTCGCCCTATTTACTGCAGCTAGTTTCCCAGGTAAAAGTCAATAAGGGAAACCAAGGAAATATCGACCCATATTAGAAAAGTATCAATACTATAAACAATGATTAAATAAACTGGCCCACAAATTCAACCTTAATTTATGCCTAAGGTTTTAATATTCAATAAAATGAAAACATACCTGGATTCCGACGTAGCAATTTCTGACACAAATCTTTGCATTCAAAACTCAGACTTGGGCAATCAGATGGAAACTGCAATTCTGTCGATTTCAAAATATTCTGTAGTAACTGCAGAGTCCATGATTATAAGTTACATTAAGTTACCTAAGGCAGCAAAAATGTACCGATATGGAGGATAACACTTCTGATATAGCACCAAATTATATACATTATTGATTAGAAAGAACAACTTTGTTTGCATTGAGAGAAAATTCAAAAGACTACGAAAACAGGCATTTTATCAATTCAATACCTGTATTTGATTGTTTCCGGTAAAAGGTGTTCTTCCTGTAACCAGCTGAAATAAGATTGCACCAACACTCCAGAGATCTGCCTGCATGTTTAATTAGATATAAATGAAAGGAAACTAATCATTAATGCTTGGTGTTCCAAAGATATTAAAATTGAAATCACCTTAGCATCATACTTCTGTAGTTGCATGATTTCTGGAGCCATGTACAGTGGTGAACCACACAAGGTTTCAGCAAGGCCCCTAGGTTGCAGAGATCTGCCCGAGAAGAAAAATGTGGTTAATGACTACATTACAGAAAGGAGTATAGAGAAGAACCTTTTCAGAAAGAATACCCGGACATTTTTTTGAAAGTCAGAGAGATACACACAGGCAAAACAGAACAGAAGAAAGTTAAAGCAAGCAAGGTGGTATAATTTGTCATGTCAAATATGTAAAGACTTTTCTTAGGGGTTTAAAACACTTATTTGTATTATTATGATCAACACATTGACCACATTTAAAAACACACTTTCCCTAATTATCTCAAGTCAAATATTGAGCCACATACATAAAGAATAACGCTGGGCTTTCATCATGTCTTAATCATTTTTTTTTGGGGGTCTTCAAGAGAGATGAATGAAGTTGAAATAATTAGGCTACCTTGCAAATCCAAAGTCAGCAATCTTCAGCACTGACTTCTCATCATTTTGGGAGAGAAGAAGGTTCTGTTTCAAGGATGATAATGATTACCATACTTAGATAAAATGACAACACAACCTTCATACAAAGTTTAAATTTAATATATAAGGAGATCAACTAGGATTCTGAAATGATGAGAGATAAACCAATAAATAGGCATTTATGTTTTATGCATTAGAATAAAAATAAAAACCTGTGGTTTCAGGTCTCGATGAATAAGGTTATTATCTCGAAGAACTAGTAGACCAGCAGCTGAAACACAGAGTAGTCATTTATTACTAGAACATTTAAAGAGAACATAACTGCATACAGTTGAAACATACCCAGCTGCTGCATAAAATGCTTTGCAGTTGCCTCTGGTACCCTTCCATGGCGTTGAATGTACAAGGAAAGATCTCCCCCTTTACAGTATTCTAACACAAGATGTATCTTCCCAGGAACCTACATAAAATGAATGACACTTCTAAAGAGAGACTTTCGTGATGCACCAAAAATGCATATTTCATTGCACATCACACCACAAATAATAAATTCACCCAGATCAATCTATTCATAGAATATTGCTATGTACAGTACTTATTCAAACCTCAGAATTTTGGTTTTGAATAAAATGAGCCAAAACTAATACTTAAAAACAATCCACACCCTACAAACAACATATTTCATCTGTCATCAGCACAAAATAAATCCATCCTAGATTTTAAACAACCATTGTCATTTTTACAATCAAATGGTCATTCATCAATAGTTGTCACTCCTTCGATTTCCATACTGTTCTGGTGCACCCAATAGTCTCACCCACATCACTTAAGAGTCAAGGTCAAGGACAATTTAAATACACCTTACTCCCTTAACCCTTTGAGGCGCCTTTTAAGGACAAAACCTTGACGCAGATTCAAGTTTCAACGCTGATAATACATCAAATGCAGTGATTGATCCTAACGATGTTATCTTAACAGACTTGACATTGGAACCAATGTTGTGAAAATGGCGAGTATACACGATTAAATGAGTTTGGAGAAGAAAGCAAGGTGACTCCCATGACAAATTGTGAACCATGCGAATCAAGAGTACGTGTTCTGCTCACTGGATTGGAGAATCGTTCGACGATCTTGATTCGTTTACTCGTGAAGGGCCATTTTTGGTTAAGAAAAAAACCTACCTTATGCAATTCTAAAGCCCTACGTCCACACATCAACATCGGTCGCGCACTCCACCGCTCGCGCTCGTCGTCGGTCACTCTCTCTGCCACTCATGTTCGCCACCACTTGCGCTTGTCACTGCTCGTGCTTGCGTTTGCCACCACAAAAAGTCGTGCTCACCGTCACTCATTTGTCGCCCGCTGCTCATGCCCGCTCCTACTTGCGTATAAAGTCGTTGTTCTTCTCAGTTTTATTTTTTGATTTGGTGTGCTAGTTGTTGTTGATATTTATAATGGCATCATGTGGAAGGAAGGATTGATGATTATCCTGCTTTTAATATTAAGAAATATCTTGGATGGTTTGCTTGTATTAAACATTTATGAATTTATTAGTTGTTTTATGCATTAACATTTTATGAATTATAAATCTATTTTTAATTGTGTTATGCATTGAATATAATGTTTCATATACTAGTAACTCTTACGAGTCCAGTTACGATTTTTAATCTCTTTTCCAATCCTCTCATGATCCTCGAGTTTCACAACATTGGTTGGAACATTGGCATCAAATGTGGAATGGAACATTGGTTCCAAAGATGAACCCCCGTTCTCTCCACCCTCAACTTGGGAGCTTGTTCCAATATACTCAATAGTTCTACATCGCTTAGAAGTTGAGGTCAGTGGCAATTTAAATACACCTTCCTCCATTAACCCTTCGAGGTGTCTTTTATGGACAAAATCGTGATGGAGCTCTGAGTTCTATAACGTACAATACTTGTGATGCGGTGATTGACCTTAATGATGTTATTCCAACAGACTTGAGGTCGGAACACATACTATTAAACTTTGGTTTTGGACCTAACTTAACTCTAAAACTAGCTTGTAAAGCGAAGGTTGTCCCCCATTAACATATTGAACCGCCACCCTTGATGTGCAATTAAGGCAACCCCAAAGAGACCACAACTAAGGTGAGCTAGGAGTGAGTGTAGCTAAGGTGGCTTTTCAACACTCCTCATGCCTAGGACTTCCTGCCTGCAGCTTGGCAATTGCAACTTGCAAGTGGGCCCAAAAATGGATATGGGATAGAAGTTATGATACAATCTTAAACTGTACTTTTTTACCTAACTTTGGTCATATCTCTAGTAAATATGGTTCTAAACCACCAACCTTGAGGTTGCAATCAACACAACCCCCAAAGAGACCACAATTAAGGCGAGCAAGGGATGACTACAATCAAGTCAGTTTTCCAACACAACAAAAGGTATTTTTTCCTACACTAAACCAAGCTTCATGATCACAACTTCCCCCAATTCAATTTAAACAGAAGAATACTGTATCTTGTTAACTTAATAGAGAGCGCTTGCATACTGCTTTTTCTCAAAAATAGAAAGGGAACCTAGGTACCAGTAGGATGTAGCTACACCCCAGAGCAAAAAGGTTTCATCCTATAAATAATAACATACTAGCATACACAACCGCATAGTTTTAATGCAGAAACCCCAAAGGTAAAATCTGTTTCCTCTTTAAATCCCACAGTACAGCACCCACATAGCAGCAACCATGGTTATCATGCCCCTACACACTTTTTCAAAGGTTTTGTATATTCCCCTAGTCAAACGGCAGATTGCCAACATTCTTTCTCACCACTAAAAAACATTTCTAGTTCTAACCCCAGATAAAAGCAAAATCACCAATATCAAAATCGCCAAAATCATCAATCACCACACATTTCCAAGCTCTAAAAATATCATCACCACTTCACTGTAAAGAATTTATATGAGCAACAGTAATCGCACACCCTAAAACCCAAAACCAAAAGCACTTTACTTAAAGCAAAACAAACTATAAAAACACTACTAAACAATTATAAAAACACCCAAAATAAGAGAATCCTCACAGTAACAACATTTCCCGAAATTCCAAATCACACAATATCTTCGACAGTCCCCACCAGCCCAAAGAGTTTGACTCAATTGGCAATACACCCTAAGATTCTGAGGGATTTAATACCAACATATTACATCTTTGGAAAGAAGTGATAAGTTTTTAAATTTAACTAAGTCCCAGACCAAGAATTAATCTCTCAAAAACCCCAAACTTATCAGGGTCCCACCAAACAGTATAAGGCGTTAATCAAGGTGGTTACAACAAAAACATTCCACACCAAAAACCAAAAAAAAAAATCAACACCTAACCTGAATGATATCGTGCAAACAGATTATGTTAGGGTGGTTAATCCGCTTCAAGATGTAAATCTCGGACATGAGGCTCTCCTGCAACTTTTTATTGAGGCGAAGTGTGGCGATCTCCTTTATTGCAACCTCGGTTCCGTGAACCTTGTGCCTTCCGTGCCACACCACCGAGAACGACCCCGAGCCGATTTGCCTCCCCACCACGTATTCTCCGACCACCCTGCTCCGCCCCACTGCCTGTGCCATCGCCACCGTTGAATCCGAAACCCTAGACTCCGAAACCCGATTACCGAAAACGGATCCTCCTAACCACTTTCTCGGGTTTTGATTTTTTGCAGAACACGACCACGGATTGGGTCAGAAAAGTTTCGAAGTGTTTTTTTTTTTTTTTTTTCCACAAATGCGAGGTTGCTTTTGAACAGACACTTTACTTTGAGTTCAGAAAATTTATTAGTGTTATCGTTATCGAAGAGAAGACCATTATAACTATTATTATTAGCCATCATTCACAAAATTCTTATTCATTTTTTAATTTATTAAACTTAATTTCATATATTTTATTTTACAATAATAACTTTTATTTTATTATGCATTGTCATCCTATATTATTTATTTCTATGAGAAAAGAGATATATAAAAAAGAAAAAGTAATATATAATAGCATTTAAAAAAAATAAAAATGTATCGGTCCGTACTAAAGGAGTCAGTCATTCGATCTTGGTGATCGACCGACTGTGTCAAAATACATTTAAGGCACTAAATAAATGACAACGATGATAGTTATGGGAATTCTCTACGAATCATGATCATGTCCCACCTAATTCGAGTGACATCTCCGATAAATCAGCTAAACGCTTGGTTTAATGAATGATATTGAAGATATTCTCCAAATATCCAAATATAAAATATACATATATACCAATATATCTCCCAATATTATATTTAAATATCACCTCATTACATAAGAGTTTGAACAAATTACTCTCAATCTTAAAGGGTAAAATTAGTCACTCATGTTGGCCATTACAAGCATGGAGAGCAAGGAAAGAAGATCCAGATGTTTCTCAATGATGGTTGCCTCCTCTAGGGTTTCTAACACCTTATATTCTTTCGATTCATGTTTAGGGTTGTGCCTCACGCCTCATATTTAACCTAGTTGGGCTTGAGTTAAGTAACTTCTCGTCTGGGTGTGATTGGGCTCGCCTGAGCGAGTTGGACGAAAACAGGCCCAACGTCAGTGGAGTGATCTCACCTAGGCGAGATTAGGCTCGCTTGGGCGAGATCCTCTGGGAGCTATGGCTTGGGCGAGATCCTCTAGGAGCTATGGCTTAGGCGAGTGTTTGGAGCGTTCCAGCTTTCTCTTTTTATCTCATATATTCTTTTTTTGCCCTTTCATCTCTATTATTTCTATAATCCTGAAATTAACACAAATTGGGGAATAAATCATTCTTATTTCATATTATAACATAAAATATGTTTAAATGTTTAAATTCATAAATTATGGGTTATATTATAGTTATTTTATCAATTAATATTCATAAGTGTCTGTATTTTAATATGAAATATTATTGAAATATGGTACTTATCAACCCCCAACTTAGAATATTGTTTGATCTCAAGCAAAGTAATTGAATATAACTAAATCATATTTGAATTTAAATATCAAAACACCTTAATTCACTAAACAACAAATTAAATTAGAAATTATGTTCCTTCCAAATTCAAATATAGCAAAATAAAAATACAATCAACTTTTGAATTTCTTCTCATATGCTCACATATAAATGTTTATCTCTATTTCCACTGAATCATAAAAAATCATAGTTGTTTTTCATTTGATCTTCATATCACACACTTATTACAGACATGAATCTTGAGGTCTTTTACAATATTATAATGAGGTTAGGCTTCTAAAAAGTATTGGTTTTTCAAATACTTATGGACTGTCAAACTCGCTCAAGCAACTATGTTTCTTGCTAAGCGAGATTGCATAAGTGGAATCTTGCCTAAGCAAGATTTGTCTCGCTTAGGCGAGATTACTCTAGAGAATTTTTTATTATTATTATTATTATTATTTACTTCTTTTAACTTGCCTAGGCGAGATATACTATGCATGGGCGAGTTTTCCTGCACAAAATGTTGAATTTATGTTGTCCACCTCGCTTAGTCGATATATACTACGCCTGGGTTCTGCACAAAATATTGAATTTACATCATCAAACTCACCTAGGCGAGTCATATGATGCATGAGCGAGTTTCTCTGCATAAAAATAAGGTTTTTAAAAGTAAAATTCAAAACAAAAATAACAAATCATCATAAAACTAAAAATATGTACTGGTTTGCCTCCTAGTAAGTGTTTGTTTAACGTCATGTAACTTGATGCTTGTTTCTTTCAAGGTGGACGACCCCTTTGTTGCAATAACTTTTTGGTTACAACTTTAGTTCTTTTTTAGTATGGGCTTTCAAGTTCAATAGTTCCATCAGTTATAGCAGAGGAATGTTCATCTATACCTTTCTTAATGTCTCCAGAATCTCCTTGTCATCTTCTTTCATTTTTCTACTCGTTTGCACAACTGCTCTTTGAGGGAATGGCAGAGGAATAGATGGTCTGTCAAGATTGGAAGTTTCTCCTTATACATCAACTTCATGAGATGGTTTAGGAGGATCATTCATGTCATTATTGCTTATTTTGGCCGTTCTTTGATCATTATTCTTTGGAGTCTTTATGTTGGAGGTGTTTGACGATCTCAGTTGATCGTCTATTTTGGTGGGATTTTGCAGAGGTGCTTGCAACTAAGTACCACATCTCATAGTAATAACTTTGAAATTTTGTGGGTTGATGACCTTCTGGGAGGGAAACTTATCAAACCCTTTTGATATCATCTCATTCACGCTAGTGGCTAACTAAATAATATGATTTTCTAGGTTATGAATGCTTGCCTCTGTTCTCTATATTCTTTCATCTATTCTCTAATGGAAATTCATGCTAAATTCAGCCATTTGCTTCATTATATCCTTTAGAGAAGATCCACTTTTTGTTGATACAACAACTAGTAGTGGAGATGGTTATTGTTGTTGTTGCTGGTGTGGGTGGTGATAAGATGGTTTCCTTGCTCCAATATTTTGTGATTGGTAGGGCACAAAAAGATTGTTGTTTTTTTTGTGAGTTATGCCACCTAAGATTTGGATGATTCCTCCAACCCAAATTATACTTATTAGTGGACAAATCATGGTTGAATGGCTGTTGAGGTGGGTTAGACAGTCTATTAATGAAGGGAAAATCAATAGACTGTCTTCCACTATTAAAGATGTTTGCAGCATAAGCTTGAAGACATTCAACATTGTTTCCTCCTTCAACTTCTTGAAAAGTGGGGCAAGCATCAGTGACATGGTTAGATGTACAAATTCTACATACCTTTGGAATTGTCTAAGGCATAGTTAGTTGCTTCATCGTGGATATGAGGTCGTCTAATTGTGCCTTCATCTGAGCATGATCAACTGCATAATTGGTTGTCATCTCACAAACACCACGAACAGGTACTGCAGAATTGCAACGTGTATGGAATTGTTGATTGTTAGAAGCCATGATCTCAATCAATTATCTTGCAATAGATGGCGTCTTATCAACCAAGGCTCCTCCACTAACATCATCTATCATTTGCCCATCAATAGCCATCAGACCCTCATAGAAGTATTGTATTAGAAGTTGTTCGTGAATCTAATGGTATGGACAACTTGTACATAGCCTTTTGAATCTTTCCCAATATTCGTGAAGACTTTCCTTGTCCTGTTGTCTGATCCCACATATTTCCTTTCTTATTGATGTGACTCTAGATGCCAGAAAGATTTTTTCAATGAGCACTCTCTTCAGCCCTTCCCAACTAGTCATTGACCTTGTCAACAAATAATATAGCCAATCTTTAGTTGCATCTTATCTTGGAGTAAAAAAGGGAATGCTTTAAGCTTGATGTACTCCTTTGAGACCTCAGTGGGCCTCATGGTGGTGCACACTGTTTGAAACTCCTTAAGATTCTTATGTGGTTCCTCACCTACAAGGCCATGAAATTTAGGCAGCAAATGTATCAAACTAGATTTAAGCTCACATTGCACACCACATATGGGTATTGGATACACATAGTTTGGATGAAAACATCTGAAGCAGCAAGTTCTCTGAAGGTTCGTTCTTCCATAGTTTCAGAAGTAGGATTTACAACAACAATTGATGATGAACTAGAAGACTATGTATCACTAGACATGTATTTCAATAGAAGTATGAATGTGATTAATTTGACCTAGTCATGCACCAATGAAATCCTTAATATGAATGGACACTAATAGGCGAGATTGGGCTCGCTTGGACAAGATCCTCTGGGAGCTCTGACTTGGACGAGCTTAGGCATCTGCACGAGTGCTTTCTCCATTGCCTTTTACATGTTCTCCTCATCCTTGCGGAGGAGAGCCCAACTGGATTGTCATGGTGTTGTCGGTTGAAGGATTCATTCTCTTAATTGTGTAAAGCGAGTTGAAATTTCGTTTAGCTTCAAGGATCTTATGGACATGCGAACAAGTTTTACGTAAGTCTCATGGTGGACGTCAAATGTTCTTACCATAAATAGTGTGAGAGTTTTGAGGTGAAAAAAGGATGCCTTCTCTCTATGTCGAGTTTTTTGATATTGGATGATCAGAAAGAGATATATGATATTTATGAGTATAAAATAGTATGAACATTTAATTTAATTGAGTATTTCCTAAAAATTATTGTGCATTTATAGATTTTTGCTAATTAGTTTGTTGATAAAATGTTAATTACTCGGTTATAGTTGGATACTCGATTATCAAGTTAAATATATTATACTAAACAACAAATATATCAATCTTTAATAGTACGTACATGTTTAATTAAGTTTTAAGTCTTTTTCGTGTTTTTAATTAAATTCTTATTAAAAAAATTTGTACTATTGAATGTCTAAAATTGTTTTATTGTTGAATTGAATCTTTACAATTTGATTTTATTGTTAATTAGAGTGACTTCACTCTTAATTTGCATCATTATTATTTTGTGTTAAAAACTCAATTAAAAATACTGAAATTTATATCGAATTTAAAACTTCACTAAATCATTTTTTCAATTTTCTATGCGAAACCGCGTATGTAAAATAATAATCATCCTCTAAAATCAAATGACAAAACCTCAATTAAAAAATATATTTTTTATATACTCATTAAAATTATTTTTTAATAGAAATTTAATTAAAAGTTGAAAAATTAAAATTAAGTTTAACATTTTTAATTTAATTACTTTTTACATATTTCTTTCTTTATTTTTTTCCATTTTTTTAAAAAATTGAAAAAATCTTATTGGAATTGGGTTTCTTATAAACCAAACTTTAGTCGGTTTGTTATTATGGATAAACTTGGTTAACACTGAAAATTAGGTTGCTTAATCAAATTTTCAACTTGATTGGTAAATAAAGTTGGAACATCTGTACTTTTTTTAAGAAAGGTTTCTTGGTGAAAAAATTTAGGGAAAGCTTTTTATTTCCATTTTTTTTTTTCACTTTTTGATTACTAAAAGGTACCTTGTATTTAATATGTTTCCTTTTTTAAGGATAAGGATCCATCCAACACCAAAATAACTTTTTTTAACAAATTCTACATAGACATCAAGAAGATAAAAGATGAAGAAGTAAACTTTGATTTCTATGTTTTATATTTCTATTTCATCTTTAAATTATCTCTAATTATATTTAAAGTTAAATATTTTTTTTATCAAATTACACTATTCATTTACACAATTTAATTATATAATTTATCAAAAATTATTCATATTGTTATTTTGTTAAAAAGATAATGGGTTAGTAAACTTTTTAGTTTATATTAAAGTCCAAAATCAACTTTATTTTTTAGAATTTAAAAAGTTTTCAACTTTTAAAAAAAAAATCGATTTCATCCAATTTAGAAAAAAAAAACCAATCTGATCTCATTTTTTTTTAATCTCAACTTTTTTAAAACAATTAGTAAAAACTACGGTTTAGGGGCATTTGTACATCCACATTTTTTTTATTATTATTATGTGTATATTTATATTTATTTAAATGAAATATAGATTTATGTGTATTCGTATGTATGAAAGAAACAGAGAGCATAAGAGACACAAGACACAGAGAACATGAGAGACACTGAGAGCCATGTTATTGAGTTTCAAGAGAGATTTGAGGAAGAATAGAGATAAAATGAGAAAGAGAGAAGAGAGGAAAAAACGGTGATAAAATCTCGAAAATTCAAAAATGTAAATTCAAAAGCAGCGACTGTTCGTGAAAATTGAAAAATAGATATATATTTCAGAAAATTAAATTAAAAAAATACTCTACATTCAAAATTGTTTCTGATAACTATTTTAATATATTTTAGAAAAAATAGGAAATGACGCAATGTCCATAATACAATAATAAAATTAAAATATTGATATAATGATAAAATAGAAAAAAAATTAAGAACAATTAAAGAGGTGAATCCCCTTTATGTATACTAGCGCTAACACAGACGCCCTCGCAACTGAACACAGACGCCCTATCAGCATCTTTTCTTTATTATTTTTATATATCTATGTTTAATATTAAAATTAAAATAAACAATGTCATTATTCGCACACTTATATTAAGACTATAAATTTATAGTTCATTTAAAAAAAATATAAAAAAATACAAATACATATGAGAAGACACATAACTTATCTAAGTATACCTACTCATATATTGTGAGGGAAACATACTCAACATAATAGCTATGTATAGTAAATTTACAAATGTCATACAAATTTATAACATAGAAAAAAAACAGTAATTTACAATGTCATGATTTTACAGTAATAAATTTTAAGATACCAAATAAAGATTGGTATTCAAGATGTTTTTCATTTTTTCCTATCGTTAAAAAATCTGCATCTTTTAGTATTTGACAATGCTTGTATATTTTATTTTTTAATATTTACCGCGTGTATCCGTAGTTTTAAAAATTTGACGGTGCATTTATATATTTTCATTTTTTAATTTTATCATGAACCTATATGTATTTGCTACCTAATATATATTTAAAAAAATACAAATATACATGCATGCACTGTCAAATATTAAAAATTAGAATACGCATGTCAAATATTAAAATATGCATATAAATTTATGATAAAATTAGAAAATACCAACATATGTGTTTTCGTTAATAATAATAATTAGTTAATTATT
>Ga0123341_1001158_pt1 | contig 19023 bp, 18 predicted proteins | sample Turbeapinknodule_FD_89959 | JGI IMG/M metagenome (GOLD analysis project Ga0123341, IMG submission 89959) | Root nodule microbial communities of legume samples collected from Mexico - Turtle bean Mexico pink nodule | ecosystem: Host-associated > Plants > Roots > Nodule | place: Mexico: Nepantla...
ATACTAATAATTAATAAAAAAAATTATTTATAATAAATAAAAATAAATATACAAAATTTTAATTACTTCAAATTATTTTTTATTTTTAAAGATTAAAATAAATTTATAAATTTACATTACAATATTTTAAAAAATTAAAAATTACTCACACATCACATCACTCACTAACTTTAATCAACTTTCTCCACAAATTCATTCTCTATATACCTTAATCCAAAACAACCTAACTTTCCTCACACTTTTCACCCAAATCACTTCAAATTCACTCCCTCAAATGCAAAACAAACATCAACTTACATTTATCAGTCATTCACCCTGACATTGGTGCCCAAGCTTGCCCAAGTAACAAAGAAAGAAATTTGTTTTAGCAATAAGCTCGATACTTTTTTTTCTAATTTATTATTCTTTCTCTGATTCTAGTCACACAACATTTTGACAGTCCCCTTGGCCACACAAAAGTACTTTTCTCTTACAATTTATTACATAAATAATCATTTCTACTAAATCAATTTTGCACATTTTTATGTTGCAGTTTTGTGCAGTTACAAAAACAAGCGTGTTGCTTAGTTTTCTATCCGGGGTCCATATCAGAGACAACGTAAAAGCAACTATAAGTTGCAGTGAAGATAGATCCAAGTACACTATTCATCTCTCAAATCAATAATTATGCAAAAGCAACAACAAGAGGGGCAAAAAGAATCTTCCCACAATAGATCACAGAAGATGCAGTACAAGCCCACAATCCCTCCACCCAAAAAGAGAAATGCCACAAGCTTTCCACCTCCAAACAATATACCCATGTGCATGTGGCTTCTCAATAACTTCTACCATAGCTCAATGGGAAGGGTGTTATTACATAAACTATGCGCTGATGTACCCAGGAAAACAAGCATGGACACATTGGATTTTCCATCTTATATTGTCCTATATTCATCAGAGAAGTGAATTTCATTATTGTTTTCATCTGAAACATTAGAGAAATATTTGTCAAAAATTGTTCAATAAATCAAATGAAATCTCAAGTCACTATACTTGAGGTTTGGTCAGTTCATTAGAAGACCTGAACTATCTAACTGTTAATTAACCAATCTTCCCCTTGCCATATCTGGGTATAGCCTTTCCTCGGAACCAATGAATTACCATTAAAAAACACCAAAAGACCAGAATTTAAACAGGAGTTTCAAGTCAACTGTCAACCAACCATCAAGAAACAATAGGTAAAAACAAGTTTTTGACCGTACAAGAAAGTGACCGGAAAACAAAAACTACAATGTGTCAATACTGTGTTAATGTTAGATCATAAAATACCAATTAATGAGCCAGTACAGGCCAAAGAGTATGCTGCGTACAACTGTTTTGTAGCATGGAACTAGAAAAGGTAAACCTAAAAGTGTGTTTGAAGATTTGAATTCCAACTACGTTGGATAATTCAAATCCCTAAAGATGGGTGGGGTAAAATAAGGGAATAAAATCAAAAGGCATCCTATTTCTCACATCCCAATCACTTGAAAGTTTCATTTATTGAAAAGAGATCCAGAAAGGGGAACTGCACGAAATTGAAACTGTATGAGTAAGCAAGAGGCATTAAATTATTATTTTGCCAATATTTTACACTGGAATGGCGTTACCAGAGTCCAACATTTCATTACCAATCGCACAGAAAATGAATACTCTAATCAGACAGGAAAGGAAAATTCACAAACCTGGTCCAAATAAAATTCAATCAGATGACTACAAGACTTCCTTAATTGACGTAATAGTAATCCACCTTAATGAAGCAACATGGTGTTTTCCTTTATCACATATATACCTACATCAATTATAGATAACCTCTTACCCTCAAGTAACTAAGAAAACTCGGATCATGAGCTTGTATTTAAATGTCGAACACTGATGATGATGTTTTTAAGACTTTGACTTGTGTAATTATTTGCTGACATGTTCTGCGCCATTAATAATCGCGTAAAGCATAATAGATAATTACATCCATATATCCCTCAAACAATACAAACACATGTTTAAGCATATTCATCAGAGACTTCTCACAGGAAGAAGTGTACAGCAAAAGACTGGAAGCTACTCAGTTAGGATACAGCCTATAATAACAGCCACTCCCACGGATATATTAGAAATCCTGAAAAATTAAATATGCACAAAAACTCAGCAAGTGATAGAATGCTTCCCTAAGCTATGAAAAAGTTACTGTTGCAGCCACTTATGCTGCAAGGAAAGGACAGAACAGAAAAGAACTGAGAAAAAGTACATCAAAAAGTGCTAAAGGAAATACAGCAATTTTGAATGATGTATCAAAGATTCTTCTTTAAATATGTAAAATGATATGAAGATTTTAATTCGTTCTCATTACTTTTGATGAGAGGGAGGGATGAGAATTTGCAACTGGCATGGCTTTTCAAGGAACTATTAAACAGTACAATTATAAAAAGAAGAGCATGACGGTGACAACACAACACAGCGATGGAGAAAAGTGAAATATAAAATGTTCAATTGGGAAGGGAAAAATAGGTATCCTACAACTTCCCGAAAAAGGAAAAAGAGTTGTGATTAACAGAATGCTTGATGTCAGAGATTGAGGGAGAAGGGAAGGAATGCAACTATGGAAGCAAATGTGGAAATGGCACAACCCCACTTTAGTTGGACCCAAAGATTTCAAAGCATCATGCCATGGATGGACCTGAACAGAGGGGCTTTACCTTCTTGTAGTAACCACTTTACTTTCTCATTCTGACTTTATGCGATCAAACTTAACGCAAATACCATCACTACTTATACTAACAAAAGAACCAAGTCGTTAAGAAACATTAATTATATTCATTTTTGTTAGTTTATCAAATAAATAATGTTTGAAATACTTTTAGTTTGCACACCATTAAAACTAATCAATCCTGAAAGAAGAGTCACAACCATTCCCCCTTTTAGTTTAATATCCACTAAAGCCCTTCCTTTTCTTTTCCTTATACTTCACACCAAATAAACATTACTAAATAGCAATATACAGAAGTGAAGAGTCGATGTGTGGGCGGGTGTCTGTGGCTCTAATGATCACTCAAAAAGCAGACACTCCATGTGTTACAGCATGGCTGGAAATCAGCCTAGGAACTTTTGTGGCTGAGATTTTCTGCTGAGACTTCTGAACTGAATTACTGCAATTAACCTTGATGACAATCACTTTAGAGTATATCTTGGAGACCAAGGACACGTGGATACAAGAGTTCAAGATTTTTTTGAAACTCGATGGCAGAATAGTTGAGATTAAACCATTAAGGATGGTTATGCTTTAACACCTGAATGAAATAAAGCGTGTTTGAGAGAAATAGACTGTAAAATTTACTAGATACAAACCACTGTCAACCTTATCTTATGCCTCTATCCTGGTCATGTGTGAACTTAGGCAAATAAGACTGATAAACATAAGAATCATAAGAGCTCTAAAGCACTAATAGTATGTTTGCACAGAAGTGTTTAGAGGGAGATACCGAATAAGAGTTTAGTTGTTGATTTTATTATTTTAGTTCATGGTCCTAGTTATTTGCAAATATGAGGGGGTTTTTTTTCTCTTTCCTTGACTGGTCTTTTAATCCTATGCATTTTGTATCAGAACTCTACAACGACATCTGATTTGTATATGGGTTCACTACCCCTTGTACCTCATTTATCAATATATCTTTCTCTTTGCCGATTAAAAAAAAATCTCACCTATTTTGCCTTTCATTTCCTCCCATCCAAGTTATGAAACAAGAGGAAATCTATCAACAGTAGCTTCTCTATCCCTTCCTTGCCCTACTTTCCTGCTGATAACTGAAACCAAAGCAAAAACGTCTCAAATATCTTGCCAATTTGGGCACCAGAATTACAATCCCCCCTCCACCTCACTTTGGAGGAAGATCTGTAAAATGGACAGGCTGAATAGTGATCATAAGAATAAACAGAAGAAGAGGACCCTCCAACATACACAGGGCTCTTGGCCCTCTGATCAGCCATAAGTGAACAAGTATGGGGGATATACTTATAAGGATAAAGGGGAGCAAAAGTAAAGTTTTTTTTATCAGAAGGTAGTTCTTTTGCGTTGTTTTCTATGAATTTTCATTAAAAAATATCCTTTTCTGTTCCAAGTTGTTTAATCTAGAAAATTATGGATTTTGATTGATACCCAAGTTGAATTCTTGTATGACGGTTCACTTTTTGTTTCCTTTGGTGCCCGCTTTGTTAATAAAAAAAAATTAAGTTGGAGATAAATTTTTGAATTTGATTGATAAGCCAGGTTGAGCTCTTGCATAAACGGCTTGGAAATGTTCGCTGTTTGTTCTAAGTTGCTTTGGGTGCCCACTATCATTTATTTGGACAATTTTTTAGCTGAGTGATAATTTGATACCTGTGACAAATTCATGCATGCGCTGATTGAAAATGTTGTGTCTGTTGCTTCTGATTCACCCATCTTGCTTTTGAAGGACTGTTCGTCCTGTCATCTGTGGCTCCGAACTTGGTCTCTGAAATACTCATCAGTCATGAATACTCTTGGTCCTTGTGATCCAAGATTAACTGGGTTGAATATATGCAGGAGTTTCATCTTTTCTTCCCGTGTATGCAACTATGCATTGCTGCTGTGCTTAATTTCTGGAAGATATAGTCCTCCCCAAGGTTGTAAAACTGTGTCCAGGGATTTCTTGTTGCTGTTTAGCATGATGCCCAAATATACCTTCTTTGTGTTGGTTACAGGACAATTCTTACTAGACCCTTTTAAAAAAAGGTGAAATAGCCTTTTTTAATTAATTTCTTAGGTCTTCTTTCCCTTCACTTCCTTATTCCTTTATATTTCTTCACCATTTCATTCCTCAAAATTTCATAGTGCTATACAGTTTCTAACAGAAAGCAAGCTGGAGGAGGAGGCATTACTCTTGTTAACTAATTTGTTAAACCAGCAAACTAAACCAGTACTATAGTTGCAGGCATAGATGAAAAACTCATTTGATAGATGCACCTTAACAAAATCTAGATTGTCAAACGAACCCCAGTAAGTAAAGCTTAATTTGAATGCCACTTCACTAGCATATAACCTAATTAGAGTTTTAAATAATCAGAGCAATAAAATAGCCGCCATATCAAAACTCAACAAAGTTCACCACACCCCAGAAATCAATGCCAAACAAAGGTAGGAACCTTAGACAGCAAACAATAAAGTTATTTCCTCTGATCTCATCCTTAGAAAACTTCTCTCACAGTTCCAAATCCAATTAATCATGCAACCAGTAACATGCCATGTGAATGAATTTATCCAAACCGCTTTTAAGTTCAAAACAATCATAATCCGATAAAAAAAGAGTGATAAATAAACACGTTTCAATCCATTAAAAAACTATCCTAATTCGATCAATTGCTCAACCGAAACAAAGTGAACAGACAAAAAATACCTTCATGCCTTGACTGCAAAGTTCTGCAGCTTATCACAGTGAGGAGTAGGCAGATTCCTATTCCAACTCCGTCTCTGCATCTCCACCTGACAGTATCTCCGAAGCATACTCCTGTAATCCTTTATCACACTTTCCTCAACCGCCACACGACCATCACTTCCCATCGGATAATTTGCATCAAACGCCTGCGATTTCACGAAGAACTGTACCCCGTGCAGCTCAGTCGTTTTTGGAATCTGGTAGTTGTAGTGCTTGTGCAAGGAATACTCAGGCTCAGAAAACGGCAAGTACGCGAGCAGAACAATAATCAAAAACGGCAAAAGCTGAATCAGAAGCATAACATTGTGATGCCTCCCTCCTGATCCAGCATTAACCTCAGGCCTATGGGGATTCCCCATGCCGCGGGGCCTGAAAACGTGGTTCCTCCCAAACACATCGGAGTGTCCGAAGAAAGCCCTAAATATCTCGTCGGGATCGAACTCGTCTTCGAAGAAATCGCGCGCCGTGGTTGACGTCGTCGTTCTTCTCCTCCTCCGCCGGAAAGTGTTCACCTCGCCTTGGTCGAAATCATCGACGGTTCCGGTCTGATCATACATCCTTCTAGAACCGTCGTCACTCAAACACTTGAAAGCCTTGGAGACCTTCTTGAACGCGTCTTCTGAGCCTGGCGCTTTGTTCTTATCGGGATGAACCTTCAGCGAGAGCTTCCGATACGCTTTCCGAATCTCTTCGACGGAGCAACTCTTCTCCAATCCAAGAATCGCGTAGTAGTCGCTCTTCCCTTTAATTTCCCTAATCAACTGAACGTTCTCCTCCGTGTAACTCGCTTGACTCCTCTCCCCGTTCAAACCTTCGCGCCGAGAAGAAGTACCGCTGGACGGCGCGCCATGAGCGGCACCGGCGGAGGACTGAGAATCGAGGCGCTCGCACTTTTGCAGCAATGATTGAATCGGCAAATCGCCGTTGAGTCGCTGAGCGATTTTGATGAATTTGACGGCGCGGTCTTTGTTTCCCGACGCGATTGCTTCCTCAGCGATCCGAACGCAGCGCAATGCTTCGTCCTTGTTACCTTCCATGGCGGAAACAGCTACTTCCCTAACTAACTCGGAATTTGAGTGGAGCAGTGACACATGGTCAATGAAATTGGTTCAGCAAAACCTAATTAGAATAAATTATGGAAGAGGAGAATTAAACGTTGCTGTGATGTGAATTTTGTAGTGAGCAATAATAAACACGAATGCGAATGGGAAGTGAAGGGAGAAACTAGTTGTACCAAAACTTTTTTGTTCAAGAACTTTCCGTTTCGAACTGGTAAGTCATTTATATTGTCTCACTGGAAATGCATTTCCAATTTTATTTTTTTTAAATCCTTCTAACGTGTATTAATTATACGATTAAGTATTGTTAATTTTATCTTAATTGATTAAAATATAATAAGTGAAATTGTATTTAACTATTGTAAGTCAAACCGATCAACATTGACCCATAACAAAACTAATCAATCAATCAACATTAGTTAATTTATTTTTATTATATCTAACAACAAAAGATTCACAATAATTATATAAATAACACAGATTCTAAATAATCAAATATTCTATCATCTTGTACTAAATATTGAGTGTTGACTGCCGAAATTTTGATTTGAGTGTCATAGTGTTTTTTTTAAGTACTATCCGAGTCCGAAGTTCACAGACTATCCGAGTCCGAAGTTCACTGAGAGGAGGAAAGCAAAATTACAAGAGTTCATCCTAGAAAAAGGAGTGAGGTGCAGATGATTGTATATAATTAATAATATATGATTGAAGATATTGACAAGTCTGATTTCGTGTGATTAACATGTTACAAATTTGCTTACAATCATATACTATTAATTGAAATAATAAGGTTTCACCCTGAAGTGGAAGAACACCCACCAATGTGGCCCATCTACATGACCAGAAAAATTATTAAAGCTTAACCAGTCACTCTGAATTTTAGTTTGGTTTTGTGGGTGTGGCGTTAAGGGCTACATGGCAAGTTATAGTAGCTTTGTTTGTCGGTTGGGCGTTCTATGATTGGTTTGCAGCAGTGTCTCATAATGATTTCATTTTTGTGGTCCTATCTGAAGGAATTTTTGTACATATTGTGGGTAAATCAACCATCGACTCAGTTAATTTTATGAATCGTGTTGTCGCTTGCATTGGAGAGGAAAGGGATTGGCATCTTAAAGAGCACATGGACAAAATTTTATCAGAACAGTTCTTATAAAGTTATCATCATATTTACATTAACATACACTCGTCAGAAAAGATCGGTCTTTCAGGATTTTGGGTGCGAAAATTCAGAATAAATGTTTGTTAGTTTTCTTCATCAGAATCGAAAGACTGTCTTTTCCTTACAGATTGTATGGCATCCATGCGGTTATCATCTTTGGAATTAAACATAACAGTACAAGACTTGACTTTAGGAACACTAAGAGAACGAAGAGGTGGTGTACCCGTCCCCTTGTTTATTTCTCTGAGCACAGAACGAGCTGTTGCAGCAGCTGCAGCATCTGCCATTGCTGAAGCGACTCTTGAATCACTTGGAAGCTCGTTACCTGACCCACTTTGTCCAACTGTTTGTCCTTGTGTCTTGGTGAGGTTCTTAGAAACATCAGGTGATTGATTTGAACCTGATTTTGGCTTGGTTCCAACCGCAGCTTCAGCAACTGTTGCTTTAGCTTTTGCTGCTTCATATTTCTGAATATCATAAATGAGCTCTTTCTGCAGCTGCTTATCAGCAACCAATATGTCATCAATCTCATTCTTGTAGTCCTTTAGAATAATGCGGAGGCACTCCATGAGAGAACCTATGAGGGGACTATTCTTGGTTTCCAATAGACGTTTCAATTCTATGAAGATGGGGACTGTGTTTTGGATAAGGCCCTTCTTCACTGCCTGAGTTATAGCCTTTCCTCTAGCTGCAGATCCACTGTCTCCTTCTTCTTCTATATCTGCTGACTCAGATGATGCCCGAGTAGAAGGAATGCGTATCTCTTTACAGCCCAGAATTTGAAAAGCATCCTGATACCACAATTAATGTTTAGAATTAGAACACAGATTACACATGAAATAAGACAATAGTAAAGGCACTGATGTCTTCCTTCGTATTAATGAAAACCTGGTGACCATAGCTGCTACATATTAATACCTGTAGAACAGACTGTGCAGTTGCATCTTCTATATTGAGCATACCATCAGAAGCTGAAGCTAGAATTTCGGCACATAACTTGGCAAAGGTTGCTAGAAGATGCTCGGGAGCCATTTGTTTTAGTAAAGAGACATAAATATGCATCCTTTTGGACCTTGACTCTTCATCAGTACCCCTGTAAAAAGAACAATACAGACTTATATCAGTATATAATCTGAAATAAATAGTTGTCTTGCCAATTGCTGATTTCGGGTTCTATTACCTGATGGAAAAACTTTTACTTTCCTTTCGTGACCCATGGGACTCACGATGTCCATTATGGGCATGACAGTCGTTCAGTACAAAAACAGCCTCAACAAAACTATTATATGCTAAAAGTGGAGACTTGACTGTTGAAAGAAACATGACAGTTAAAGCCCAATGACAAACATATTCATCATTTTATATAACCATCAAGATAAAGCTTCTTACCTTTCAAAATATTTCCAAAGAGAAAATCCGCTAGCTGTCTTATCTTTTCTGATTCGTCAACAAGTGACAAAAGGAACCGAAGAAATAGCACTCCTCTCCATTTCACATAGTCCCTCTAGATAAAAAGAAAAAATATGTTTAGCAAATAAATAACACAATTATTCCCCTTTTCCTTTCAGAACAGATAAATGAAAACAAGCTGTAAAATAGATTCAGCTGACTCATAAAAAGTACCTGCAATAATCTGGATAGCAATATGAACGTTTGCCTTCTCACGAGTTCACAAGGATCTAAGAGACACCTTGTGATCTTTGTAATGTAACTGATAACTTCCATGAAGAAAAGTCAGAGAATAACAAAAATAATATTTACAGACGTTGAACATATATATTTTAAAAATATTGGACTTCTCCCCTGCACAAAACAAAAATTACTCCTTTGCGTATTATACAGTCTGCTACGTGTTTACCAATATGAAAAAGAATACAACATTATTTCATTACAATATTATACCCTTTCAAATTCGAAGTCACTTAAATGCAGTATAAACGAGGCTTACCAATCAACAAGTGCGGTGTACCGGACACAAAAATCTGCCATCATGACCACAATGTTGTTGCGAAGGGCTGCGGATTTGCTCTTTTCAAGCTCCTACACATGTATTTTGTAACAGAATATATATCGATAAGTGAGACAAAATATAATAGTCAATGAGGCATAACATAAACATCAATGCGACGGGATCAACCTGTACAAAGAGAGGAATATAATTCTTAGCTAGCTTCGCATCAGCGAGGCAAAGCTTGCCCATGGTTAGCCACCCTTGAATATAAAAAGAAGGAGCTTCGTGTTGAAAAGAAGTAGAAGGGCCGGGTAGGTTATTTAATTTAGGACCAGAACTCCCAGAAGTAATGATGGTATGCAGTAGAGGAACTACATTGCTCATATCAGCAGATGGGCAAACAATAACTAACGACCCAACTGTATAAATCGCTGTAACTGCTTTAGACAATGCCTTGGAGATTGCTACTGATTTCCTTCCTTTCCTGCTCCCACTTCGAGGAGGAGTGAAGAAGCTTCCTTCCGCATTTTTTTCTGAATTACCTGAAATGAACTTTTCTATTATTCTAGAAGCCCTGCAGAGAACTTGGTGGATCCATTTCAAGACTAATGATTCTCCCTCTTCGAGATTTGAAGCTTTCCGCTTGCATAATGTTTTTAGTGCTTTTAAGTGAGCGTCAACCTATCGAGCAAAAGTAACAATTCAATATGGTATACTTTTAACCATATGTATTATATAGCGTCAACCTCAACCATTATCATTCTGTTCAGCCTCCGCACCTCTATTTAACTTGTCCATCTTTCTGTCCAGATTTATTAACTCCCTTACCAGCTAATTTTCTTAATGAAAATAGTAGTTCCATTTACTATTAATAAAAAATCTATTATGCCAGCACTGTTTGAAATGCAAATAAGATAGCTTGGCTAATTGCTTAAGAAACTAAGATAATCATGGAACTAATATTTCTTTATTAAATGATGATGCTGTATAAAGAGTGTTAAGTTTTTTTAATTGTGGGGGCACGAGTGTAAGTAGAACAGAGATAGGACATGAAAATTGAACTGAGAGAATGATATTTACACAGCTTAAGACCATGCAGAAGTGTTAGTTTCAAGGCAACCTTCAGTCCAGTCTAGTCCACAAGAAATCAGCGTCATAGGCAGAATTCATACCAAAATATTAGAAGTACTGAGAAATTACAATATATGATGCAAAGGATGATAATAAGATATAGAAGCATCCCAGGGAATTCCTTAAGAAATTTTAAATCTGGTGGATAAAAAATGTCTTGCTTAACAATGGTAGAATATCACACATTCACACCATCCAGATAGTCATTTTAAAATGATACAAGAAGCAAATTTTTAGAAGCCAGTATCGAATTCAATCACTAATACCATGTAATGATTACCTCTGTTGAATGCATGTTGAATGCTTGAACTCGTTTGAGCAAGTTATGAGCCAAATCAGCTGCAGGTTCAGGGGGCAGCTCCACAGAAACATTAGAAATTGTTTGTAAGAGGAAAACTCGGTCACTAGCCCAGGCAACAGTATTGCATTCGGTGCTTTCTTCTTCAGATGCATTTTTTTGTACAATTGGGCTTTTGAACTCACCGCTCACTTCATGTTTATCAAGAAGCTGCCAATGATGATGAAGAAACTCCCAGTCTACTGCTTTTGAAAGGAATGTTGACACCTCTGACAAAAGAAACCAAGCACCTGGCGGGGCAGTCCACTTTTCTATAGGCATGGAGTGACTCAGCCAGATAGACTCCGATGCCCTGATTATATTTTGCAGTGCAATAACAATTTTCTGATTCATCTGTCTCTTTTTGCCAAGATTTGTGCAAATTTTCTTCACCCAAGGGCTCACCTCCCCATTGCAAACCTCTCTTAGGAGATACAGAATTCCTTCGGGAAATAGCATCTCCATCTCACTGTCTATACCTTTTCCTTTCATCTTTCTATTAGAAGATGCAGTATATGAAGAAGTAGCAGATGCAGCTCTAGATATCCGGTCCAAAACAAGTTCTTGAAACATGTTCTCACATTCTTCTTGGATGCTTGATTCATTGTCAGTTATCAGACGGGGAACTGAATGTAGCCACTCAGTCATTACTGTTTCAGCGGAGAATGTTCTGAAAGCCTACATTTTATTAAATAAATGTCATAAATTAATTATCAGTTTTTACATATTAGCAAAAAGAAAACAAGAAAAACATTTTAGGGGACATGAGAGAGAGATACAGAACTTATCACATTTACTAAGATAGTAGAAATAAATTTTCAAACATACAATTCTCCAAAACATTTCAGGCAGAGTCTAATAAAAACACTGGGCAAGCCAAGCAACTATCCAATACATACTTAAGAGTTTGACATAAGTACTTCATTCAGAAAAAAAAATATAGTCTGAGTATTTATTCAGCCATGTGGAGCATACTTATCACACTAGACTGATATTACTTTACGCTCTCTCCATGGATTCCATAAATAGCATTGTTTCCTTAAAAACGAAACTCAATTTTATCTATTCAACCTAAAGGCAGAAATAGTTAATAGTGAATAAAAAATAAAAGCTGTCCAACAGATGGGCAAAGTGGGAGTTGAAAATCTCCTGCACTGTAGTCTTCTTTATAATCAAACTCATTCAAGGAAAACTAGATGACAACAACACAGAAGCACCAAACAAATCCTACAGTCCTCGTGACAAAAGATTCTTCCACGACTACTCAAGTAAAATAAAGTCTATGCCTCTCATCAATTCTAAAATTTCATGTCATCGTCACTAAGATAGGATAAACTCTCGTGTCTGTCCAACACATTATGCCAAAAAAAAAATAGCTTATGAAAACCAAATAAACTACCTCTGAGAGAGCTGCAATGGCGGCTTTCCGCATGCTGATAAGTGGATCCGAACAAGCCATGCCCATTGTCTTGAGCACCACTTCATCAATTGCACCTCCAAGAAGAGAAGTCAACTTAGTAACTAAAAGCAGTGCAGCTTTCCTCACAGCTGCCTTATCATCCATACACCTTCTCCTCAGCATATCATTCATTGTACCCTCAACATTCTCATCACCAACCTTTTCAAACCCCAAAAACTCCTTCAAAACAACACTAGTCCTTTCACCACGGGACAACAAACCCACAAGCTGCGCCAGGCTCGACAAAGCCCGCGCCCGAATCGCGCCACTCACATCAGAACACCTCTTCACCAACGCCTCCAAGCACCAAATTCCCCACGCCTCACTCCCTTCACACTCCAAACCCAACGGGTCCTTCAACGAAGTCACCAAATTCAGTATAAGATCAACCCCCAAAAGCCGAAGATTCGCTTTCCCCTGAGTCATCTGCACCACATACTTCACAAACGCAATCTGATCCTCAACTTCCACCACCCTCACAACCTCCATGATGGAGTCCACAGCCAAGGCTCTAGGCTCGGCCTTCTCCGGCGCCTTCTTCACCAAATACCTTGGAAAATTAACCAGCGCCTTCTTAACCCCATCGCATCGGTCACCGAGACTCGTCACAAACCCCAGAGCAAAGCTCCGCGCCTGTGACTTCACCGTGAGAACAAGCGGACAGAGCGATTTCAATACCTCGGCAGCAGTGTTGGAAGGTTCGCCATGCTCAGGCTTGAGAATTTCCCTCAGAACGCGAGAACACAGGTTGAGCAAGCTGCTAAACTGCGCCGTGTTCCCGCACGCGTCGAGCGCGGTGACGGGGATTTCGGCTATGGTTTGGATAAGCGACCGGAGAGTTTCCGGAAAACGGTCCAGATGGATAAAGTCCATTACCCGTACTAGCTTCTCCAGCACGCGGAGGAGCAACTTGGGATTGTGTTGCGAAATGGCGTCCGTCGAATCGTCGTCGTTTTGGGGATTTTTGGCACGGCCCCGGCCGGCACGCTTTCTCTTGCGGTTTTGCGAGGCTTCTTGGGCCGGGCCTGGGTTGGAGTGGGCTTTGCACGAGCGGCGGAGGGCGCGGAGGAAGGAGAGGAAGGAGATGGGAGTGAAGAGGGTGAAAACGGGGGCGTTTGGGGCGAGGAGAAGCGAGAGGAAGACATCGGAAGCGAGGAGAGAATGGTGGGAAGGGGAAGAATCCATTGCGGAAGCAATTGGAGCGATGAGAGCAGAGGGAGAGAGATTCTTCGATGGAAGCTCATCGTAGAGGCTCTCCGATAGAGAATTGTTGAGGAGAATTTGAAGATCCTTTAGGGTTTGTTCTGAGAGCGGTGGTTGTTCATGGTTTCCACGGAAATCCTCTATCTCGGAGATTACACGCGCCATCGTTTCCTCCATTTCCATCTTCGTGCTGCGTCTTCCTCCACCGACTGCACGATCTGTTCAAATTCTATTCCCGCTCAAAATATGTGTTTTCAATTTTGGGCCTGTTTCTCCATGGGCCCAACAATGACAGGCCCAACTCAAAAATGGAAATGATGTTTCTCCCTACATACCAGCAAACGACTTCCTGCACCCCATCATTCTCGAAAAAGACTATTTTAACCCTTTTAAAAATGACTTTCAAATTAATCTTTTCGAAACATATTTTATAAATTTTGAATTCACTATTTTGAAAATTAAAAAAAATATATTATGGAAATAACATTTTGGAATGGTTTTTTTCTTTATGGATTTTCTATTCTGAAAACATACTTATCTTTTGCTTAGGGATCCCTTATTCTAGAATTATCCAAAAATTATCAAGGATAATTTTGGTATTACAAAGAAGGTACGGGTGTATGGAAAAAAAGGTAGGGGTGCAGGAAGAAATATACCCAAATGGGAAAGATAAAGCGCATGAAGAGAAGGGGTTTTTGGTAATTGTGGAAGGTGGAAACCAGAAACCCTGGACTATATATAGCAGCTGCGTCCTCAGCTTCACTCCCTCTGCAGTCTCGCGTCGCTCCGCACCAGTTATCATCGCAAAGAACCCTTCATTCGTCGGAGCGATCCGAGAGAAATTCTGTGAACATGTTGGTTTACCAGGACCTCCTCACAGGTAAACTAAACATGCTTTAATTTCTAGTTTTGATTTTGCTTTTACGTTTAGATCTGTGGATTTGATTTTGATGTTAACGTATTGAACTTTTTTGGATCACTGGATCTGGATGATTTTTTCGGTTTGAATTGATTGATAGCACTGTGAAATCCGATTTTTTTATTTTTTTATTTTAATTGCCTTTAAAGTTTGTATATAAAATTCTGATTTGAAAGTTTGGGAAAAACCTGTTAGTCAGTGATTGTAATTTGAAGGTTTGTTTTTATATGTGATTCTTATTTTTTTTTATTTTTAATTTAATATAAATTTTTCATACCTTCTGTTTATTGTGTAGTAGTTGAATGCATGGATTGACCACGTTACCTATGTTCTGTAGGTGATGAGCTTCTCTCTGATTCCTTCCGCTACACTGAAATTGAGAATGGAATGTTGTGGGAAGTTGAGGGAAAGGTTAGTCGAATGTTGTGCTTTTATGCAGATTTATGTTTCGAATGCAATTTTTTCACATTTATTATGTTGGGGGTGCAGATTTATCATGCAGGTTTTTCATGATTCGTTTTATGTTGCGCGTGCAATTTTTTCGCATTTATTACGTGTTTTTCAGAAGCTAATAGTCTTCTTGCTTATATAATAAGCTAAAATATTCCAAGTTCAATACATCATGCCATTTTTTCACATATGTTATGTGCTTTTCAGAAGCAAATAATTTTATTGTTTTTATATGTCAAACATATTACATGTTTTTTATGCAATTTTCTTTCAAAGTCAAATACAATATTCCGAGGAAAAAACTTTTACCATTTTGGGTTCCGTGTTGCGGATGCTTCTCAAATTACTTATGTTTGATACCTTCATTTTCAGCAAACTTCCGAAACTTTTTTGTTATTTATCATTTTGTTTGTATTCTTTTTTGTGATACTTTGTTTTCTAATCTAAGTTAAATCTATATTCTTTTGGTATTTTTGATGTGCAGTGGGTTGTTCAAGGAGCAGTTGAAGTAAACACTGGAGCAAACCCTTCTGCTGAAGGTGGTGATGAGGAGGGTGTTGATGACCAGGCCGTCAAAGTTGTTGATATTGTTGACACCTTTAGACTCCAGGTTTGGCAAACCTTATACCTCTTGTATAATTTATATGACTGTCATTTGTTAGATGATGTTAATAATACAGGTTTGTTCATCTCTGTAGGAACAACCTACTTTTGACAAGAAAGCATTTGTTACCTACATGAAAAGATTTATCAAGAATTTGACTGCCAAACTTGAAGGAGAGCAACTGGAGTCATTTAAAAAACACATTGAGGGGGCAACCAAATACCTTCTCCCTAAGCTTAAAGATTCTCAATTGTAAGTATTACCTTCAGTGAAATGGAGTTCGGTTTGTTGTTTTTTATTAAATTCTTGTTGCTAGTGCTTAAGAAATTATTGTAAATGTTGCAGTTTTGTTGGGGAGAGCATGCATGATGATGGTTGCTTGGTCTTAGCCTACTACAAGGACGGTGCCACTGATCCTACATTTCTGTACTTTGCATATGCCTTGAAGGAGGTTAAGTGCTAAGTGGCTCGATATACAAGGCTTATTTACCATCAGTTTATCTTCTTTTTTTTTTCAAGTTACTTGGAACTTTTGCCTTGGTAATTTTGATTTAATGACTAGACATTTGGTACTTCATTATATTTTCTATCAAATTTAATTATTATGGATTGTAGTTTCATTAATTTATGAATTTTGATGTTTGATTTTGAGTGGGAAGGACTGTTTTGGAAGTAATAAATTATCTCCAATTTATATCTTTATTTAAATTTGTAATTACGCATTGCATCATTTTTCAAAAGCTAACCAAATATAGTAGTTGTTACGATACATAAAAATTTTAAGGTATAAAAAATTATTCGTGTTTTGGTATTTAGTATTAGTGTGTTTTAAATGGGGGACAAAATGATCGAAAACAAAATTTGAAATTTGAATTAAAAATTAAAGTATTTTAACACTAATAATTTTTAGTTACGTAAAACTATTTATATTTATGTTTTTCTCTTGTTCTCCTCTTGATTAATGGCATTGATAGTGTATCAACGTTTTGTTGCCTTAATAAGTAATTGGGCTTTGGATCCATTTTGAAAACGAGAAATACACTCTTGTAATCTTTTGTAACTAAGTTTACGACTTTACTTAAACTTGAGAGAAAATTTCACTTGTACTTAAACTTGAGAGAAAATTTCACTTGCTCCTGTTTTCAAATGTACTAAATTATGGAAATCCATACTCTTTTCCACAATTCTTTACTAAACCAAGAACAGTAAATCACTTTCTAAACAGATTTTGTTTATAGCAGATCTCTCTAAAGCCATTTGTCGTTCCATCATGATTACCTTTCAGAATAAACATAAATTTATCTTCTTGTCCTTCTCCCACTCAAACCATTCTCTTCTTCACTTGAATTCCCAACTCCACTATGACATTTCCCAAAATAACATATATTAAACAACCTTGGGAATCTGACTTTTCATAGTTATCCACCCAAACATTTTCTCACAACTTGATTTTTTCACGAGACCCTACTACTCATTCCATATTAGAATCAAACCAATTGATATCTTGTTCATCCTTTATTTAAGTCACATCACCATCTAGATACATGCCTTAAGGTTGTAGGATCAAATAGATTCCTCCATGAGCCATATTTAGAGACAAGAATATTTTTCCATAAATCATTCTCAAAAGACCCAAGTCTCCATTTCCATTTGTCAAGTAGGACTTTGTTGAAAGAATCTAATTGCTTGGGGTCTAACCCTCCCTCCACCTTAGGTTTGCATATACTATCCCATTTAATCCAAGCAATTTTCTTGTCCTCAGAATCCCAACCCCACAAAAAATTGCGTTGAAGCTTTGTAATCTTTTTGCAAATAGAGGATGAGACTTTGAAGAACGAAAGATAATACAAAGGAATAGTGTTCAACACCGAACGAATCAAGGAGACAGGAGCTGCAAAGGATAGATTTTTACCTTTTCAGGTTGATAGCCTTTTTTTCACCTTTGTAATCACCGGGTCCCAAAATTCAGCTTTCGAAGGGTTTCCCCCAATAGACAATCCAAGATAAACAAACGGTAAATTCATAATGCTGCAGCGGAGTACCTCATATAACATTTCTAACATATTTGTATCCACTCCAATGGCCTCGATTTTACTCTTAAAGAAATTAATTCTGAGCCCAGATCAAATTTTAAAAAAATCAAAGCATAGCTTTAACAACAGGAGTATTTTGGATACTCGGATCGCACTTGATCAACGTGTCATCTACGAACTAAAGAAGATTCGACTCCTCTTTTTTTGCGCTGACTTTCAAACCAAAGAACAACCCCTTTCTAGCAGCTTGATTTACTAAACTTGAGAGACCTTGGGCAATAATAAGAAATAGAAACGGTGCAATTGGGTCCCCTTGTCTGAGACCTCTAGTCGATTTGATTTCCTTAGTTGAGCTTCCATTAACTAAGATAGAGATGGAAGAGGATTCCAAACACTCTTTGATCCAGTACACCCATTTATTGCAAAATTTCATCCTAGTCATCATGTAATACATGAAATTCTAAGTGACAAAGTCATATGCTTTTTTGAAGTCAATCTTTATAGTCATCCAACTCATTTTTTTTCCTCTTCAATTCATCCACGACCTCATTAGCAACTAAAACACTATCTAACAAACCTCTTTGGGATGAAAAAGCTTATTGCGAGGAGTCAATCACATTCTTCGACACTTTCTTGATTTTGATAGGCAAAATCTTATAAATAACCTTGTAGATGCTTCTAACCAAAGAAATGGGTCTATACTCATCCAGAGATTGAGGGTTGGAATATTTGGGAATGAGAGAGATGAAAGAAGCGTTACAACCTTTAGAGAAACAACCGTGGGCATGGAAATCTTGGATTGCCTTGACAAAATCCTTATTAATGAAATGCCAAAAGAGCTTGATGAAACTAAAACTTAACCCATCCGGTCCAGGGCTTTTGTCACTCCCACACTCCCATACATCTTCCTTGATTTCTAGTTCCTCGAAAGGTGCAATCAGCATGCAATTCTCATCTTCTGTTATCTTTTGAAACGAAACATTATCCAACCTTACCCCAAAATCGTCGATTAACATCCTGTTAGAGAAAAACTTTAGAACTTCAATTTTTACAAAGCTTGGTTCTTCCATCCATTTATCCTAGCAAACACCCCATGAATACCACTTTTCCTTCTTCTCCATCTTATCATAGTGATAGCTGTCGTTTTGCTGTCAAATTAGTATGATTCTAGCGTAGACTTGTCTAACACTAGAGAGATGATAGTATAATTGTGGACAAATGTCCCCAAGTCGTCTCCCAACGAATCCAATAGTA
>Ga0123341_1001159_pt1 | contig 19009 bp, 9 predicted proteins | sample Turbeapinknodule_FD_89959 | JGI IMG/M metagenome (GOLD analysis project Ga0123341, IMG submission 89959) | Root nodule microbial communities of legume samples collected from Mexico - Turtle bean Mexico pink nodule | ecosystem: Host-associated > Plants > Roots > Nodule | place: Mexico: Nepantla...
ATTTTAAACATTGTACAATAATTTTTTTTAAATATTAATACATTCAAATGAAGCATTGTGATACATTCAAATGAGGGTAAATTTGGAAATAAGGGATGCTGACATGGCTTTCCCTCTACATCTCTTCATTTTGAGGGGAAAGGATATTTACTCTCTCCTTCACTTCCTTGCACATTCCTTGATCCAAACCATGGATATCTACTCACATTCTTCCTCTTGAACAGTACATCCATGAAAGCAAACAGGGGGCAAAAGTTCTAATGAAGAATTTAAAAAGAATTCTCATTTCAAATTATGACTACAAAAGTCTACAAAAAATTCAAATTATAAGTACAAAGAGTTTAAAAAAAAAACGTATATACTACAGACTTTATACTAATGGCTCAAACACTACTAAATCACAAGCCTCTTACTAGAGTGTAGGAAGTCTTTAATTAAAAAAATAAAATATTTTTAAAATCTAATAAAGGTTCAATACAAAGAAATAGAAATAGAAAGAATTACAAGGTCTAACACCAAAAATTATAAAAAAAAACATATTTTAGCTCTAAACCTATTTTATGGTCTTTAAATGTTACCTCTAAATTTACTTTATGGTCCTTAAGCTCTCCCTCATGATGTTACCTCCAATGTGTGTTTAGAAAAGAAGGATGTCATTATGTTACCTCCAAGATGTGTTAGAAAAGGAGAACGGTTTGGCCAAAAGAAGGTCAGGGAGGAATTGATTTCTAAACTTTTTCTAAAAAAATTCTCTTTCTTAAGTTTTTTACAAAAAACAGTTTAAATTTGAAAATAGAATGCGATTAGATTAGGAATAAAGATTAAGTAACTAAAGGAATAGAAATATTGTAAAAAAGATTTATACTTGATATATGATCCTACATAGAGTCTCATCTATTCAACATTAGAATAATTGATTCCACTATTTTTAATAAGTTTTTACAAAACAATTACTTAACTATTACTAACATCAGTAAACTCTTAAAAACTTTCAAGAGGATATCAACAAAAAATAGTTATTGATAGCTCAAGAGAATATTAATCTTATCAACTCTAGAAGACACAAGAAAATATCTACCTTATCTATCATTGAACAACAAAAAACAAACACTGGACACTTTAACAAGAACATAAATAAAAAGTTTACAAAATTATCACAGCAGAAGCAAACAAGGTTCTTTCACTACATAGCACAACCTTGAATATGAGAAATCTTGTAAGTATAGTTTGAATGTGTGAAAATTTCTCAAAATATCTTAATTTGATTCACTCTTTTGTGATTGTATTCATTGTATAAAATATTGGGATAAAAGCTTTACTTATTGAGTTTTGAAAATGCTAACTTAAAATAGATATTAATGCACTATTGATTATTCCAGTTAAATTTGAAAAATAGTTGCAACCCTTCCTCTTTTAATCGATCATGGCAAGTGTTAATTGATTATTTATACTTTACAATTAATGCAGAAAATATATTTAATGAATTATGAAATATGTTAATCAATTAATATCCTTGTTTCCCTACTCATTGGTTTAATTGATTATTAAAGTGATAATTGATTAGTTTATTTTGAACCTCATCAAGAATAGTTTAATGGATTAACAAGGCCATAAAACCTTTTAAAACATTTTTTCACTTTTCAAAACATGTTTTCTTTTAATTCATTTTAGTATTGGTTGTGTGTTGATTAAAAGCCTTGTGATACCTTGTAAGAAAGACTTAACAACATACAATGAAAGGTGGAAACTCTCTAAACAACTTCAACATCTTCATATTCAAACATTAAAACAATTTTTCTTGAGACTTGAGACACTCTTTAAGTTCAACAAGGTATCCCACATTTCCTTAGTCTTGTTGCTTTCAGAAAAACAAAAGAATAATCAAGAATCAATGAGAGGTCATGATTTTTTAGCTTTACAATCATGAGTCTTTCTTTGTTCATCTTGTTTGAGGTCATTCCATGGTTTATATACCATTTACAACTATAAGGACAATTGATTATATCATCTTAAATACTTTTATCAATTGATTTAATGAAAATAATCATTCTAACTCCAAAAAGGATAATTCCCCACTGAAAACATAGGTGGCCTATTGATTAAAGCACATTCAACAAAAGACAATTTTCCCTAAGCCATTTAAAAAGGATTTTATAAATCTTGAGTAACTTTCAAGAATCGTCTTTTGATACTAATTATTGAAATATATAATGAGTTCAACATGAGATGAATTAAACTTTTAAATATTTTCTCAAATTTTAAAAATATAAAATACTTATCATATTTTCTTTGAATCCATTAATCCAAGAAGTGAATCTTGAACAAGTTTTCTTAAGGTGTTTTATCAACTTTTTTATTTTCAAATCAAAGAAAAATTCCATTCAAAATTAAATGCATGTAAACAATATAAAGAAAGAAGAAAAACATAAAAGATTTTATACTAGTTCACTTTTCAAAGAAGCCTACATCAAATTGCTCAATCACACTAATCAAGCCAATCCACTAAATTCAAGTTTTCACATACACTCTACTAGAAAAACAAAACAAACACTTGATCTTAAACCTTACAAGATCACCAATAACTTATGAAACCCTCGACAATCTAGCCTTGATAACCTTGATCAAGAAACCCACAAAAACAACAAATCAACATCTACAACATAAATCACATCATCGGACAATATGCATTTGACTATCTTAGCACAAATCTCGCAGGCAGATGATCCAATTTATGAATCACATGTGTATATATATCACTGAGACTGAATAACTAAGAGGAATCAAAATTCTCAAAGATCTCAAGAAAATTGTGATCTACCAAACCAGTGAGTATGTCGATATAGAAAATAGAGGGATTATGTATTAGTTTTTCTAGACAGTGTGCTAGCTTGTACAACATTGAAAAACTTGGAAGAAAGACAGAATCAGAAGCTTGAACAACTTGTTGCATCTTGTTTTTTGTTTAGATTCAGATTCTTTCTCTAAGATATTTATTCGGCTTAAGGTTAACTTTGTACTTCAAAAACCACATCTACCCCTATCGCAGCATGACAATTTCTGTTTGTGAAATCTTTTTTATAATGTAAAAAATAGGGAGAAAATAGAAAAGTTTTGGAAGTAGAGTGTATAAGAGTTTGGGGAGAATTTTCTTTGTTTCTTATATGAACTCAACTGCACACATTCGCATACAAAGTGTTTGTGCTTTATTTGCTTCTAGTGATGTGCTTCTATAATGGCTTCTATGTGATATCTAAATCTGATATACTTGGTAATGCTTTTATGTGTCATTTAAACTTATAGTTTTTTATCATACAAAAAGGGGGAGATTATTAAGACGCTAGACAGTCTATCACCCATTAGACGGTCTTATAACACAAGAGTCTATATGTTTTAATGATAATAAATTATAAGGTGTGTTAAGATATCTAACGAAGTTTCTAAGTGTGCAGATTTAGTTGAAGACACATCAGACGTTATAGGTTCCTTAAACCTTTAGATGATCAATGTTCCTAAAAAATCAATACATTAGATTATGTACCTTGTTAAAATTTGGTAGATGGATTCAATATTGAACAAGATGTTTCTATAGTAGAAAGTTGTGTGAGAAAATATCATAAGACTATCTCAGAAGAGTCAACTACAGACGATCTATTTGAAAGTGCTACATCCTAGATGCTTATAAAGTAAAACTCATATCAATGAAGAAGATGAGTAAGACTCGCTAGATGATCTCACAGTGAAAAAATGTTTTAGACTGTCTAGTAAAGATGCATCAAACAATTCAATCTTCATCATAGAATTGGGTAAATCTCTAAGAATTTATATGCTATAAATAAAAATCTCAAATCAAGGATCATTGTCTGATAAGATAGCTCAACTGTGAAGAGATGTGCCCTATGATCTCACAACACTAAAATATATTAGACGGTCTCATTAGAGGTTCCTTTTGCTCATGGACACATTATAAGATGTTGTCAAACAGTCCCAAAAGTCACAACAAGATACACAACACTAAAGCACGTAAAAAGATAAAATATATAATGCTTATAAACATATGATACGGTCATTGAAGTACGCATATGACATACACTCATCTCGTTTCCTGCTCATCAGACAATCTGTTAAATCAAAGAGTTTCTATACTTAACTTTTACATTCTTGGAATACCTTATGACACTACTTATAAGTTTTAGAATCTTATTTGACCTTCTTAATTCATATAAAGTACGACTTTCAAATAAGATTTATAAGTAAATGTTTTTGGAAAGATTTTGTATACAAGAATGAAAAACATATCACATTAGAAATCTCAAATATTATGTGCTTCAATGTTTTGTGAATGAAAATTCTATTTTGATTATCAAACTAATTCAATACATTTGTGCATTCAAGATTAAGTTTAAAATTATATTAGAAAGTTTTCAAATGAACAATGTATACTCGAAAGTTTCCGAAAAATAAAGTACTTGTATTTTCCATATTAAAGAGTTTTTGGAAATGTATTTTGTAGAAGTGTATTTAGGTTAAAATATGATTATACTTCAACGTTCAAACTTTATATTATCTTGGAAATTATTTGAAAATGATTTACGGTTAAATGTTCAAGAACGAAAAGTTTTGATAATTCAAAAAAATATAAAAGATATTGTTTAAGTGGTATCCATGTTTTATTATGATGATTATATTATTCACTGATACTTATATATTTTCCATAAATTATCAAAGGAACTTAAATGAGCATATAAAGTTGAAAGTCAAAGTTTCCTAATTGAGCGTCTCATAGGAAAGAGATGAAGTTTCAAAGTGAGATTCATGCAAATTTAGATTGAAGCAATATCAAACGACTACAAACAAAGATAAAGAATATTCAAAGTAAAAACAAGTGATATGTGGATTAAAGGCTCATATCTAAACTTTCCTTTATGAGCATGTTATACAAACAAGATGATGAAAAATGCCAAAAGGAAATATTCGAGTACAAAGATAATTCAAGCTTAAACATTCAACTTTTTAAAGATAAAGAAAGTATTTGAAATGCTAGTAGTTGTTTGAAGACACGCAAAACACATTAGAGCTAAAGTTCCCATTTCGAGCATCTAACACATTGAAGATGAAAAACAACGTGGCAAATTTGACTAGAATATTAAGTTAAGAGAATTAAAGTTGTTATGATCATATTTGAAGAATATAAAGAATTTTTTTTTAAAGAAAAAGAGCCTTGTGTCTACATACAAAGACTTGGATCTCTCTAAATCCAACTCAAAAGAGGAAGCTCATATCGACCTCAATTCAACACGTAGAACATTTCATATTCTAAAAAATCTAATGAAAAGGTATATCTTTCTGAACTTTACTCAATTAGAGAAGCATATCACGAACTAGTATCATATAATGCACACATTATAGCGGAGCGTAAAGCTTTGAAAAAGGAATATAAAATGTTAGTTTTGAACTAGATAATGTAACTAAAGAAAATCCAGAACTCTCACAGGCTAAAAATAGATTGCGTGAAGAGAATATGTATTTGAATCAAATCCTAGAAACTTAAAACACTGATCTAACATAGGTCCAGAAAAAACTTATTTTAGTTAAATAAAAACTAAGAAAAAAAACTGATGAATTTGTAAACAAGAAAACACTAGACGATCTTGGGACTGAAAACTCTACTCTTAGGAAAGTCTTAGCATAGTCTGAAATTTGTGGTAAATATCTAAATCTTCTAATTAGGAATTCCAAAGGTCCTCATTATAAAATTGGTATAGGATATGTAGAAAAGAAAACATAATGCATCCATATACATGTACCGTCTTACATTTTAATATTGATTGATCGTTTGAAGATTTAAGCAACCTAGAATTTCTGATGGGTCTTCAAATAAATACGCACACTTAGCAACTTCGCTAGACATCTTAACACACCTTATAGTGTTTGTTATCATAAAAAAAAATATATACTTTCGTGTTACGAAACTGTCAGATGGGTGATAGATTGCTTAACATCTTAACATACCCCTACTCCACTACCCTTAATGTTGGTAGCCCCATCCACTAATAGGATTCATCCCTGAGCTTCCATATTTTGTCAATCCAGAGGGCGAAGTGTGTTCCTTGATAAAGTCAATTAGTATATGTCTCTTAATAGGTCCTTGAGTCTCATCATTTAAATCATATTTGGATAGTTCAATAGCCCATTTTATTATTCTTCTGGCAATGTTTGGCTTTAGAAGAACCTGCTTTATTGGAAAATAAATCATAATCATGATTTTGTAGCTTTGGAAATAACGCCTCAAGTGTCGAGTTATGATGACTATTGAAGGTACCGCCTTTTCTAACTTTTGATATCAAATTTCAATACCTTGCAATACTTTGCTAACAAAATATAATGGTCTGTATTCTCTATCAAAGTTCTATACTAATGTCGAGTTGATTGCTTGCTCAGTCTCGGTTATGTATAGCTACAAGGGCACACTTTCTTGGTTTGCCAAGGATCGAAAGGTTGAACAAGTATTCCTTCAACTTTGAAAAAGTTTCCTCACATTCCGATCTCAAAGAGAAGTGTTTGTTATTCCAGAGGCACTGAAAGTATGGAAAACCCTTGTTGCCTCCTTTTCGAAAAGAAACGAGATAAGACAACCATTTGTCTGATTAATTGTTAGAATTCTTTGCATTAGTTGGGTTTCTCATGTTTATAGTGCCCGAACACTTCTTTGGATACGCCTCAATTCCCTACTCAATAAGAATGAAACCCATTAATTTACTTGCCTTTACCCCGAAGATGAATTTTTTAGGGTTGAGCTTCAACTAATACTTGTTAATCATTGCAACACAACTCCTTTAGCCTGATGTTTTCTTCATCAATGGACGTGACTACCATGTCATCGACACATACTTCCACATTTATCCCTATCATGGGTTGCAAAATTTTATCCATCAGGCCTTGATATGTCGCACTAACATTCTTTAGGCCAAAAGGCATAACTCGATAACAATAATTAGCTGCATCGACCAAGAAAATCATATTTTCTTCATCCATCAAATGCATTCAGATTTCATTGTAACTTGAATATGCATCCATTAAATTGAGCAATCCACAACCCAACCCATTGACCACCAGAGCATCTATGTTTGGTAACAGGTAAGAGTCTTTAGGACAAGCATTGTAAGTTAGTAAAGTCCATGCATATGCACCACTTCCCACTTGGTTTCTTTAGCGTCACCGTATTAGCCAACCACATAGGATATTGAATTTCTTGTATGTGATTAGGGACTAGGAGCTTCTGGATTCTTCTTTTTACAACCCTTATCTTCTCCTTACAAAGCTTTCTTATGCTCTAAATCATCAAATTTTCTTTTAGGTCTACTAGTAGTCGATGACAAAGGAAATCAAGGTCAATGCCTCGCACCTTCAAAGTTTCCCATGGGAAAACATGGATATTTTTTTTTATCAACTCAACCACCTGGTGTTCTACCTATTCGACCAAATATGCTTCTAGCTTTATTATCTTTTTGTTGCCCATGTCTACTTACCTTACATCTCCCATGATTGGGGCCTTTGGTCCTCATGCGTGATGCGAGGATCCATCTCCAACACGCTCAAATTTGAGGATGTGGAGATGATGTAAGTGTTATTGCAGGTTCAGAGGCTGCTCTCGTAACATTTATGAACTACTTTTGAAGTACCTTCATAGTTGCAATCTTCCTTTCTGGGGTAGGAAACATAACCTTAAGGTGGATAAAAGATACCACAACCTCTAACTTGTTTAGGGACAACCTCCCCAAGAATAGGTTATATGCGGATGGGGCATTGACCACTATGTACCAAACAACAATGATCTTTGTGAGTTACTTATTTAAGAAGGTGGTTCTCAAATTGGCATGACCTCAAACTTCAACATGTTCGTCCAAGAAGCCAACTAGTACTCTGTCTAAAGGCTTAGATTGATCTTCTTAAAATTGAACTAAAATGTTCAAGGATAGGTATCTTATGCTCTTCGGTAGCTGTAGGTCGAGACTTTGGGGATCTTCTATGTTAAGGGCTCTCTGTTTGAGGGGACCTATGGATATAATTTTGTAAATATTTGTCCCTCGCTAATCATGATAGTTGGGGCGTCAAGGCATAACACTTTTTGTATTGTGTCCCAAAGCGTGATGAAAATCACACCACACCCAGAGATGACCAAGTACCCGATCAAATTTTCTTCGAAACTCAAGTCGCTTAGTCGCCTTCTCATCGGCCAGAATTTCCTTTCGAGAGACTGTCAAAGGAGGTAAGCTAGGCATTTCTTCCTGTGAACGTTGGATGATATCAGAGGTGTACCGTCGATTGAAATGTCAAGAGGATGAAGAGTTATCCTCTCGTGTTCTTCAGTCTCGTTGGACCTCTTTGATTATTATCAAAGGGAGGTGCCGCTCTTTCTCATGTCTCTTCCTACTCATGACCTGTTCAACTTTTATGTGAGATGTAGCTCTATTTTTTTATACAACCCAACTCGACAAGAAGATGACTAAGGACACCACAAACACTTCACACCTAGGTCAGTCATCTCAGCATACAAGACAAGACTCCACCAAATCTCAGAAGAGTCTCAATAGAAGATAAACCAAACATGGACAAGAATATAAGTTATCTTTCTTCTGGTCTTTTTACAAGATAAGCTTGAGTAAATAAATTGGGTTCACTTTGGGCCCCAATTAGAAGAATAAGCTAGAGTAGGGTGTACTTAGTATAATTTGGACTTGTGCAAAATACAACTACACCTCCATGTGCCACCCCATGTTAACTCTTTTAACCTACCTTCTAGAAACTATTCATACGGTGCGACATTAGCTAGGCTAGGCCTAGTTTCTAGAAGCCTTTCCATAATTTTGCCTCTACCCCTCTCACTCTTGTTCTCTAAGACACTCTATCCTAGAAATAGATTGTATTGCCTCTTGTATGGAGACATTGAATTTTGAAGTAAAGAAACTCTGTTTGAGTGAAATTGTGAGTGCTCTCATATTTTGGGTCTTATCTTGAGTAAATTATACTTCAAGTGGCGACTCCTCACCACTCATCTTAGAATCCCTCCTCCTTCCAATTGGCGTGATCATCCCCTTCATTCCCCATAAGCTTCTCTTATCTCTTCTCTTTTCCTTTCTTCATTATGCCATTTCCTATCCATTTATGTTCTTAATTTTTCGTCTTTATAATTCGGTCATCTTTTATCTTTGTTTATCTACATTTCCACAAAGCATCATCACCACTTTTATATTTTATTTTCTCTTTGCTCTCTAAAAGAGAACCTTCACACTTAACCACTTGGTTAGGTTCGTGTGCATTGGAAATCTTCTTTGAGCTTCTCACCATATTCTGCTAATTCAAAAAGCTTATACCAAAAGTGCAACATCTAAAATGTGTCAATCTAAAATCAACTCACATCAATTTTGAATCTCTACCATTGACCTTACCTTACACTGTATGAAAGAATCACTAAAAGGACTAGTTCAAAATCCCTTGACGAAAGTGTCAACGAACATTTCTTCATTTGGTTGGTGGATGCATATGGTGATGTCGCATTACCAATTGAGATAGACTTTCAATGGCTCATTGTTCCTTTGTTTGATATCGAAATCATCTATAGTCCTCGTTGGTTTAACTTTCTTGGCTGCAAATTATTGTACAAACATTTGGGAGAATATCGTTCAGTATTCTACTCAACCATTGCAAAGCAGTCCTCATGAAGGTTTCAACAAACATATGCATTGGATATGCGTTAGATCCTCCCAAAATCATCATTTATGTTCGGAAGGCCTTGAGATGATTTTCAAGGTCCCATGATCTTGAGAAGGGGGTGATCTTTGGGACCATGTACTATGGAGGGATTGACTTGTCCATGACTTCTCGGGAAAAAGGGTTGTGTATCTTCGTCAGGCAATGTCAAATGTGACTATGTTTGTCCCTAGCGGGTTACTTGTTTACGCATCATCTACTAGAGTTCCTTGTTATCCTTTTGTATCTCTTCATGGGCTTTTAGGGCCTCTTCCATCATCGTCAGGAGACCTCTCCCTCTTTCCTCAACCTTTCATGTTCATCATGAGCCTCTTCTAAGTGGCTTTGCTTTCCTCATTGATAGGATCCTTTTCATCAGAATTGGTTTTCCTTGGAGATTGGTGAGAGTTTGCGGAAGCTAATGGAAGAGATGTGTCAAGGAGAGCTCCATTGGAACCATGGATTCCTTAGAGTTACCGTGAGGAGTGTGGAGAGTGATTGGTTAAGCCAAATCACTTGGAGAAGATGAGAGAAGATACCAAAGGTGACTATCCTAGAGAGGCTAGACAAGAGAGTGCTTAGGCTTGCAATTTGGCAGCATAACACTCATATATTTGATATGTGTTTTCATGAGCCAAGCACTCCAATTTATAGGTTAGAGGGTCGACCATTTACAAGCAAGAAGGGTGGGAAAAATTCAAATGCAAAAGTTTGAAAATAGGCGCCTAAAACAAGTCACACTTGCCATGTGAAGGTAATGTGTTTCATGTGCGCTTCTAGGTTATTCATGATCGGCCTAGGGTTTAAGATGGATCATAATCGAGCAGAAGTAAACCCTAGATAGGTTTAAAAACCTTAAACCTAAACCTAGTCTAGTTAAATGCAATTTTACAATTCAAATTTCTACACTACTTGACCTAATTGTGTAGGTCAACATTTATTTTACAAGAAATGAAATTTTATTCTAATATTTAATAACTAGAACAAGGTCTAAGATATGTAGGAATGTCCCTCTTGAGAGTATTTGTTGAGTTCCATTCTCCTTGGATTCCTATGAATGTTTCTATGATAGTCTTTTTTTTTTTTTTGTCAGCAAAGATTAAATGAATTAAAATGAACACTTCAGGGGTATCACAACCCTTATACAAGTGCAAAAAAAAAACCCACAAAAAAAACATCCAAAAGTATCTCTACAAAACTGAAAAACTTATAAGAACCAATGCTTTTTCAGAGCTGCAACTCTGCATATTTTCCGCAAATTTTCATATTATCCAACACTATATACATAAACCACTTTCTTACATATGCACATCCAAAATCATTCCCATAAAAACCTCTAGTGATTGCCAGATATCCCTTCAAAGATGTTGAGACAAATTTGCATTGCCTTCACTCGCACTAGCTCTTGCTCAACAACTCTGCATATTACCAGCAATCTACAATCCCAAACCATACCCATTAAGATGTCGAGACAAATCTGTTTTGCCTTCACTTGCGCTAGCTGCTACACCAAGCCTTGTTGGTCCATGATCTTATCAAAGATTTCATAGGATCTACATGTTTTGCTTGTTGATATAGACCTGCCCCTTTCTGAAGAAAATTGTTGTAGAGACACATCTACATAGGCAATTTGCTTGCAACACAGAAAACAATCATACTCCTTGCAAACTAATAGCAGTCCCTTTAAACAGAATAAAGAACCCTTTTATGGATTTTGTGTCTCTCTTGAGTTCCATTCTTCTTGGAGTATTTTGATTCTTGCTCTAATAGAACTTGTGGATGAGGGTTCTACTATCACTCGTTCTCACATCTCAAATCCTGAATGATGTTCAGGATTTATTACAAAGTGGACATGTCATCATCTTCTTTTGACTACACTGTGTGTCATTGGTTCCTCGTAGTTTAGGTGCAGGTAGGATTAATTTTACATGTCCCACAATGGACCGTTAATATATTTTGATTTAATAAAGTAAACTGATCTTAAATTAGAGAGTTTGAATGTAATTTCAACTTGCATTTATAGAGGATCCAATCCTCATATGCTTCATTTGGCTAGTTTTAATACTTAAAAAAACTAATTTAATAGGCATAAGAATTTAAGATTAAAAAAACTGACTCCACATGATTCCCATATTATTCCCATATATATTAAAAAATTTCTCGAATTTTCTAAAATTTCAATAACAAAACATCATTTCGGTTAGGCTCGTGAATGCCCTTCCGTAGATCGTCCTATGACCTATGTATCATATTCATCCCCTAAAGATTGTGGTTCCTTAGTTAATGCTTAGACTTCATTTCTAACAGTGGCTTATTCACAAGGTGCCCTTTAGTAAGTGTTTTAATATTTAATTAGTCATAAACTGACCAATAAGTTTGAGACTGCACATAAATAAATCAACTAATTTTTGTTTTATTTAAAGCATTTTCAATAAACTATAACAAGAAAAAATTGATCTCCCATTCATGGCTTAAGCTAACTTTGTCAAACGCTCAGCATTTTGGTCTACCTCACGAAGTGTATAAGACTTTACCAAATGATTTAACAATTTTATAATTGCAGCACTAATGAGATTTGTTAATTCTTAAATTTATGTGGTAATATAATATTTTTTTCATGATTATAGATGTCCTTCCTTCTATTAGAGTTTCATTTTTAATGACTTTATTTTATTCTTGATAGTAAATTTTAAGAAAAGATAGTTTAAGAGAAAAATATTTTTCTTTTCCCACAAATATATTACACTTCTCAGCAAACTTTACTTTTAACAGATGCATTTCTTTCTTTAAGGGAAATAGAGTAATTAATTAGTTTGAAATCAAATTAAGAAAAAAAAATTAATATTGAAATTAAGATGAATAAAATTATAATTTTTTGTATATGGTTAAATTTATAACAAGAGAGAGAGGGGTGGAGAAAAGATATCTCAACCATGAAGTAAAATGGTAAGGTAAAATAAAATATAGAAAATTATAAAATTATAATAAAATAAAATATAGAAAATTATAAAATTATTACAATTTAGTTATATTTAAGGACAAAGGGATAATTAGTGGTAAACTTATTATTCGATACTATATATTTTTATTATTATTTATTATTATTATATATTATTATTAAATAATTATAGAGAAGTGTTGTTTTGGAGGAATTTGGAAAAGCCTAGACAGAGGGAGGAATTTGAGTCAAAATAGAGATATGTAACGGATAATAAATATATCCTCGAGTCAATCCAAAAACCCTCCATTTCTTTGTTTGTCAAAATAATCTAAATAGCTGCAATTACTAACCCACCACCGCTTTCCAATCAAACACCACAACACACCCTTTTCTTCACTTTGAAACCCCCACCCCATATTTATTCCTGCAACAACCTCTCCCCTCAGAATAATCAACCCCTCTCTTCCTCTTCCCCTTCCCCTTCCCACCCCTTTCTCTCTCCTTTTTCTCTTCAAAGACCCTTCAATCATCTATTTCTATCCATCTCTCCTTACCATGTAAACAACCTCCACACTCTTGTTTTTCTCACCCTACTCATGCAAAAGTGTAAGCAAAAGCTAGGTATACATGCTACACACATGTATATGGTTTTCTTCTTCTTCTTCTTTTCTCCTTCCTTCTACTTTTTGTATATATATATATACACACACACGTATATCACATCGATTCCTGCTGTCGATCGTTCATTGTTTTTTCTCATGCTTTCTTCTTTCTTTTATTTCATTACTTTAGAATTTTGTGTCTGCATAATTTCTGTGTAAAAGGTGTTACATGTTTGACTTGAAAGTGATACTGATAGATTTGCTTTTATTATTAATGAAGCATTATTATTATTATTATTAATGGAATGGAATGGTGACAAAGAGATATGTTACATATGTTTGCTTCAGTTCACACCAAAAAGCAAGGGCTGCTTCTCTGATTGTGTTTTCATTTTGGTTGGCCACTTTTGATACCTATCTTCCAGTTCAGTAATTCTGCTATCATGTCTTCTTCCAATAAACACTGGCCAAGCATGTTCAAATCCAAGCCTTGCAATTCCCACAACCAATGGCAGCATGAAGACAACTCTTCTGTCCTGTCCACCGGATGCCAAAGAAGCCCTTATACTCCAGGTTTGTAACCACTGATACTTTCAAGATCACTTTTTTCCCAGACTAGATTTTGTTAATTAGAATGCTTACGCTCACCTTTTCATGGTACAAAGGAACACACAAAGTGACTTGTGATGTAGTTCAGATTTTAAAAAAAAGCTTTAATTACGTAAACAAAGTGAGACAGTTATAATATATATTCAAAGGTAACAGTGCTTGACTACCCTATTCAAAACTGAATTCCAAATATCAGTAAGTTTTTCTGAATTTCGTATCTTTTGGATATTTTTTTTGCTCCTATGAAGAAGTTCCATACAGTATTCCAAATCTAGCACACATCGGTTGTCATTTGCAATTTGTGCATGAAATTTAGGTATTTTGTTTTGTGGTTTGAAATTGTAGGAAGTGAAGAGAGAACTCCAGAACCGAAGTCAAGATGGAACCCAAAACCCGAGCAAATTCGCATTCTAGAAGCCATCTTCAACTCTGGGATGGTGAATCCCCCAAGGGATGAGATAAGGAAGATCCGGGTGCAGTTGCAGGAGTATGGCCAAGTTGGTGATGCCAACGTGTTCTACTGGTTCCAGAATCGCAAATCCAGGAGCAAGCACAAGCTCCGCCACATCCAAAACTCAAAGAACCAGAACACAGAAACACAACCAAACTCAGTTTCTCTCTCTCAAATCACACCACCTTCAACCTCATCCTCTTCCTCTGACAAATCCTCTTCAAAAGAACTAGTGCACCCAAATGGGTTTTCCTTTGGCTTCTCAAATGTCAATGATGCAGTGCCTAATTCTCCCACTGCTTCTGTGAATCAGACTTATTTTCATTCTCACAATAACACCGATTTGCTACCACCAGCAATTGAGTCTTTATACTTTCCTTTGAACAATAATGGTCAAGGTGTAATAGTTAATAATACCATCACAACGCATGGGTTTTCTGTCCCTCAGTTCTCCAACAATATCATGCAATCTCAACCACAGTGTCAACCAAATGTTGGACCTAGCAGTACTCTTTTTCTCAACGAGATCATGAACCATGGAACCTTCTCAAAGAGAGACCAAGATCAGGAAAAGGCATTAAAATTAATGCACCGTCAACAACTTAGCTTCCCTCTCACTTCACCTTCAACCACAACCCACGTTCCCTCCATCTCAGCTCCTCCATGTCCAATCACCCAACTTCAAGGTAATAATATACATGTTGGAAATAACCCTTTTCACAAAATTGACAAAATGACACCATTATTTTTTATAAAGAAATTAGATTAAACACATCAAATCAATTTTTTGTTTGAGAAAATGTACTAGGAAAGTAAGTTATAAAAGTTACTCAGAGAATCTCTAGTTTCTTATGTCATCTACGGCATATTTATTAGGTAGGGTCTAGTTTTGAGATTAGGGTATATGTGGTGCACTGTTCATGGACATGGACGTGTGCATGGCTTGATTGGCTTATGTAGGTTATTGTAAGTGATAATTTTGAACTGGCACATGAGAGATGATTCGGTTTGTATCAGGTGTTGGTGGTGAGGTTACAGCAGATAGAGGAAAATGTATAGTTTTCATTAACGATGTTGCATTTGAGGTTATGAAAGGACCCTTCAACGTGCGCCAAGCCTTTGGAGATGAAGCTGTGCTTATCCACTCTTCCGGCCCTGTCCCCACCGACGACTGGGGCACTACCCTCCACCCACTGCAGCATGGTGCTTACTATTATCTGGTCTGCACTTTTCTTAAACACTGCAATTTTTTTTAAAGCTCCATGTTAATCACATGTGGATGATTTTTTCAATTTTTTTTCTGTTTTTGCAGATATAACGAAGTGAAGGTGGAGAGCAAAACATGATTTAGATATATAGATATATAGTTTTCTATGTTTTCGTTTGGTTGTTCTCTTTTGTCTTGCAATATGGTTCATAAAAGTGACAATCACTGGTAGAGTGTAGGTCTCAAAATATAGAAATTATGTCATGGTTGACCAGGATATTTGTATTTTCATTTTATGGATAAATAATTTAACACAGTATATTTTACTTTGAATCGTACCAAGTATTTTTCACTTCAAGTACATACATACGGTAGTTGTAGAAACGAAATTAAGATGATAAATATACAAATAAAAAACTATACATTTTGTAAAAATATAAAGCAAAATTAATATCATTATATGTCATGAGTCGGTTGATTTGTTTTATTAATTGATTAATTGATACTTGTAAGGACTATTTTAATGTTATTTATTAAAGCAATAATTCACAAAAATGTAAATTAAATATTAAGATAAATGTAAATTAATAAACAAAAAAGCACTATATTTTTATTTTCTGAGCATATAATGCGAATTCGAAGTTCCGTATACATGTGTTTTTAAATAGTGTAAAGGGTAATATAACTTTTTTGAGGAAAATGTGATGAAAGGAACAGTGATTTAATTAAGAGGGAGAGATAATTTGTGATGGCGGTCTATGTGATGTCATTCTGCCAGTTTTTTGGTTGTACTATTGTTTCACGCTCCTTCTTTAGTTGCCACGATGGTTCTACCTTCCGGAAAAATAGTGATTGCATTTGTTCAATACTATGCATATATTCGGTTTTTCTCTTTACTAAAAGCTAAATGACTCAAAATCCAAACATAGAAAGGATGAAAACAAAATATCTCATAATAATTAAAGTCTTAGAAAGAATCAAACAACTATGGAAGGTTTCATCTTCTTTTTATTTTCGTGTAGGTTGTTAAAGTTTTACTGTGAACTTTTTGGTCTTTGCACTACTCTTCGCTCTTAGTATCGAGTGAATGTCAAATGAGGAAGGTACTTGCAAAAGGCACACTCAAGTCAGTAAAGAGGGTATTCGGCACTCGGGTGTATAGTAATAATGGCGTACATTTTTTTTTGGAATATGTGCTATTTATATTATTTTAATGGGCTTACCTTATTGGACCTGATTAGTGGAATGTATCACACTTATGATTCAATTACCTAATTCTTAATGGTAGTTCTAGCTTCATTGACCTTGGTTTGAACGTTAATGATTAAGTGTGTCAGTCGACCTGGTTGTCCGTGGGGATGTCGGTCAGCTCGGTCAGGGAGACTGAGTCATGACAGTGACCGGTCGGTTCATAGCAGTACATAAAGAATAAAAGTTTAGTTGAAGATCCAACATAAATTGGAGTAAAAAAATTTAATTGTATAAAAATTGGTGTAAATTTTATTTTATGAGTTAATTTTATAAGGTTGAGTTGTAATTAAAAGTTCACTTCTTAATATATTATCAGAGTTATTTAGAGTCTATTTTAATTAGAGTTTGTTGCGTTTATCGTATCACCTGTTATCGGATTGCTATCAAAGCATCCATAAATATATAGTTTCGTTCACGAATTGAAAGTGTTAACGTGTAAAAAATTATTGAATATTTACATTAATATATAAGTTGATTTTATGATATTAAATAACATTGAAAGTTCATTTTTAAATAACTTATTTTGTTAAATTTATTATATCACTTTTCAAATACAAATTTTATTTTAGAAGTTAATTTATTAATAAACTTAGTTAGATTTATTATATCACTTGTGAAATACAAATTTAGAAGTTGTTTTTTTTTAAAGTTGAGTTAATTTATAATGAATGTTAAGAATATAATATATGAATTTCTTTAATTTACTTTTTTATAGTCTGTTTCTAACATTTTGACGTCATTGTTACTCTTTATTTTGACCCCATCTTCTGTTTTCTCAATACCCTTGTTATTCTCCTTCACAAGCAACACATCATAAGTCATTGCCTCTCATGTCATCCTATCTTGCCGTCATCTCTGGTTGCCCTTTCTTAGTGCTATCAGTGTAATGAGTGTGCCTTTCTTGTTAATTATGTGAAGACGAAATTAGATTTTAGGTTCAGGTACAGTTTTTTTTTTTATCTGAAAAAAACATATAAACAACACATTGGGAGTGTCTCAAGTTTTTCCTTTTTTTTTTCATCGACAAATATAAATAGAATAATAAATATTTGAAAAATAATTTAATTCTTATAAAAAAATTGGAACTAGTTAACCACCGTTCCCAAAAACTATAACTCAATCATTCCCCAATTAAACTACACCCTCCCAGAATAAAAAAAAAACTAATACCATTAAATTCCATAACTGTCTCACTAGTTGTGTTTGGATTGGGAGAGAGTTTGTGAAAAAAAGAATTTAAAAAAATGTGTGAGAAAACGTGAGGTTATCTAGAATGAAGGAGATTAGAGTGAATTTATAAGAATAATTTATTGAAATTTGTGAATGATGTTGGTTATTAATTCATATTTTATTATTATTAATTTATATTTTATTATCTTTAAACTATTTTACAGTTATATTGCATTAATTGTCAATTTACAGGCATGTTAGTATTCTTAATTTATAGCTTCCAGTAATTGTAACTATTATATATATGATTAAGTGAATCAAAACTAATAATATCAGTTTTGCAATTTGTGCAATTACGTTCAATCAATTGCTACAACCTTTTGTCTTCTCTTATTTCATTCAATTAGTTCCTACAACTGGTATCAGAACTAGTCTGTTATCATGAACTCTACCCAATTATCAGTCTATATCCTTATGGAAAAAATTACAATCGGTGGTGTGTACAAATGAGAGTTTTGTTTGAATATCATGAGTTATGGGATGTCGTTGAAAGTGGAGTGTCCGCATTAGCTATTAATGCAACTGAGGCGCAACGAGTAGCGCATCGTGACCAGAAGAAGAAAGACAATAAGGCTTTGTATCTCATTCATCAAGGGATGAATGACGAGACGTTTGAGCAGATAGAAGGAGCAACAACTGCCAGTGACGCTTGGACAATTTTGTCAACCAATTATAAAGGTGATGATAAGATCAAGAGGGTGCGTCTTCAAACCCTAAGACGCCAATATGAACTGTTGCAGATGGAAACCACAGAGACTATTGATGTCTATATAAATAAAGTTATTGCCTTGACAAATCAGATGAATACCAATGGTGAAACACATTCGGAGCAGACAAAGGTGGAAAAAATTTTGAGGTCTTTAACTCCCAGATTTGAACATGTTGTTGCCGCAATTGAAGAGGCCAATGACATTTCAAAAATGACAGTAAGGTTATTGTCTGGTTCTCTACGAGCGCATGAGCAGCGGATG
>Ga0123341_1001160_pt1 | contig 19008 bp, 9 predicted proteins | sample Turbeapinknodule_FD_89959 | JGI IMG/M metagenome (GOLD analysis project Ga0123341, IMG submission 89959) | Root nodule microbial communities of legume samples collected from Mexico - Turtle bean Mexico pink nodule | ecosystem: Host-associated > Plants > Roots > Nodule | place: Mexico: Nepantla...
ATATATATATATATAATCTAGATATTCTTGGTTATATATGATCAGATTCTTATTTCTATAATTATAACAGTAATAAATTAGAAAAGGCTAACATATGAACCTGATTGAAATTTTATAGGAACCCAATTTTATGAACACTCTTGTCAATGCTTTGTCACTCATAAAAAGTCTACAACATTGTGAGTGACAAAAACATTGGTCTTTATATAGCTTGAAAAAAGTCTTATTCAGCGGCAAATAGCTGGAAACATAGGTTTAGTTTTCTCCAACCAAGGAGAGTCATCCATGCAGCAGCAAAAACTAGGATTAACCTTAAGACTTGTAAACTTATTTATTTAATACTACGTTTTCCATCATAAATACATTTTTGTCATTTTGATTAGTTTTGGGGCTTCAGTTTCTGAATTTGTTTCTGTTACTTGAGGCCTCTATGATCTCTGCCTACTAATCGTATGCTATTCAGTTTGGGTTTCAACTTAAGGACTACATAATTTCCAAGTCATGCCTAGCTCTTAAAGTTTATTTTGCCCTTCAGCTTTGTGTTTGATCATGTGACATAACCACAAGTGAGGTGGCAAGATTAATCTTCTTCTTACTTTTAACCTTACTATCCTTTTCTAATTTCCCAATATGCACATAAAGATCTGAATCCAAAGGTAAATAGCACCCAATATAGGCCTTTCAGTTTACCAGAGCCATTTGGAATGAAGGGCAATGACCAAAATGGTTGAAAAGTAAGAAGCAAAAAAATATGCTTTTGAAAATAGGGTAGCCAGCAAGAACATATTCCATCAATTGCATTATGAATAAAATGTAAAAGAACCTGATATACAAAACGTTTGGGGTTCGTTCTTAGAGCTGGGCAAGAAGATATTTGCAAAATGGACCTAAGAATTGAAGTCGCAAAAAAAGAAAAGAGCGGTTAGAGAAATCAAATTATTGGGATGAAAAAGAATCGACTTCGCAGGTACCCAGAGATGGAAAAGAAAGAGAAAAGAGGAAAAAACTAGCGTTGCCGTAGGGTACCTACCTGCGCAACATGGCAGTGGGAACAGGTAAGATTGAGAGTGAAGAAGTTGAATGGATCCAGTGAGTGATAGCGTGGAGTGAATGTTTCCACGACAGTGTGCAACTCAACCTTAATTTGGCCACCCAGATGAAAACAACAAATTTTCAGGGATGTTCTGTTCTGTTCTGTGATTTTGATGATTTTCTGCGTTTAGAAACGATGATACCACATATGACCCGTTTCTTTTAAGCCCGACCCAAAAATTTGACCCGAAACCGAATTAACTCAATTTATTAATAATTATTACTGTGTTTATCTTTCTGCATTTTTTTTTTACCTTAAAGGATATAATTGAAAATGAGGGCATAAAGTCAGAAAAAAAATGTCATGAGGACTGGTATTTAATAGTATTAAAACATATAACTCTCTAAGTGTAAATTGTACCAACTTAAGGTAAAAAAGTATATATATTAGAATCACTTTAAAATCATTTATGATGTTCACTGTAGTTTGGGTTTGTTTGTGATTATTTTTAAAAATAAATAAATAGATTACTATTTCTGTATGTGTTTATCTAATTTGTTTGCTTTAAAAATAATATTTTTCTACTTATTTTAATAAGAGATTTATTTATCTTTATCTATTTTACAATTACAATAACTATTATCCCATAATTTTAGAAAACAAAACCATAGTTTACACACATATTTTTAATAGATAGCAGTGCTTTTGCATTACACACATATTTTAAAATATTAAACTATTTCCAAATGAATTATTTATTTACAGAAATAATAAAAAGTTTCAACCATAAATAAAATATCAATATTTATTATTACACGCGCATCCTTGTAAATCACGAATTTAACAAAATTTGCCCTAATTCATTAATATTGGTAATTTTCACCCTAAAGTGAATAATTTGACTGAGAGCAGCATAACAAGGATCAAGAACATATATATTAACCTAAACGCCATAACAAGAGCAGCGATCAGTGTCACGAGCAAGATACGTTGTGTGTGGCAATTTTCTGGTTGGCGTTCTTCAGCACAAATGGGGAATAACAGACAAAGGAGATTCAGAACTCATCGCGGTCAATCAAGTCGACACAACCAACAACTCTTACTGTAACTTCTTTCCAATTGCTTGTGATTCTTTTTTTTTATTCTTATTTACGCGTCTTTTGCTTACTCATTCATCTTGCTCTGCTTTAGAGAGGACGATTCTCAAAGCTCTCTTCCGGGTACTTCTTGATTTCATCTTTTTTTTTTCAAACATAACATGGGTTGTGTTGTGTTCGCCGCTTGATATTTTCTTTAACCGTAGAAAATGGTGAGATTGAAGAAGAGGAGGAGGAGCTCACGGAACCCAAAATAAAGCTTGCAATGTGGGTATGCATTTAACCGTTTTACTAATTTTTATTATCTTTTCATGATTTGCTTACTTTTCTGGGTAAGAAAAAGGACAATGGCTACTGCATGGTTTTTATTGTGCTGCATTTTTTATTTTTTTTTTGTAAACAAAAAAATACATTGATGTTTGTTTGAAGGATGGCATTGGCTTAGTACACATTCCATGGTGATACTGTCACACTGATGAAATTATGCTTACATTGGTCTTTGTTGAGTCGTTTCGTTCTACTTGGGAATGCAAATACTCCTGAACTATTCATAATGTCATATTACAATGATATCAGTTTAAAAAAAAAATCATTTCTATCCTATTTTATGGTAACTTATAAGTTCACATTTTGAAATAAATTTTTAACTTTTTATGGAACTCTGTCCTGCCTCCTAGTTCTAAACGCTGGAAATTATTTTGGAAATGTTCCTTCAATTTGTTTGCTATACTACTATATATGTCATCACTGCAATCTAATCTTATATTCATATGCCGTGTAATGTATCTCTTTATTTTGAATGTAATTTGTTTCTTGTGATGTTGACTCAGGATTTTGGGCAATGCGATGCCAAAAAGTGCACTGGTCGGAAGCTTTCAAGATTGGGCTTGCTAAAGGCAAGTATCTGTTATCTTTTTTTGTTCACTCTCTGATTAGCATTTATCATTATCACTTAATTAAGTGTACTCTGTTCATACATATTTGCATTTATAAGCATAAGCATGATTATGTAAATATATAAGTGTCTACCTACATCTTGTATCTGATTTAATTGGATGTTAGGTGTCATTGTCATTATTAGATTGGTTATTTCTTTCGTATAAAATAAGTAACACTTTATAAAGGTCAATTCTCACATCAAAATGCAAAGTGTTGTTGATTTTGAATGCTAGGGTAACAACTAAGTCATTGGTTGTAGTGACGTTACATAAATTTGCGTGTGTGTGCAAGATGGAGTGATTTACTTTGTTGTAAAATCACACTTGCACCATTATAACTTCTCATTTGAACCGAATGTGTCCTTAAACCTGCCATTAAATTGAAAGTTCCTATCATGTAAATCGTATTTATAAAATTTTAGATAAATCTAACATTATTTGATGACTCATTGATGTTTATCAAATGAACATAGTCATAATATATACTTTTAAAATATGGGAAAAAATAATAATTGAGAACCATTTGATTATATTCTTATTCTCTCTCAACTGTAACTAGATTTGGTATTGACGCTCAAGTTAATCAATAATTATGATTCAGTAGTTGGATCTTTAAAAAAGTAAAATGCTAAGTCCTACACCAGTGAAAATCTTACAGCATTAGTATGATGTGTTAGCTAGCAACACCATTGTTATACTATGCTTCAGTGTTATTACATGCTTTATTTCTTTTACCATTTAGTTTTTTCATATCATGTTTTCTCATTTAGTTGGTTATTAGACTCTGCTGATGTGGCAGTGTAGTGGGAAATTTTTTTGGAGGCTTTTCTCTCTCCCTGGCTTGTGTAACAAACTAATTCTATTGGTGTGGCTTAGAGTCTCAGCAGAATACATTTTTCATTTTCAAACAATCTACTTTCTCCAACAAATATCTCATTCACTTTCCCAATTACATCGGAAGTTATTCAGCTGTTGATTTCCCTGCTCTTGGTTAATTGCATTCTTGGAATTCTCTCCCTAAATCCAAATTTTCATAAAAAAAAACAGATATATATATACACACACACACGTGTTATGATAGGGTTAAAGTCTGGGCAAATTTACACCTTTAATGACTGTTCTTGGCTTCTTGATAAAATATGTAACACTCAGTTCTCCTTGTCCAAAGTTCTAAGAAGAGAGAACTCATACTACAAATTTTCTAGATGTTATAATGGTTGAAAATCTGCCTTGCTCCTTCCCGTTTAATTATTTATACATATATCATATAATACTAAGTTGCATGAGGAAACTACCATGTCCCTATATGGATGTTGCTAATTACCCCAATATTTATTCTGCCCTTGAAATTGTAACTGCTGTCCGCTACAGTAGTGCACACCCGTGCAGCTCGTTCTGTCCATGATCCAATCATATAAATATAGTGTAAATGGGCCAGCTAATTGACATTGAGAATTAACAGTAAATTTTATCAATTTAACCATTGGATTTAAGTATATTAAAATTCTGTCAAATTTCATACAATTCAAAATCTATTTGATATTTTGTTGTTATTTTAATGCATAATATATTATTAAAATATAAGTAAATCTTTACTATTTGATTGAATATTTATGGATGTCTAAATGATCTTAAATTTAGTATTCATTATCATTAAGGGTGTGTGTTTGCAGAAGTAATTCACAAATAGTTCCTTGGTATTGTTGATTCAATATTTTATGAAGGTCAATTGCATGATCTAAAGATGCTCAATATGACAGCACAGCAGTACTGATTTGAGTTGATTCTATACAGGAGTTACGAGTGAGTAATGGTTTTGGAGGCGTTGTTTTAAGGTATCTTGTTGGAAATTATCTTTTTCTCACTATATCTATGAACAAATGATACTTTTTCCTGAATGTGGTTTATCTTTATGCAATATATCAGCAAGTTTTTTTATTTTTATCAACTAGTAGTTTGGGCATTGACTAGAGATGTAGCAAATGTTATTGGCTTCTACCTCTATTACTTGTGTTGTTGTTAACCTGTCTCCTTTTGGCAATATAATTTATTTTGTTAAAATTTCTGTTGTCTAACTACTTTGGTTGAGTGTTTAGTTATTGTTCTTTTTTCAAACAATGGATGGTTGCTTTCAATCATTGAAAACTGTTGGAGATCTCACATAAACTAGAGATATGGTTAGATTATAATATATAAGTAAGGTGTAAACTTCACCTTACTAAGTTGATTCTATGAAGTTGAGTTAGACTTAAAGTCTATTATAAGATGGTATCATAGGTTATCAAGCACCTATCTATCCTAACGAAGTTTGATGGCTTTATTGTGTCACCTGTTATTGAGCCTCCTTCTATTCCTTGCTCAATGTCTCAACGTGAGTGAGTGTGTTAGAGATCCTACATCGTCTAGTAATATGGTCAAATTGTAATATTTAAGTGAGGTGCAAATCTCATCTTATTAAGTCAGTTTTTAGAAAGTTGAGTTAGGATTAAAATTCACTTCATAAGTGGTTTTGGAGCCTATTTTAGCAAGATTTGTTGAGTTTATCATGTCACCCGCTATAGGATCATTCTTAGACCACTTACAAATATCTAATCTCATGTTCAAGATGTCTAGTCCTTGGCTTGAGGTGATGGAAATCCCACATCTACTAGTGATATGGTTAAATTATATATATAAGTGGGGTGCAAACCTCACCTTACTAATCTGATTTTATGTAGTTGAGTTAGGTTTTTAAGATGGTACTAGGGCTTAGCTTATCCAAGTGAGATTTGTTGTTTTTATCATGTCATCCTCTATTGGATCACCTACAAATAATTAGTCCCCCGCTTGAAATGTCCATTTTTTGGTGTGAGAGGGTGTGTTAAAGATCCCAAGACAAGCAGTGGTTGGTCAAATTACAATATATTAGTGATATGCAAACTTCACCTTATTAAACCATTTTTGTGAGATTGAGTTAGATTTAAAGTCTAGTTTTATAAGAAAAACAATAACTTATTTTGGCTATTCGTAGAGGAGGTTTATTAGTGTTGTTCCACAATAAGAACAACATCAACATGCTATGAAATTGACAAAGCTATTTTTTAGTTTGAAAGGCACATATTGATGTTTTTTAGGTGTTTAACCACAGTATAAGACTAAATGACAACAGAGGCAAACGTTTTCTTCTAAAGAGAAGCAAGCAAATAGAAAGCAAAAGAGGAAGAAATCAAATAAGTTCACTTTTTTCTGTATAATGCTATTTTTTAAGCATTTTTAAAGGAAGCAATTCTTGAAAAAGCACAAATTTCTCTACAAGGTCAACTAAACCAATGCATTTTCTTTTGACTGCTTAGTAGCAATATATATTACTAGTTGTTAGTTCCTGTGTTCTCTGAACTGTGATTACCGATTTTCTGTGATTCTGTTTTTGACAGTCCTGCTGGAAGTCAATGTGTCTCAAGAGAAGATTACTCTATAATCCAGAAGAAAGGGTTGGCTGTTGTCGATTGTTCATGGGCCCGCTTAGATGATGTGCCTTTTGTGAGGCTACGTTGTGCTGCTCCTCGTCTCTGTATGGACTTAACCACCGAAAACAATATATTCAAAATTTGTTTTCTATACTTCATGTTACATGGTTATTTGTGTTTAGACCTTTTGGATGAAAATATCCATGCTGGACTCAAGTAATATTGTAGTTATCTGTGATGCTTAAAAATTCCTTCCAGTGGCATTGCATTTAATCTTTTCTGTCCTGTTTAAGGTTGCTTCTATTGACATGGAATGTAATAATACTTTCTCATATTTTCATTTAATTGCAGTGCCATGGCTTGTAGCAGCAAATCCAATAAATTATGGTCGTCCATGTCAACTGTCTTGTGTGGAGGCCTTATCTGCTGCTTTGACAATATGGTACCACAATGGCTTTATCTCTGGCCTCTGACTAGATGATATATTTTTTCTTTTGCTGATGTGCTCTATAATTTTTTCACTCCACTCCCCCCACCCAACCGAAAAAATGTAACTGAAACTTAGGAAGGGCTAATTTGCCACCATACTAGACTATCATTGCGAGAAATGTGTGATCATTCTATCTCCAAATGTTTATAAATTGTAAAATTATGAACATTCAGATAAAAATTTAGGTCTGAGCTTTGCAGTTTGCAACATGTATATTACTGTTAACTTGCATCATAGTTTATTTTAATTTGAATTAATATTTATTATTGAAGATTATCCATTTCTCAATGCTATATGGTTGAAGTTTTTTACTGTGATATTGCAGTGGGGAAGAAAAAACAGCAAATTTATTGCTCGGAAAGTTCAAATGGGGTCATGCTTTTATGTCTCTGAATGGGTATGAATATGATCTAATTCGTAGATATAACTTTGTTTTTCAGATTTTCCTCACTTTTGAGACATTTGGGGGCTCAAGTTGAAACATTGGCACGGTATTTATTTATCCTATCTTTTATATGAACAAAGTAACAGGGCACTCTGAGCCCCTCTTGGTTTCTTCAATTCAAACCTTGGAAATTATGATTATAAAAAGATACTTAATTTACAATATCTTTCTGTCCTTTCTGAAGTTTATTATATCCTTTTAGTTGAGTGTATCACTTAAGTAAGTATGACTTGCGAATGAATACTGTTGTAAAACCTGTCTTTGTATGTAACCACGGACAGACCTTTTTGTAAAATTTAATTTGGGATATCCGTGTTGTCAATTCTTTCAACAATGTAAAATGCTAGAATTGATTGGGCATGTGTAAAATAAATAGATACTTATTGGGAGTTTGGAGAGGAGGGAAATTTAGTTACCAACTCTTACAGCAGTTAGTTAGAGGGGTTAATTAGGCATAAATAGGAGGAAATGAAGAAAGGCATAAATAGGGAAATTTAGTTAACAACTCTTTCTGTTTTGCATCAATTGTGAACTTTGTGTGGAAGGGGAACTCTTTGTGAAAGGATTAACTCTTGGAGGGGATAACAATGTTCTCTGTTCTGTTCTTTTGCAATCAAGAAATATTATGTCTTTTCTCTATTTTCTAATCCAGATTCCTAACAATACATGTGATTATTAGGCTGCAATCTAGCATACCATTAGCTCCTAAATTGCCTCTAATTAGTCCCTTATTTTTTCTTGTGATTGATTGTATTCAGGCTATAATTAGAAGATCAGGTGTATACTAACACACAATTCAATTCATCTATTATTATATAATGCTACCTTGAATTCAAGGATTTATAAGGAAATACAAATTCATTCTTATTGTTTTATTTCCAGATACATGACTAACACATGATTCAATCGACTAATTTTTCAATTGCACGCAATTTCATAAACTCTTCTGTATTGACAATGTTATACTAATTAATGCAGGGAATTACTCAGGATCTACTCCAAATGCCAAAATAGTGCTGAAATTGTTTCTGCTCAAAATGCTTGGCTGTCACAAGCAAGACAGGTTCCAAGGGCTCCTACTGATGGTGAAGGTATGTATTGGTTGTAAATGTAATATCTTTTTTTCAAAACGGTGGTCATAACTAAGTAATCTTCGAGAGAGGGTAAACCTTGATGCACAATCTTGCTGTTCGATGACCTTGTTGAGGTCATGGGTTCAAGTGGAAACATTTTCTCCACTGAATGGAGGTAACGCTGTATACGTGTAACTCTCTCCATACCATATGATAGCAGGAGCCTTGTGCAATTGGGTGTCCCTCATTGGATGCGCTGCTCTTTTTGGAAACACCTTCCCTGGTTTTTTGAGGCTAACCCTGGATTGCATCACAAAGCCTTGGGGCTACCCTTTCTTACCCTTCCTTTAGGGCAGTTTTATTTAGCCTTCTACCCTATCTGTTGAACGTACTCTCTGTATCTGAATCATGGTTATAGAATCGATATTCGAATAATGAATCGTTTTTCGATATTTTTGAATCGTGAATCGAATCTTATTATGAATCGTAAGATACATAATAGATAAAATATGATATATTTTTAAATCAAAAATCAAAATATGAAGTTAAAATGTTCATGACTTTTCTATTCTCCCACTGCGTTCTTGACTTTTATAGGCAAATTCATGGTCTCTGTGACTGTCCGTTTTGTTCTTTTTATTAAGTTTTTTGAGATTTTTGGAAAAAAATAAATCTTTTATCTCCTTTTTCGGATTTTCACTATCTTTCTTTTTTTTTTCGGATTTTCACTATCTTTCGATTCCTTTTTCGAATTTTCCAGAATGATTTTCTAGAATATGATTGATTCGAAAATATCGGAACCAAATCGGAAATAGAATCAAGAATCCACGATTCACGCGATTCATGCCCAAAAACGATTCAAGACCCGATTTGAATCGAATTGCGATTCGTATGCTGTATCTTACGAATTGTAAGATTCTAACTACCATGATCTGACGCCGTATCTTACGAATCGTAAGATTCATTCTAACTACCATGATCTGAATGTTTACCATAGAAGGTATGTCTTGACTCTGGCTCTCTTGATCCAGATGCAACGAATATCACACACATATATATATGCTGTCTTAATTTTCTCTCCTCCTTTATCTAATCTGTCTGAATTTGTTCTGCATGTGCATTGCATTATATCAACTTTTTAAAAGGCAGATTGAGCAGAAAGCTATTCATAGTTTGTGAATGTGCTTTTTATGCTGGTTCTTGAAAAGTGGTACATGAACCCTTGAATGTGTTTCTGATGTGTTCAAGTAAACTTTTTAGGAGCTGTTATTTTACTGTGTCACAACAGACAAATATTGTTATGTGTAAGATACCTTTAAAGTATTATTTAGGAATTTTATCGTAATTAGTTTTGTATGTTGTGCTGTTGTGTGCACAGTTGTGACAGCAGAAGGTGAGGACAAAAATCAGAACTCGTCAGATTCTGAAGATGGGCTCCCACCTCTGGAAAAGAACATGAATCATTTGAGCATAGACAATAGCGATGAAGAGAGCGAGTAGATGCATGCATTTTACACCTCCAATGCTATATCATTTTCAGAACCATGCTGCAATATTGGAAGTAATTTGAAGATGTGTGTAATGCATAATTGTGTAGTTGCAAAACTCTTGTGGTTACAAAAAAATGTGTATTATTTGCAAAATTCTTAATGATTTTGTTTATAGATTTTGTTTATAGATTTCGGATAGAACATTAGAGTATAATATTGTTAATTTAATAGTTTTAATCAATTATAATTTATTTTACCATCTAAATGAAGTATTCATTTCTGAAAAGGAGACAGAGTACACAATGTCTTGTTTAATATCTTGTAATACTACAATGTATAATACCCATTATAAAACACCTACAACAGAAAATTGTAATGGTTAAAAATATCAACTTTTTCAATCTCATCCTCTTCTATAAAAAAATTCCTTACAATCACAAATTTTTCCATAATTAAACTTTTGTATGTATTTCCTATGTGTAGGGATGACATGACTGACAACATCTGATGAATTATTTTAAATCTATCTGGTTCAAAACTTTAATGCAAAGGTTAAGGTTCATAAATTTAAAACTTTGAGTCTTGTAAAAATATTTTTATTACTGCATGTTGATTAAAGTGAATTAAAGATTCTGAATTATAAAAATAAAAAAAATGCTTTTTAAGTTTTATAAGATTAAAGTGTGAATAAAATAATATTAAAGTATAGGTTTCATAAAATTCGTGTATAGAAACAAATAAGGTCTTAAATATATGAAATAAAAATAAAATTTATAGTATAACTTTTGCATTAGAGATTATTTAATTTAATTTGTTAGTCTAATTTGTCAAACTCATCTCTCTTGTTAATCATTGATAGTTCAAGATAAGTTGGTTCCATAACTAATTTACTTATGTATTTTTAAGGTTACCTAATATGTATTTTTGTAGGTTTTAATATTTAAAAAAGAATGGTGTTAGTTCTTTTTGAAAAGTCAAATCCTCTAACATTAATAGAAGAATTTATATTCAAATTTAAGCTAAGATATTAACATATTTTAGTTTCTTCAAGTAAATTTGTTAATTTTATAAAATAAGATTTTTTTTTCCATTTTGTGGATGAATTATTAAGTCAAACAAAACTGAAGACTGTCCACTACTTTCAGTTCATCATTAACCTGTAACTCACCTGACTCTGACTGATTTTTTACAAACGGAAAGTGAACAACATAAGTCAATCTAACTTGCATTCACATTTATTTATGTATTATTATTTTATTATTATTATTATTATGAATTACATTGAGACATACTTCTATTATGTATAAAGACACACAAAAATTCATGTAATTTTAAACTCATATTTTGTCATGCATTTGAATAGTCAAAAATATGTTTTTGTTATAATTCTAGATGAATAAAGATTGAACTATAGTAGTTTATACAATAAAATTATAAATAATCATATATATATATAATTTTATTATATGTATGCTGACATTGACTAGTTTATTTTAGGTAAATTAACTCTCCAAAAAATTAATGTACAATTATAAAAAAAATCTTTTTTTTGTTGTTGTCATGAGATCTAAATGAAATAATGGATAGTTAAAATTTCACTTGTAAAGAAAATATACCATGGATTGAAATTCATAAATATTTAAAAAATAGAAAAATTAATGAATAATATAATCAAACAAAGTTGGCATTAGTAAGCAAAATATATTTTTTAGTTTAAAAGCTATATAAAAGGAATATTAGCAAAACTAGAAAACAGATGTAGAATAAGGAAATAATAGAAAATTAATCTATAAAAGATTATATACACGAGGAGATTTTAGACAAAGTGACCGAGTTTGCCCAAATTGGACAAACCAAATCCCTAAAGCCTTTAACTTTAACTACTGCTGCTCTCATTCTTCCTCTTCTCTCCTTTTCTTCTTCTATAACATTCCCAAACATTTTTTTTCCTCTTTCTTCTTCATACATACATAATTGGTACATACTTTCCTTCTCCCCCAAGACGCAGTCCAATCTCAGTCTTTCTCAACATTTGGTATTTCCACTGCTTTCTTCAATCTCCCATTATCTCCTTCATTCTATGTTTTTGGTTAATTATTCGCATTCACTCCCTTGCTCCTCACCCACCTTCCCTCCTCCTTCCTTTATGTTTTCATTAGGTTCTAGGGTTTTAGTTTTCTAACAAATTCATGCATTTTCTTTTCATCAATTGCTTCTATTGGTTCTTAGGGTTTCACTCATGTGATTTCTGGCGCAGGTTTGTTGGTATGAGTAAAGTCTTCTCTGAGATACTCGCGGACAAGCTGTCCAAGCTCAACAGAACCCAGAAGTGCATTGAAAGTATCCTTTTTCCTGAAAAAATGTTTATTAGTTTGTTTTACTGGATAGATGTGCTTATTTTTTATGATTATTTCGCCCAATTGGGACATGTTCGTGGGTAGTGATGGTTTGGAAGTGTTTCTCTATATATATGTTGCAATTTATTGAATTAACCGGTGTGCATATGTGTGTGTGTTGCAATTCATTGGAACTAATTAGTATACTAAAGATGATCTCTGGTAGAGTTTCAGTTGAGAGAAAGAATGTCATTCATGGATGGAAGGTGTGTGATGTAGTTGAGATGCTTTGGTGTGTGATGTAGTTGAGATGCTTTGGTGTGTGATAAATTGGGAATTGGTCTCTGCATAAATATCTTTGCTGTAATTGGAATTAGCATGTTTGTTTGTAAAGGTGATCCTAATTGGAATTAGGTCATGGTAATTGTGACCTGGTCATTATTTTCAGTTTATATGTGATGGCTAGAGTGGGAAGAAGCAAAAAAAGCTATTGAATTATGACTTTTGATTGCTGATTCTGTGAAGGGCATATGAATTGTTGCCCTAGATTTGTGTGCTGTTGATTATTTTTTGTGTTGAATGGCTTGAATATCTTTCCAATTTTGTCTTTGCGAAAGTTTAAGAAAGTTATTATTGTTTCTTAGAGAAGCAATGTACAAAAAGATAAAACATGTCATGTGTGGAGGTAGAATTAGACTTGCCATGCAACTACAGGGGGGAGCTTTTATATGTAAAGTCACCGAAAAGGAACTTAGTGGGATATCTGTTTGAATCATGCTAAAGGTATCAGAGTAGTATTTAAATACAGATGTGTGTGTTTCATGTGATCCATATACCAAGGAGATGAATAAATTAACGGCTATGTAAACTTGATTTTATGCAAAGGCTCTTCTGCAAGTTTATCAGTTGTTTTTTTAATTTATATTAATAATAAAGTGCACAATTTTGCTTTATACTTAAGTCTATCTGCTTTTAGGCCCACAAAGAGTTGAATCTTAGACTTCTTAATGCTATCCTTTTGGCATGTATTTTAAGACCTTAAACACATTATTGACCCAATGTCCACCTTTAAAAGGATTTGCCTAGTGCTGTGGCAGCTTAGTTTTGGAGAACTTATTTGCCTTTGTATGACTATAGCATATCAATAGTTTAACTAAGTCATATGTTTGATGCATCAAAATATTGTTGTTACAGTCTGTTTAAAGCTGAATTTGTCAGGGCTTGGTCAATATAAATTGAAGTGAGTTTCTGTTCTGGTAGAGAATTTTTGTGTGGATTTTTCTTACTTTAAAAGTGGTCTACATTTAAAGAAAAAAGGTTATGCTCATATGGTGTAAAATATTTACACTGTTATCCAATCACAAATCACCATAATGGTAATTTTGTTGGCCTTCACAACAATTACCTTAAAAGTTAGATTAATGGTAATTTGTGATTGGATAACAATGTAAAATTGTTTTGCGCTCTCAGTGCATAACCATTAAACTCTAAATATTACTCCCTATTATTATTAAGTTGATCTTTTAAAGTGCATGGATTGATTGTTTGTTCCATATACTTTGCTATCTTTAATTTTTTGAATAGCGTTATCACATTGGTGTATATTTCACTGGAGCGAGGCAAAACTGGTAGTGGAAACATGGAATAAGCAATTTCAAAATTCAGAAAGGGTTCAGCGAGTCCCTCTTCTGTATCTTGCAAATGATATCATTCAGAACAGCAGATGTAAAGGAAATGAGTTTGTGACTGAGTTTTGGGCCATTCTTCCCACAGCACTTAAGGATGCTCTTGAGAAAGGTGATGATCAAGAAAAATATGCCGTATCTAGACTGGTAAGCCTTTTTCCAGGGTCTAAAACGAGTACAAGTGAATACAACCATTCAAATCATTGTTTAGAAATGTGGGAAAAGGGGCTTTTGGATGGTTTGGGATTTGTATATGAAGTTGTTGCAGACTTATTTGTTCATACAAGAACTGATACCTATGGCATATAAATGTTAAGAAATGATTTGCATACCATGATATTGATTTCAATGTAGGCAGTTTGATCTAACTTGCTGCTTACCTTACTTTAGGTTGGTATATGGGAAGAGAGGAAAGTGTTTGAATCTCACACTAAGAACCTTAAAAAATCAATATTTGGAGAAGAAGCACCTTCACAGTTTGAATTCAACAAAAAGCGATCCCGTTCTGTCAGAATTGTGAAAAGGGATTCTCGTTCCATTAAAACGGTAAGACGGGGACCTTTGTGCCTCTCCCCTCCCCAATGTTATACTCCAACATTTCTATGCTTTTAAATGATTGCACCCTTCAAAACAATTTGCAATTCTTCTTGCATAGCTAACCGGATGAATTTTATGTAATCCAGAAATTGTCCATTGGAGGTACAGCAGAAAAAATAGTTTCAGCCTTCCATACAGTGCTTAATGAACATTCCAATGAAGATGCAGAGATGGGTAAATGCAAGTATGCTGTTCAATGTGTGCGGAAGATGGAAAAAAATGTTGATATTGCATGTTCTGTTGGTAAGCTATCGTTATAAAGAAATTAACACCTAATTTTTGGAAGATAGGATTCTTATACTTTCTTTTTCAGTAAAGGACCCTAAGCGAAAAACTTTGTCTAAGGAACTTGTGGAGGAAGAAAATATTTTGAAAAAATGCATTGAAAATCTCAAAGTAGTTGAAGCAAATAGAGCAGCACTTGTAACGCAGTTAAAGGAAGCTTTGCATGAGCAGGCAAGTATTTATTTCCGTGTCTTCAGTAAGATTTTATATTTCAAGTTCAGCAGTTATTAGGTTTCTTGTTGATATTTTGAGTGCCAGTGCTATCTTTTAATTACTTGTGTTTTTATGTACCAGGAATCTGAGCTGGAGAATGTCCGGACGCAGATTCAGGTATGTATTATCGTGATTCTTTTTATCAGAAAAGACTATCCTATTTTGAGTAGTTTCTTATGAGATGCAAATGTGATATATATTTCTTGTGTATCTAGGTTTTCCATTATTTAATTACCTTTCTTATGTGTCTCTTCTTAGTATATATCAATAAAAGGTAATTGGACCATATTGTGGTATAGTTCGTAAAATGCTCATAAATAGTGTTTGTAGTTGTAAAACATTTTAGAGAATAAATTAAACTCTCCTTCCCCGAGTTGTACATAGTGTACGCAAACTCTACTCCTGTTCATTTTTAGAGTAGTTTATGTGTCTGAAACGCATTTAAACCGGGAAGAGGAATGGGGAATACGGTGTTACTTCTGAAAGGATTCATGATTTTGTTCCTTATGAAAGTTTAGATTTCTGATTTTAATCTCTAAATTTTGTTTGTCCAATTTTAGTCTCTCTCAGAGACTGAAATTGATGACGGAAAATGATTGAGGGATCAAATATGGACAATTTTTTATAAGAACTAAAATTAGAAATACGAAATTTTATAAGGACAAAATATTTAACCCCTTTTTGAAAGTAGCGAGTGTATGGCATACCTTTTAGGAACCTCAAAGGCGTTTGATGTAATAAACTGAGTTTTGAAACAGAAACTATTTAGTTGCTTTATCTCACAAACAAATACGAAGTAACTAAGTTCCTGTTTAGCATTAAAAGCCATTATATATGTGTGTGTATTATTATGCTTTTGTTCAGGAACTTTGACACGCTTTTACTGCTTATGATGCTAACGAATTTAATTTAATGGTATGGAGGTAGCACAAGCACAAGTAGAAGAGGCAAGTCACATGCGGAAGCGACTTGATGAAGATTCTTCTTATAAAGCTTCAACTGCAACGTCTTTTACTGATGTGAATGCAAAATCAGAAGCAGCAACTAAAAAGTCAGCCGCAGCAATTGCAGCTGAGGTTGCAGATAAGCTAGCTGCTTCTGCCTCATCTCAGTTTATCATGACTTCTGTTCTCTCTTCATTTGCAGTAGAAGAGGCAAAAAATGTTTGTCTAACTTCTGAGTCCATGTCAAAACCTGAGAAGTCAGCACCTATATCAGATCCAAATATTTATATGTCTTCACAACAGTTAATTGCCACATCAAATCATTCATATCCGCCGGTTATGGTACCTCAACCTACCTTGCAGAATCCAACCGCAACATCACAGAGTCAATACCAATTGCTTGGTAGTTCATCCTCCCACCATTATTTGCAATCATATGGAGGGGTCATTTCTCCATATGGTTATGGTAGCGCCCCTCCTTTACCACTGGGACCACCCCCACCTCATATGGTGGGCCCAATGGTGCCTCTGACTCATCAGGCAATGCAAATAAGTCAGCAGCAACCAGCACCGATAGCTCCACATCAACCAATACAATTGACGCAGCAAGCCCCAGCACCTCCTAGTTTTCGACCACTTCAACCGCCAGGAATGGTGTACTATGGCAATCATCAGCATTCCATATGATACCCCTGCAGTAGTTTAATTATAGTCCAAATGACCTGTTTGAAACAAGCAAATCCAGAGATTATTTAATTTTGAGCTCCATGGTATGCTCACTGGGATTGAGTTCGCAAAATACATGGAAAACCAGGCCTAGCACATTGGTCACTGGGATGTAAAAGGAAAGTATCACTTGTCAAGATACTAAACGCTTTAAACAAATTCGTTTTAGACTTACTGTGTAGGAAGTTCTCTTGAGCAAATGTAGTGTTTTTGCTCGACATATTTTGACAGAATTTTTTTGAGATAATGTACTTGTATTATATATACTTAGCTGATTAAATAATTATTGGATTATATTAGATAAAGGAAACAGAGGCAGGGGGTCTTTCGCATCTGCACACAATTTTGTGTTTGGTTGATTGGAGCAACTTTCACAATTTTACATCCGTTGGTTATAGTATCTCCGGCAGGGTGTGGTGGTTCAACATAGCAATGGTTCTTTTATGCCTTTCCTGTTGTGTTGATTTGGAAGGATAGCACTCGGAGGCTATATGTTGACTGTAGAAGTTCCGCCAAGTATTCCATAAGGGTCAGGTTATAATGCACGATAAGGTTCAATAGTATGAATCTTCATTGTGTTTGATTGTAGAAGCTTCAACATTTAACAATTAGAACAATTACTGAATCAACGTATACAGTAATTTACAGTTTACTTTGAAAATGTGAATTATGAATAAAATTGATGATGAGTAATTTTGGTTTTTTACTGTGATTAATTTTTTTAATGACATTGGAAGGTATTTAAAGGTTATTTTAGAGAAAGGAATTTGATTAGTAATATTTTTTACATGATTGTCTGTTACAGTAGTAAGAGGTGAGCATGCTCTGATCTAATTTTTATGAAATAAGGAATATGGTGTTTGTTGAAGCATCCTTGTGGTGATCTCCACAATTGGAAGAATGAATAGAAAAAGAAATGAAGGTATGAATTGGAAGAGAGACTAAGTCAAAAAGACAGATTGGAAGGTGATGTTCCTCAATCACAATTAAGCGATGTACCAAAATTGAAATGCCAAATCCAGATATGTGTCAATACAACATCGGTTGAAGCTACTGGTGTTGATAGATACCTACGTACATAAAAGGTTGCACCAACTCACTCGAAAAAGATGGATAAATGAAATGGAATCAAGCTATTACCATAGGATGAATATAGTAACATTTTCTAATTTATTTTTCTATTTTTTTAGTTTTAGTTTATTAGAAATTATAAAATCATGAGTGAAGATTCAATAAGAAAAGAGAAGATCTATATAAAAGTGTATTTTTCAATAAATTAAAATATTAATAAGAATATTTTTTATTAATTGTTCATAAATATTATTAATTGATATATTAGCTTCGCCATTTTACAAAAGTGTTGGATATTGAGATCCTCTGGTCATTAGATCAAAACTTTGTAATGTCCAAAATGGAAGTTGTCACCAATCTTACTGATTTCTATGAACGGCTAATGCGTAAAAATTTACATTGTCAATAAAAAAAAATATTTTTTATAATATTTTAAAGATAATTATTACAAATAATATATATATATATATATGTATGACATTTTTTTACCATTTCACCGTATAAATGTTGTTAACATCATTAAATAAAAACTGATGATATACAAACCAAGTCAAGGTTGAGAATTTATGTATAAGGAAAATAAGTATTTTATTTTCATAAAAACTTTGGAAATAAAACCAAATATTATGAAAAATTATAGTTTGACTTTATGAGGTAAATTGCATTCGGGTGTAATGTTTTTATCCTTAAATTCTTTTTTAATTTCACTTTTAGTTCTTAAATAAAATTTGTTGGTGTGTACACTTTTCTGTTGATATCTAATTTTGATGTGAATATGTTAAATAATGATTAAGAATACGTGAGTTATTATGTCATCAATCAGTTTCATAAATGTAATTTTAGAATAGATATTTATATTAAAATCTATTTTGAATATCTCCCTTATTACATATATAAATATGTTTTGAACAGTTGAGTAAATAGCTTACGTAATTAAATAATCTTTTATTGGATTTTCTTGCCGTCTTCACCAATAATTCAGCGATCAATCATTGAATGGTGAAACTTGAATTTTTAGGAATACTTCTCTTTCTTCAGAAAACCTACGCTATCTTTTCGGTAAGAACAATATTCTTATAAATAATTATTATATTTATAACTTAAATTTCTATTATATTCATAATAATTAAAAATTTATA
>Ga0123341_1001163_pt1 | contig 18997 bp, 12 predicted proteins | sample Turbeapinknodule_FD_89959 | JGI IMG/M metagenome (GOLD analysis project Ga0123341, IMG submission 89959) | Root nodule microbial communities of legume samples collected from Mexico - Turtle bean Mexico pink nodule | ecosystem: Host-associated > Plants > Roots > Nodule | place: Mexico: Nepantla...
ACTATCATAAGTTTGAGAAAGTTTGAACATATTACATATTAATTAAAGCTTTATATGCAGATGTAATCATTCAAGAGAGACAAATTTTATGAAAACCTATTAAAAAAATACATAATTATTTAGATACTTACTATGCAAAACTTCTTAGGTTTACTAAAAACCAAATTCAAAAGATAATTATATATATTTATATCAAAATAAAATATTAAAATAAAAAGGTAAATTTTCATCTTCCTTATGAAGTTCTTCCACCAGCAACATCATATGCTCTCATGCAATACATAATCACCACAAATTTTAAAACAAAAACAAAAAAATAGGGTAAGTTAGAGATTTTTAGATTTTTAAAATTACAATCACAAACATATGAATCATCACACTTCATTAATCACAATGTACTAAATAATCAAGTATCTACAAATAACCTGTATTTTGTGTTACTCGTGTCAGAAATTCACTCACATACATACATAGACATTTGACTCTATTTTTAAAATATTTGTGTATTAATTTAGATTCAAAGATATGCATGTGTATCATATTATCCTCATTGTGACATCTCTCTACACATCTATGTATAAACATGATGAATTAAGTCACCCCATGTGAACTTCCTTCGACTCTCACAACATTATAATCTCCTTTTATATAATTTCAATATCCCAGTAGGGTGTACAATACCTCATTCTAGACAAATCCATAATTCATACACATCCTAACAATCTCAAAACGATATTTTCTTTTCTTAAAATATTATGTTTCGATTATATTTCTACATGGTTCATATTACCCATCAGTATATCATTCAATCGCGCAAATTTTTTAGATATTTTTAAAACAATTCAAAAATATTAAAAAAAATCACACAAACACATAAAATCAATTTTTCGAATACATATAATTAAAATTTACATATAATTTAATTAAAACGATAAGCAACCATCAAACAACCTTTTAAAAACAATTTTTTTAGTTTTAGAGAAAATAATTTTGCTTGAGAGTGAATAGAGCAAAATAATTCGATCAAATTCTCTATTAACACTACAAGAAAATTATGAAATAAAAACCAATTTTAGAGGTTAAAAATAATTATTTGTTATAGTGACTAAGTTAGAGACCATTTTAGAGACTAGAAAAATTTTGGTTTCTAAATTAGTTTGTATTATTGTTAAATGGTTTTTAAATTGATATCTAATTAGCAACCAATGTTTTTGTTACCAAATTTAGAATCTAAATAATTGGTAGTTAAAACTTTGGTAGCTAATTATATACCAATTTAGAAACTATTTAACAATAATAGAAACTAATTTGGAAACCAAAAACAATTTTAGTTTCTAATTTAGTCATATAGTAACTAATTATTTTTTGTCTCTAAAATTGGTTTATATTTCGTGATTTTCTTGGAGTGATACTTGTAGTAAGGAAACTATAAGAATGAATCATTGTCAAAATCTTTTACGTGATAAACATATTTCCAGTGTGAATTATGATGTTAAAATATTTCATATCACTCATAACTGGCGCTATCTTGCTCAAGCGAGATTCTACTCGCTTGAGCAAGATCCATTGGTGTCATCTTGGCTTTTTGCGAATTTGGACAGATTTTGTGAGTGTTGATGCATTCCAACTTTCTATTTTGGCAGTTTCTTTCTGCACCCCTACATTTTTCTTCCTGCACCCATACAATATTATGCAAAGACCAAACTGTCCCTATTACTTTTTAAAAATTCAAAAAATCACTTGAACTGTATTTATTTTTTTGCAGTTTGGATTATGGAATCTGGAAAAATTTCAAATTGACACTTCCGGTAAAATTTTGGATCCACCAATTCGTAATTCAAAATATGTATTTCACATTCAAAAATTCATCATTCAAAAAAAGCATTCTGGATCCACCAATTCGTAATGGAAATATGCATTATGGATTCAGAATTCCATAATTAAAAAAAAACATTTTGGATCCACCAATCCATAACAGAATTAGGCTTCCGGATTCAGCAATCCAGAAATCAATAATTTATGCAAAATTTGCTTCCAGAACACCCCCTCATCTGAAAAAAAAAATGATTAAGTTCTGGATTGATGAATCCATAGCACACTTCCAGATCTCGATTTCTGGTAACCACGATGCCCTTTTTCAAATAAAAGGTCAAGGCCAGTTTCGAGATTTAGAAAATTATGGGGTGCCGGAAGAAAAAAGTAGGGGTGCAGGAAGAAGAATCCTTCTCTTTTTAGCTTTGTATATTTTCCTTTTACCATTATTGTTATTATTATTAATATTATCATTATTATTATTTTTAATGTTATTATTAATATTATTTATTAATTTTATCATTAATATTATTATTAATATTATTAATTTTAAGAATGTATAAGAGGAAATTAATCCAAATCCTCTAAGTAGAGATGAAATTTATGAACACTGACTATTATTATGTGTATTATTATTATAATTACTATTGAGATGTGTATTATTATTATTATAATTACCATTGAGATGTGTATTATTATTATTATTATCTTTATTATTATAACAATGATAATAATTATTATTACAATTAATATTATTACTATATCAATAATAATCAAAACACTAAATACAAATACATTAATAATAAAAATAACCTTAATAATTAAAATTATAATTAATTATTATAATAATAAAATAATTATAATCTTAATAATAAAATAATTATAATTTGATCGTTAAATCGATCACTAATTTGTAGTATTATATTTGTATTTAGTGACCAATTTGATTTTGATCCCTAAATCAATGTAAATTAGCGATAAAAATCAAATTTGGTGACTAATTTGTAGTAATGTATTTGTATTTAGCAACCATTGAATTTCGGTTACTAAACCAGTGTAAATTAACAACAAAAACCAAAATTGGTTGTTAATTTGCATTGATTTAGTAACAAAAACGATGTCGCTCGCTATTTCAGTTACAATTTGCGACCTATTTATTTCAGTCGCTAAAATCGATCGCTAAATAATATTTTTTTGTAGTGGATGTTTTCAATAGTATCCCACACAAGAACATGGTAGCATTCGAAAATTGCAACATATCAATCTCTAAACCCTTGTTACTCACTATAACCCCACTTAATAATTTTCGTTGTACCGATTGTGTCACTAACTCAACAAGACTTTCTGCACCAACCAAAAACAGAAAGTGAGCAAGAGGATCGCCTGCCTAAGATTCTTAAAAGACTTAAATTCCTTAATTGGACGTTCATTAATAAATATAACCACATTAAATGGCTCCATTGGTTCTTTTAGTCCATTTATCCACAAAGATTGAAACTCACCCTAGTCTTTTCATCATATATAAAATAAAGTCATATTTAACTCAATCATAAGTCTTCTCAAAATCAACCTTAATTAATACACCTTTTCTTATCATCTCATTTACCACTAGAACCTTATGAAACACATTCTTAAGTCTATTTGATAATAATTTTACAATAATTTCATACTCACATAGGCAAAATGGATCTATACTCATTTAGGTTTTAATACTATAAATGATGCCTTATAACTTTTGGTCACTTCCTATCTATCTATATATATACAAACCGCTTGTAATATATCCCCCTTTTGAGAACAAGAATATTAGATAATTTAGAGCAGTTACATTGGTAATGTTAAACTGGTGTAAAAGCTTGCACTAACATATAAAGTGGTAATCAAAGGGCAGTGTATATATGATGATGAGTTTTACGAGAAGCTGAGAGGAAGTTGCATGCAAAGCATAAAAGAAGAAGCAGTGGGCGAAGTCAGTGTCTTCAGTTAAGCCTAGAAACTTGTCAAATACAAAAATGTGGAATTAAACCTTTGTTGGTTTGTGGCTCTGCGGTTTGTTCGCAGGAATCACCGATGGATAATTTCACCTTTTGTCGGAAGCTTAAACGAAAAGGGTTTCAATTTCAACTCTTTGATTGTATGGTTCTGTTCCTACGCATTTGTTTTATTCCCTCAATGCATGGAGGGAAGATAAAGATGCTCCTTCTAAGTCTCAACACGTGCACTCCCTTTTAACTATTTTCGTCACTCTGCAACTCTTCCAACCATCACCCTATGCAAACCAATACCATCCTACATTGCCACAATATATTGCCCACTTTTTTATGCTAAAAAAAACTAATAATACAATCTAATAATCGCATTCTACCTGGTCTTTCGGAGTAATTAAAAGTTTCATTTCTCCATGGAAAGAATACCATGGATTATTCAAAACCTCCATTTTCCTCCATTCTCTCTCTAGGATTTTGGATATTTGTGTAGAATTGGTTGTATACACTTATAAGTCGGTTTAAGGTTGAGTTAAACTTAAAGTTCACTTTTTAATATAATATCAGAGTCATCTAAAGTCTATCTTAATGAGAGTTTGTTGAGTCGGTGTGTCACCCACTATTAGACTATTCATAATGTATAATCTCACGCAAAAGTTGACAGGTATTGGACGAAGATGTGTTGAAAATCCTAAATATAAAAATATTTTGTAGTATTTAAATAATTACAAATCATACTTTATAAATTGATTTTATAAGATTGAGTAAGAAATAAAATATATTTGTTAATAATTTGACATCATGAATTACGATATAAATGGAGGTGGTTCTTGTCGTTTGAGTGTGAAGTGGTGACATTGTATATATGTGTACCTAACACTACTAGAAAGCTCATGGTAGGATGCGTATTTCTAAATCACACGTACAGTAAAATACTAAGCAATCTGGTGGGAAATTAATTTAATGAGGCAATATTTGATGGATTGATCAAGTTGAGGGCCAATTATTCGGATGAATTATTAAAAAGCAGAGCCAGTTACGTGGTTCAGAACACCGACTCTTGAGAATCCAGATCAAAATCTCAGCAAGTTCGAGAAGATTGATAATTAAGAAATGGTGAATGAGTAATTACTTAACAGGTTTGATATATAGTTTAATGAGTAAATGGTACAGAGAGCATATGCGCATACCATGATATATCTTTAGCCTTGATTCATTTTTAATGAAAGAAGAAATAAACAAATGAGAGATGCTCGTGACCAATACCACAGTCCTCGCTGTTAATTGGATCCAAGGTCATGTGCCCCGAGATGCACGCTGACCAATCTCATCTCCATGCAACTTTTAGCTCACTCTTCTCTCACCTTCACAACAATTTCTCACTATTCATATTCATCCTTTTCTTATACCTTTTCAGCCTTTCATAATATTTTTTTAAATCTCATGTGATTTGTACTATAAAAGGCAGCTGTAGATTGTTTTCTTCTTAATGTCTACCTTAGAATATCATGATTTCCCAAATTTTATTAAATAATAATGTGCCTAGGTAGTTTACGATCCATGCTAAATTATTTTAAGCTTTTCATCACTATGTTGTCTTTCTGTATACTACATCATGCATTAGGTTCATTTTAATGGCTTCATACTATGATCTTTATCAGAAGACTTACAATTTGGCCAAAGGGTCTTTCTATTTGTAGATACTTATCCATTTAGATAAATTATAGGATAAAAATAATGTTAAAACCAATCAACTTGCATGCGTTTTTATTACCATACAAGTAAAAGCCAAACCACAGTTTAATTAGAAGATGGCATTTGACTCCTCACATTATGTATTTTTATCCTGAAAACAAAATTATCATTGGAGGAAAAGGGATATTCCAACTCTCATACACCACTTTCCAAACACTTATTTATTATCTAATTCTTATAGACCCTGCAGAGTAGATTTAAAGAACAAAGTTATATATTACTGACAGAAAAAGAGAAACACCTACGTACCTCAGATGCAACACAAAACCATGATTTGCAATTAAATAAGATCCCAGTTCTGTTAATGTCTGCAGTTCCCGCCTAATTCAATACCAAGTAGCCAAGTTGATGATAACCACACTTACAAATCAAGGCACCTTTTAAAATGCATTAGACAATAAGAACTTTCACAATTAAGCATGCTCTGTGAGAATAGTATTATGGATGACCTCATTAGACAATAAAAACACCATTCTATTTTTCTTCAATTTATCACCTCTGATCAGATTCCTTAAGAAAGAAGTAAAGTTCAAGGTAGTGTCATAAAGAAAAAACAAGCCAAGCTCAAATTTTAAGTATTTTAAAAGCAAACCTGCATCCAATTCCAAAGAATAAAGATGTGCAGCAAATTTGTGAGTTGTTTGACAGAAGATACAAAGTAAATATCGCTTTGTACTCTTTTCTCTCGGTTGATTTTTGTGTGGAGACTATCAAAGCATATTTTGCCAAGAGAAAGCCATGAACTTGTGCAAAATGCAACCAGAATTTTGTAAGAGAAGCAGCAGAGACCTGATTAATAAGAACTCAAAATTTGACTTGTGGTGTGTACTTTTCATGGCTTCTCCTTCCCATCTCCACTTTGAGCTTCAGGTTTTAAAGAAGCAAAATTATTGATTCACACAATTTCATTGAAAAATCTTCCTTCCATTTTAAAATGTTCTTCTTCATTGAACATGCCAACCCAACACTCCATAATTGTGATTCACCTATTTCTTCAATCTTTACATTCATTATTCAACAACTCTTGATTATTTATTTATTAAATTATTTTGATGAGTTATATTTTACTAAATTTAGTTTCTCTTTTTAATTCTGTTTGAATTAAATATCAATCGAAAACGCAATAAATTAAATCTTTACTTTGTATACATGAAATTTTAAATTAAATAAATTAAAAGTAATTAGTCATTGAGAGTTGAAGAGTTGAAAACATGAAATTGAGCGTGTCAATAAAATTTTGCACTAATTTCAACAAAATCAATTTATATTTAAACTAACGAATAACTGTAACGATCGTTTGCAATTCTTATAAACATTTAAAACAGTTTTAATTCGATTATTAGTTTTTAAATATCACAAATTTGTAATTATGGTTGAAATTTTAAAATGTTTATTAATCGTAGTTTGAGTATATATGGAGATGAATTTACACCATCTAAGAATAGGAAGACAAGGCAGATGGAATAAGAAAAATAATAAATCAAGGCGAATATTATATATTTTTATATATTTCTCTTCTACATTTATAAAATTATTTGTTTTTTTGTCTATATATTATTAGACAAAGACAATGATTACATAAACGAGTATCCATGTAAGAAAGAATTTATGATCATGTGGGCATGCTTTTCTGCCAATCAGATTGTTTCTTTTAGATTGATTCCTTGCTCGAGAGTGGAATTATAACTCAACTAGTTTTAAAATGTAAATTAAAATGAGTTTATCTTTGTTTTATTTCAGTGATACTTTTAAAAAGAATTTTCGACAAGATCTTCTGTAGCCATTATTATTTGGCTACAAGAAGATGCTTTCAATAGAATCCAAAACCCTACTAGTTGAACTACAATTTAAGTGTTACGCTATAAAAGAGTAAAACGTAGCTTTTAAAACTAATTTATTTTAATCATAAAAGAATTTACTTGTACTTTTTAGTGGTTAACTTTAGTGAGTTTTTCAGAAATGTCAAGAAAGAATACTAATAATCATCATTATTATAAGAAAATCCCAAAATGGAGTACTAGAACCAACATTAATGCATAAGTTTATAAAAGTGTTTTTTTTAATTCTGCCAATTTCTTTTAAAAAAATGAAAACTACACTACCATTTCTATGTTTTTTAATCATTTTTTTTTTCGAAGTTAATATTTTTAGCAGTAAATTTTGTTGTTTTTTAGACCACGGGCTTAGCCATCACTTGCATTTTTTTAAAAACATGCACACTAAAACCTTTTATTATGTCGCCTTCTTTTCTGAATTCTGAAATTTGAAATTCTGAGACATGACTATATTGTTGCTTCCTTATACAACAAAAGTAATAATGGCTGTCTAGTACTTGCTTCCTTTTAAAAATATTTTTAAATTCTTCTTTTTGATCTCTTTTTCTTTCTTCTTCCCAATTTCACCTTCTTTTATTTTATTTATCATACAATTGGTAATGGTTACAATATAGTAATAATAATAATTATAATTCCGAGACTATTACAATATTATAAATGGTGAGATCATAGTACTCATAAATATGAGATATACTCATTAAATAAATTGAAAGAATAATCAATGACAATGTTACAATTTAAATTTTTTAATCAAACATTAAGTAGATCGTAAACCATATAAAATTATGAGTCACTAAGTTCAAACTCATCTTCTTCCGTCTTCCTTCTTCTTAGCCAATTTTAAAGTAGCCATAACATTAAATATGACATTATAGTTTTTTTTTTTCAAATAATTTCTTCAACTTATTTTTAGCTATTAAATACAAATGAAAATTACATATAACTAATTACTAATTAAAATTTGATAAATTTAAAATCTTATTGTGTCAAATAAATTCTAGTTATGTTCACTACATGTCAAACTAAGTACGTGAATGATAAATATTTTAAAGTTTTGCATGTTGATCTTCCTAAGATTATCACCAAGTTCGGTGTTTAACAAAGGAAATACCAAACAACTTTTCAGGACTTTATATGATGTTACTAAGAAGCAGCTAGCTCTGTCACGTTGAAAAGTATTACAAAATAGAATAGAGATGAACGAAAGAGTAAACTGAAGATAAATGATATGAGAATAAATATCTCTTCTTTCTTGTTATTCAAATTAAAACAAATGGTCTGAATATATATAAGTAGTACACTCATTCTAGGTCTAACTAAAGAGAAAAGAATCAATAATTAAATACTAAAATCATAACACACAAGACAAAATAAAGGTTATTCCCCTCTATAAAGAGAAACAACTGATTATTAGAAAAGACACCAAATTATTCTCCTCTATAAAGAGAAACAATTGATAATTAGAAAAGACACCCAATTAATATTAGGATCCTTCTATAACTCTCTGGTATCCGTATCCTTTAATAAAAAGGGATGGGAGGGAAATCTTATTCCGCGTCTTTCTAGTAGCTGCTGATTACTGCAGTGTGCTATTCTACTGGCTTATGTGTAGACCAAGTTCCTTGGGTTGCTTTAAACTTTAACTCTGTTTTGTATTGTTGTTTGCTTAACTAAGAGTGGTTTTGTAAAAGGGTTGGGACATCCCTTAAGTGTCTCTAACTATTCTATTAATTTATTGCTGATAAAAAAAAACTTTTCAGGGTTAGCAACCATCTTTTGTAGACATTGCAATACAACAATTTTAACATTTTTTTTATTAACTTTAAAATTAGGAGAATAATGCAATTCATGGTTCGAAAAATAGTCTACAACATGCAAAGATCTATGAATTTGGTTGTCCCACCTTTCACCAAAGAATTTTTAAATATTTTGTATGTCATTATTCGTACACTTCATTCGATAAATTGATATTTTCTTTCTTTCTTTCTCTACTTATTTTTTCTATTTAATGTTATTATTTTGTTATAATGATTAAAAGTTTCATCTCTTCATCTTTTGTTTTTTACTATCATGAACATGACTATCGTCACTTAAGTGCAATCACTTAAAGTGACGATAGTTGAAACACGATGAACTTAAGTATAAATGTAAATCTATCAACTTACATAGATTCTCTTTAAGAACATAAGCATGTATGTCTAAAGTGAAACACTTAGAAAATTTTGTGTTTAGTATACTATTGCTTAAAACAATCTTTCCTTAGTTTTACTTAGAGCACTTAAAACTTGATATGTGGCTATTAAACTTGTACCTTTCATTGAAGGGTTATAATGCACCACAACATTGATGAAAACTATATTTTAGGTCCCTAGAAAGTTAATTTTAATGCACATAAATATCTCATTTTTATAACAACTTTTTGACACTTTTGTTGTGACACTTGTTTTGTTATGACACTTGTAGTTGTATCACAAATTCATCTTTGATCTATTAATATATTCTGTTCATGACTTTCATGACACATTTTAGTGATAAATTATTAATTAGCACACACTTTAACTTTTTGTCACAATTTATCACTATTTATGACAAAATTAATTGTTATCACAAAAATACATATTTTGTTTATAATGAATCAAAGATGTCTTATCTTTTGAAATATTTAAGGTATAAAATGTGCAATATTGAGACCCTTTCTATCAAGAAATTAATATTTACCTATTTGAAAGCATCATGACATGTGAATACTCTTGGTTGACGTATAAGTTCCATCTGTGTATTACATCGCCTAGCAACTAGAATTTTTTTTTTTGTGAATTAAGAGCTTCATATTCCTCATTCCTCTCACTGTTATGTGTACCTTTCTTTATGACTACTCTTTTTCATTTGTTCTTATTTTTTTTATCAATAATAAATAAATTAAATAAAAGTGGGATAATTCAGAGATATTTCAGCTCTTATATAAAACCACAAAACTAAATCCTCTTATGGCTAAACCCAAACCACTCACTTGTTCTTACTTCTTCTTTCTTTCCTTTTTCTGAGACAATGCTCTTTGTTTCTTTTTCTCTTTCTTTGTTCCTTTTACTCCGCCGTTCTTCTTCCTTCACATGCTGAAGCATAGCTATTGACGTACTGGAGAATAGTACACAGAAGAAGAACGTTCATACAGTGTCAAACAATCAATGGAAGAGGAAAAACAGAAGAGTATTGTCGAAAATATAAAAGGGATCAAATAACAAGTAAAGGAAGAAGAAAAAGGAGGGATATTTGAATGGGTGACCAGGAAGAAAATATATATTAAAGAAAAGTATTAACAAAAAGAAGAATAATAAATAATAAAGGAGATATGCTTAACAACATGCTAAATCTGCTTATATCGCCACCGTTAGAGTTATTTCTTAATTTTTGTATGATATTTATTTCTGGCCCTCACAAACTAAAAACTAGCCCATGTATGATCATTTTTCTTGGGATTAATAAATAATTTCATATTCCTTAAAACTCTATATATTGGTAAAAAGTTAATATTATTATGTATAAATCACACACATACTTAAATTATTTATTTTCAATTCTTTTCCTTCTGCTACATCCATTCCAACTACTACTACCAGAAGAAAACAATATTACAAGTGGCTACAAAATAATACTCTACAATTATAGACATTCGAATATGAAACACTAAAAGCAGTGGAGGCTTCCGGTAAAAATGTAAACATGATCAATGTTTTTGGACAAGACAAAAAAATCATTATGCAGAGAGTATATGGGGTACTTCTGCATCAAGCGTTTCAATTCATGACCAAATTTCAGCCTCTCTCAAACTCTAATAAAGGTTTGCAGAATAATGCACAGGCTTTAACTACCATTCATTATAAGATGAAGAGAAATTCTTTGCTGCTTTTTCCATTTTACCAATATCCAAAAGTTCTAACCTTAATCCACAAATTACATATAGGCTTGCAAATTAAAGTATGAGTAATTTGTTGTTGTGAATATGCAGCTTTGTTTTTTGAGGAAACATTAGAAATGTTATGACTATATCTCAAACACAGGTATGGCTGTGCCGTTCCTTTTGTTTCTTCCTTTAGAGTCGATTGGAAATTGAAATAGAGCGATTCCAGACACTCCTGGAAGACCATGTCCTTGTTTAAGCAATCAAAAACATAGATGGAGTGAGTTAGCATTGACTAGTCAACTTAAGTTCTGGGTGATCACGTTACCCTAATTTGCTGTTCCCCCATTTTGTCTACTTGTCCCATATGAATAATATCTATAAAGATCTTGGATGAAACTTTACACTGCTGCTAATGCTGCTTAATCATTTGCTTATTTTAATAAGAGGTGACCTCACTCGCAGCTCACACAAATTTGTGGGCATTATAGGAAAAGAGTCTTCAAGATTTTGCTAAATAGGTTCCAAGCTATTTTATGAAACGGGCTGCACACCCAATAATATAATACTAATTTTTTGCACTATGGCATTGTTGGAAATCTTTAGATAACATGGTATTGCGTGTAGAGGCTGACACACTGAGAAGGTCGAAAACAAAAGAACAAAGCTTTCTTTCTCTCTCTCTCTTGTTCAATTTCTCTCACTTGAAACATGCACAGGGTGCTCTCAAACTTCTAACCCAAATTTAGGAACACTCTTGGACGATATTATAGCATATCTCTAGAAAGTTGATTCTTCTCACTCTCTCTCTCTCCAAAACCCTATTTAAAGATAACCATAGCCCTCTTCTTTCTCCCATGCATTACTTGTCTTAATTTCATTCTCGATCCCCCAACATCACAAGCTATAACTCTACACACTCTACAACCCCACCTCCATCCACTATTGATCTTTTTAATTCTTTTTTGACTACTTAATTAGTTATCCCATCTCTACAACCAATTTCAAATTCTCAACCGTCACTAGCTTTGTTTCATAACTGATTGTTACTACCAACTCCCTGAACATATTGGTGGCTAGGATTCTGAATTAGACCTAAAAGTAGTTGAGTTATCTATATATAATAATATAAGATGTCTAGCAGGAGGTCACGGTCAAGGCAAACAGGTAGTTCAAGGAATATCACCGATGATCAGATCAACGATCTTGTCTCCAAGTTGCAACAGCTTCTTCCAGAGATACGCGATAGGCGCTCAGATAAGGTGCATCCTACATACATTTAACTCTCTTTTTTCTGTATTCTATAAGATTCTTCCTCTTTCCGTGTTTAACTGCACATTCACATTCCCCTAACTGCTAGTTTTTCTCTATTTAAAGCTCTACAAAGTTAATTAGTTAACCATGATGCACAGATATGGGAACAAATCAGATAGGTTGTTAACTTTAATGTATCAGTGCATCAGATGTTGGTTTATATTACTGCATCTTTCAATTCATGGTTTCAAGAATCATAATCCAATTGAGTGAGGACTACGAAGCAGTTGGGGCATGATGCTGTCCCAAAGTGAAACCATGATTTTTCATTATGTTGCAGGAGTTGATTTTGTCATTTTGGTAAATACAAACGATATTAATTTTTAGCGCATCATTGGACCTAGCATAGATATTCTTAATTAGGATAAACAATGGTGAGATAGTTACCAAATTGAATAGGTTTTCATGGAACTTCTGAAATACTTCTTTCTTCAAATTAAATATACATTTTGTTAATTTGAACCCCATCTGGCTTTTGTTACCCGCAAAGCATTTGAAAGTTCTTATCCATCTTAAATAAAACGAAAAGCAAAGCTAACATAAAATGTTACGGTTCTACATAGAAAATATATGTGTACTGTGAAATTTGAGAAATATATAGAGTATAATTGTTTTAACAAAGTGAGATATTTGAATGCATTCAGGTTTCAGCTTCGAAGGTGTTGCAAGAGACATGCAACTATATAAGAAGCTTACACAGGGAAGTGGACGACCTAAGCGAGCGTTTGTCAGAGCTATTGGCAACAACTGACAGTGCACAAGCTGCAATAATTAGAAATTTACTTATGCAATAGGTCGGTAGTTTATGGCATAATGCATAGTTAGCACTTCACTACTTCTGAGCGGATCCAGTAGTCGTGTATTTCTTATTTCCCTTTTCGTTTCACTCTTTTTTTGTATGGTTTTTGTCCACTATGCATGATTACTTCTTTTGCGAAGCCCGATTTCTTTAGATATTAAATAAAAGTTTCAGAGTTCGTGCTTTGCTAAATATACATTGTCTCTTTCTATGCACACGCAGATATTAGATCCATAATGTATTTTTAATTCGTCCCAAATTTGAACCTGTCGTTTTAATTAATACTATTTACCATAGAAAAAGGCTCCCAATAATTTGTACAGCAATGGCCTCGGTTGTGGAAATGGATAACTATAGCTTAGACGCTAGCTAAATAATTAAGTAATCAGTAATGCTAATTGTTATTGTATGTGCTGGACGATGTAAAAGGTTATTCTTCACTTAAATCAGTATTGGGTAGTTGAAGTATTAACACTATTGGAAACGTAAATTTTGTGAGTATAGATGTGAACCTATTTATAAAAGTGGGTGGGGATTGTTCGAAGTGGGTTTGGATTAACACGACTTTCATGATTAATTTTGGTTATTTTGACATTATAATCTTATTGACTTGTTTTCATCAATTTTAATTATTTTTTATTTATTTGTCACTTTCGGTCCTTGATATGTGTTTGACGAGATTTTTTGAAATTGTTTGGTCTTATTGCTGCTTGCGTGGTTTACTAAGATGACATCGACCAAGCATGATCTCGATCAGGTCAATGGTGTTGAATATTAATGGTCTCGGCCATGTGCAGTACACTAGCCTTCCAAGCTTGATACTTTTGGCTTTAAGAGTTTTAATTGTGTTTTGAAAGATAATTTTACCTTTTTCTTTGATTGAATAATTTGGTTGATCGAGATGTTCCCGATCATCTCACCTAGCCCCCAGACTCGAGGTCTTATAACAAAGAGTCTAGAAATGATGGGTTTGACTAGGGTTTGATGTGTCATCTTTTGTGATCCGTGTTCGGTGTGATCTTGATCGTTATATTAAGGGATTAGATGGTTGCGAGGCAATGGGGGGTATTGATTGGGTTCTCGCACTTCAAAATTTTTAAATAGAGGTAGGTCCTTAGTAGTAGGATCACTTGCATTTTTTTTATTGACTCAATTAGTGGCTAAGTATAGAGAGTTCGCGTATATCCAAGGTTAGTGATGTCTTCCTCTTTGAGTGTGTTGGCATCTTTGGGTAGGTGCTCCTAAGGGGATTCTGGTTAGTCGGTCGCTATTGTGGGGGATTATTCGGCCTTTGGGTAGGAAAATGTCAGGTGAATGCTTTTGGTTGAGCTGGGAATCTTATTGGTAAGCAAGCCAAGAGTGATCTCCCCCTCTAGTCAGGCTATGAGTGGGTTCAGACACGAGTCACTCAATAGTTTTCAAAGTACACCAGTGACCATGAATGATAGAGTAATATGCCACAAGCATCCCAATGCTCAAAAGGGATGTCGAAGTGGGGATAGTTTCTCTTGAGTGATGTATTGTCATTAATAATATGTGTCATGGTCAGAAGGGGACTTCGTATGAGTTATTCTATATGTGTATTTGTTTGTTCTCAGATGTTCATGTCTGTCTACCTTTTTATGAGTTTACTATGGGTGTTTTTCATATCTTCAATGTCACCCCACGCAACTGCATCCAAAATCACAAGCCTCAGAACTATCCTTGACAACTATCGAGATGGAGGTAATAGCCTCAGCTTCATCAGAGGAACTTGTGGTTGCATGCTTGGAGATGCACACTTGGGCCCTAGTCTTTACCTGAGTTCTTGGTACCGAGATCTCCAGGGGCTCGACTTCTGAAATAAAGAAGTTGTAACAAGAGTTGGTCGAGTCCACCAGCTCTTTAAAGGCTGGTTTGGAAGCGAATGCTTCCTTGGATGAAAGGTTGAAGAAAGCTGAGACTGATCCTGAATTGATAGTCACCGATAAATCTCCCTAGAGAACAAGATGCCTCATCTCGAAAAAAAGAAAAAGCTCTCGATTTTGACTTGAAAAGCATGTCAAGCGGGATGAAGGAATTTAAATATAGCTATTTATAATTTGAATAAGAACGATTTATTCTCAAATTTGTGTTAATTTCAGGATTCTAGGAAAGAATGTAGATGAAAGGGAAAAAGAAGAATAGACAAATTATTACTTCTGACGTGGTACACTTGTCGTAAAAAAGTCATCAGCTGCGAAACTTCCTTACTTGATTCCTTTAACATAATCATCATAAGCCAACATATTTTTATTGAAACTTCGTTAACTAAATTTAATTTCAACTAAAGACTTGAATAAGAAATAATTTTATTTGTGCTTCATTAAGATCTTCTCGGTCAAAACCCTCCTTATGGAAAAAAAACTGAGTGAGGAAAGAGTGCACTTGGTGCATTAGATCTTGATAACTTAATTGAAATAAAACTTGAAATGTGTCACATTCCATGTTCTTAGAATTATTTTTCCAAAAAGGTCATCTAGTTGATGCATCCCATTATCTGCCTTACTTTGTATTCGAAATGATCCTTCTCTATTTCCTAAGTTCCTTCAATTTTTATTGCATCGCTCCTCATCCTCCAAATGAGATCCCCTTGGTGAAAACCTCTCGGCTTAACCTTAGAGTTATACCTCCTTTCTACTCTCATTTTGCTATCATTTTCCCAAATCTGGGTTTTGACCCTCAACTCGTTGAGTAAGTCTAGCTTATGGGAAAGCTCTGGTTGTTGATGTTCATGTGGAAAACATGCCTTCTTAAGGAGGTTTCACCGACTCTTACCAAGATCATGGCATCAGTTTTGTATGTCAAACTAAAAGGAGTTTCTTTTTTCGTTGACTAGAATGTGCACATGTATGCCCATAATATCTCAAACAACTCTTTTCTCCATTTTCCTTTAGCGACCTCTAATTTCTTTTTCAACTACTTCAAGATCACCTTGTTGGCAGCCCCGACTTGACTGTTGGTCTAAGGGTGCTCTACCAAGTTGGCGAGATGATGAATTTTAAGACCTTCATAAAACTCGAATAAACCTTAGTTGAAGAATTTTCGTTCGTTATCACTGCTTATTTAATAAGGTATGCCATATTGGCATACAATATTCTTCTATACAAATCTTTGGATGTTTTTTGTCGAGATGGAGGCCAAAGATTTTGCCTTAATCCACTTTGTGAAGTAGTCAATTCCTACCATTGCAAAGGGTCATAGGGAAGTGATGTGGTGTAGTATCTCAAGCTTAGCGTGTAGAAATTTTCGTACTCCAGCACTTTATGCACTTTTCACATACTCATCACAACCGTTTTGAATAGTAGGCTAGTAGTAGCCTACTCTAAGAACTCTGGCTGACATGATTCTTCCTTTGAAATGCAAGTTGCATACTATTCGATGAAACATTTTGATGATGTACTCAACTTAACCTTTTTTCACACATTTAAGCAGGGGTTGCGAATATTTTCTTCTAAATAGGTTGTGGCTGATAAGAACATATTGGGCACACTTTTGTTTCATTGATTTTTCCTGGCCTTCAGTATATGTGTTGTTTATTAAGAAATGTTATATGGAGATCATCGACATTTCATCTCCAGAGGTCGAGAAGTATTTGCCATTATCTATGCTTGGTACCAGAATAGTTTGTTGGATGACCAAGTGGTGGTGGTTCTTCTTCTTGGTGCTTGCCAATTTGGACAACAAGTCGACATGGGCATTGTGTTCTCTTCATATATGTTTGACATTTACTCATTTGAATTCAGAGAGTGTATCGAATACCTTATAATAATATCATAGTAACAAAAGGTCTTTAAGTTGGAATTCTTCTGACATGCGCAAACTACATTTTTCACACCCATGTCTCGGGTAAAGGTTAGTTCAGCTAAGCAGACTTCATACTTGACTTAGTTGTTTGATGTCTTGAAGTTGAACTAAAGTGATCGCTCAAGGAGGAGTCCTCTTGGTCATTCAATGACTATCCCAACTCCACACCCTTGTATGTTTGAGGATCCAACTACATGTAGAGTTCATTGGTCATACTTCGACTTAAGTTTCAGTCTCAACTCAGCTATAAAGTCAGCTAAACATTGTGATTTTATGGGTCTCTTGGTTCGTATTTTATACCATATTCAAAAAAATTGACTGACCAACTAATCATTCATCCAACAAAATTGTGTATGTTTGACATTCACTTATTTGAATTCAGAAAGTGTATCAAATACCTTATGATAATATCATAGTAACAAAAGGTTTTTAAGTTGGAATTCTCCTGACATGCGCAAACTACACTTTTCACACCCATGTCTCGAGTGGTTAGTCCGGCTATGTAGACTTCATACTCGACCTGGTTGTTTGATGTCTTGAAGTTGAACTAAAGTGATCGCTCAAGGAGGAGTCCTCTTTGTCCTTCAATGACTATCCCAACTCCACACCCTTGTATGTTTAAGGATCCATCTACATGCAAAGTTCATTGGTCATACTTCGACTCAGGTTTTGGTCTCAACTCAGCTATAAAGTCGGCTAAACATTGTGATTTTATGGGTCCCTTGGTTCGTACTTGATACCATATTCAAAAAAATTGACTGGCCAACTGATCATTCGTCCAACAAAATTGGGTTTGGAAAGAACTTTGATGGTCGGGTAGTAGTGATCTCTAAGAATTCTTTAATCTTTGGGAAGATCTTTATGGAGTTCTTGTTTAACATTAGTATCATCTCAACCACTTTGATTGTTTTTCTTTCTCAAGTTTAATTTGGTAAAGTTATCCATCAAATCATCATCACCTTGTGAATTTTATCACACAGTTGGCTAATACTCAACATATTATCTTTGAGATCATCAACCAAAAGTACATTGTATATAGTAATAAAGGAACTATCACCTATATCACCACATCCAATAATTTTTCCATTGTTGTTATTACCATTACTGACAAAACATTCTGTTTTTAGTTTCAGATTAACAATTTTCTCCACAACTCCTATCATGTGTCTTGAACAACCACTAAGTACCAAAGTAGTTTTTTAGTCTTCAAGTGCACATTTCTGGAAGAGCCATATCCAGTCATCAAGCAGAGGTTAACTTTTTCATCCTCCTTCGAAGATGCACTTAAAAAGGTCTTATCATTGGCCTGACATTCAATGTAGGGTTTTCTAGTCTTATTTTTCGTCTTAGATTTTTAGTCACTAAATTTGTCTTTGTTTTAACTGTTTGGACATTTAATTTTGATATGTCCTTATTTTCCACGTCCTAAACATGTAAAGTTAAATGAACTAGAATTAGTTTTCAGTTTGCGTACCATTTTTGTGAAAAAAATTCCTATCCTTATTCTTTTTCTTTGTAAATCTACCAAACATTTTTACAAGCAATGTAAGATTTTCTTAGTCACTCTTTTCATTTGGTTTTTCTTTAATCTGTTTCCTTCTTTTGATTAATAACATTTAGTGCAATGTTCTTGTTTTTGTTGTCACAACTTTCTAGTTCCCTAAGCCTATTCATCTCCAATTTGTGTTCCCTTGACTTTTCAAACAAAAATGTTGTAAACATTATAGAGAGATCATTTGACTCGGATATTGACAGATTATTATACACAAATTAT